>Ga0209414_1001358_pt1 | contig 11573 bp, 7 predicted proteins | sample LakVidmifraction_4_FD_181154 | JGI IMG/M metagenome (GOLD analysis project Ga0209414, IMG submission 181154) | Hypersaline microbial communities from Lake Vida, Antarctica - Brine Hole Two &gt;0.2 micron (SPAdes) (version 2) | ecosystem: Environmental > Aquatic > Non-marine Saline and Alkaline >... | reverse complement strand
TGTCATTTGAATGAATATTTAACCGAAAAAGGAATTGATGTGATCGATTCCGATTTAGGAGAACGCATAGTTCAGTTGAGAAATGAGGCTCCAAGTCATATTGTATTACCTGCCATTCACCTCAAAAAAGAAGATGTTAGCGAGACTTTTCACGAACATCTTGGCACAGAAAAAGGAAATATAGACCCAAATTATTTAACCGAAGCGGCTCGACTTCATCTAAGAAATACTTTTCTCACCAGAAAAATAGCTCTTACAGGAGTGAATTTTGCGATTGCAGAAACCGGGGAATTTGTGGTTTGCACCAACGAGGGAAATGCCGATATGGGCGTTCACCTGGCCGATGTACATATAGCCTGTATGGGTTTTGAAAAAATTATTCCGCAGCGAAAACACCTTGGAGTATTTCTCAGATTATTGGCAAGAAGTGCTACAGGACAACCAATTACTACTTATTCCAGTCATTTTAAGAAACCTGGGGACGGCAAGGAAATTCATATTGTTATTGTGGATAACGGGAGAAGTACCCAACTAGGCAGGGAAGATTTTAGAAATTCCTTGAAATGCATTCGTTGTGGCGCCTGTATGAATACCTGTCCAGTTTACAGAAGAAGCGGTGGACACAGTTATCACAATGCGGTGGCCGGACCAATTGGTTCCATTTTGGCGCCAAATTTAGATATGAGCAAAAATGCTGATCTGCCTTTTGCCAGTACGCTTTGCGGTTCTTGTACCAATGTTTGTCCTGTAAAAATTGACATCCACGAACAACTTTATAAATGGCGCCAAATTTTGGTGAAAGAAGGATATACTCCAACGACCAAAACTATTGCAATGAAAGGAATGGCTTCTGTTTTGGCGAATCCAGTCATTTTTGATTTTGCCGGAAAAACTGCAAGATTTATAATGCAAAAAGCACCCGGCCTTGTGAGTAACAGTTTCAATCCGTGGTACAAACAACGCGAAATGCCTGCTCCTCCCGAAGAATCATTCAGAGAATGGTATAAGAAAAATTCAAGAGAATCAAAAGAAAAGAACAATGAGCAGTAAAGGCGATATTTTAGAAAAAATAAAACAAAATCAACCTTCATCCATAAGTGAATTACCGGATTTGAGTATTTTGGGACTGGATACTTATGAAAATCTCGACAAATACAAAGCTGTTTTGGATAGTATTGGCGGGGCTTTTGTTGAAGTGAAAGATTATGATGAAGTAATTAACTACATCAATAATAATTATAATGCCGAAAAACGCAAGGTTACAACACTTCCTGAACTTGCAGAAATTGCGGCAACTAATTGGGTGAATGATGATCCCCATAACCTGGAAGATGTTGAATTAACCATTGTTAAAGCCCATTTTGGCGTAGCAGAAAATGCCGCCCTTTGGGTAACCGATGAATTATTGGGACAACGGGTTTCTGTATTTATTGCCCAATATTTGGCAATTGTAGTGAACAAAAAAGATCTTGTGCCTACAATGCATCAGGCTTATGAACGAATAGGAAACCAGGAATACGGCTTCGGGACTTTTATTGCAGGACCTTCAAAAACTGCAGATATTGAACAATCTCTGGTTTTAGGCGCCCATGGGGCAAGGGGATTAATAGTGTTTCTTATGGATTAGACCTTTTGCAACTTTTTAAGTTTGTCCATATAATGAAAAATAAAATGGCAATTTAGCCGATTGTTTTATTTGAAGTGTGCTTCGTTTTTCACCGCCTGCTAGGTTTATATCTACTTATAGGAATATTCCCAGAAATTCTTTCCTCATTTTTCTTAACTGAAATGCCCCCTACTGAAATAAAAAGCTACTTCCGTAATATTTGTTAAAATTACGGGAAAACCCGTATACCTATTTTTTGAAATTCGCTGAAGTTTTGTTTAATTTTAAGGAGGTGAGAAATGAAATAGAAATTAACCATTTAAAACCTAAATTATGAAAGCGATTTATTGCAGTGATGCCGGATATGATTGTGAGGCAATAATTCTTGCCCCAAACACAGAGGAGGTTCTAAATTTTGCAATTGCCCATATCAGGGAGGTTCATGGAGAAAAACCCACTCCGGAATTAATTGAACAACTGACTGAGCTTATTAAAGAAAAATAAAAATCAGACAGATATTAGTTGGGAATCCAATGTGCATTTTATTCTTAAGAAAATTATGCCTTTTCCTCTTTGATGAGTTAATTTAAAAAGTTCTATTTTAGAAATTTTTGGAAGGAATGTATTTTTTTAATGCAACTTTGAATCTTAGAGCCTATGTAGCCAAAAAATACACTTTCTATTTGGTATTTTTTATTGCCATAATAACACCAAAGCACAAAGAATTTTATATAAAATTTTAAGTTTCTACAATTTTATGAAACCTAACTGTCTGAAATTACCGGATACATTCCCTGAATTTATTTTTTCAAAAACAATCCTAAACCTTATTTTTTTTTACAGGATTTGTCAAACCTGCCCGTTTCATCACACCCCATTTTTTCTTTCCTCTCATTAAATCAAAATTCCCCATAACCGAAGACCACATTATAACGGGATGATATAATATAGGCTCGAGTAAAGCTGTTCCTATAAGCCTGAAAATATATTTAGGCTTGGTGTATTGCTGAAAAGAATACTCCTCAAAAAATAGGGCCGTGACTGAAAATAAAAACGCAAAACTATAGATCGCCAGAAAAAATGTTAAAAAGATAATCCAGTTGATCTGGTTAAAGAACAACAAAAATAAAAAGAATAAAATCCCCAAAAATTCAATGAGTGGTGCCAGCCATTCAAAGAAAAACCAGAAAGGCGTACTGAGCATTCCCAGGATTTTATATTTTGGATTAAACAGCATTTTTTTATGGATCCATAGGGTTTCGGCAGTTCCACGGGTCCACCTGTTTCTCTGGCTTTGAAGTACCTTCCAGCTTTGGGGAACTTCTGTCCAACACAGAGGATCCGGGACAAATCCAACGGTATAAGGCACATTCTTTTCGCGCATCATTCTACGCATGCGAACCAGCAATTCCATGTCCTCCCCTACTGTATTTGTATTATAACCTCCCGCTTCAATAACCGTAGGTTTATCAAACATTCCAAAAGCCCCGGAAATAAGCAGCAAACCATCAACCCTGGACCAGGCCATGCGTCCCATTAAAAATGCGCGCAAATATTCCAAAACTTGAACTCTGGCTATAAATTTTTCAGGTAATCTCACCTCGATAATTCGCCCATCTTCTATTACGCAGGAATTGGCAACCCTGATAACCCCACCGGAAGCAATCACCTTTTTCTCATTATTCAAAAACGGCTTTATGAGCTTTAACATCGCATCATGCTCAAGAATACAGTCTACATCTATACAGCAAATAATGCTGTTTTTGCAAATATTAATTCCCGTATTTAAGGCATCGGCCTTTCCCCCGTTTTCCTTATCAACAACGGTAAGGCTTTTAAAGGCTTTGTTTCTAGATTTGTAAATTCCTCTAATAGTTTTGGTTGGAATAAAACTATGATGCAAAACATCCCTTTTCTCTAATTCATATTCCTCGATTAGCTTATTGAGCGAATCGTCCTCACTGCCATCATTAATAATAACAATCTCAACTGAAGGATAATTAATCGTGAGAAGAGAACGAACATTTTCCACAATATTCAATCCTTCATTATACGCAGGTGCGAGGATGGAAATAGCGGGTAAATTTAAGGATTGCAGCATAGCCGTCTCATCCACAAAATTGTTCCTTCGTTTGTAATCCCGAATTTCTATCAATGAAAAAACAGCAGAAAAAAGATATCCGGTACAAATAATTGCTCCATAGATTAAAAAAAGCCAGCTGGCTATATCTGTGATTTGCTGTAAGGTAGAACCCATTTAAATTTCTATTTCCTTTTCACGCATAGACTCTATATTTATTTGTTCTATTTTCTCGGGTAAAAAAAACCTCTCAATATTCAAGTATTTTATTTTTAATTCCCAATCATCGGCAGCTATTAATGGTCTAATTCTCTGTAAATCATCATGGTTCCCAAGCTGTTTTATAGTTTTTAAAATTTCCTTTTTTATAAGTAAATTTTCCTTTTCAAAATCGGGAATCACTAAACCGAGCAATTCCTCATATTCTAATTTTCGCAAAGACCTAATAGCTTCTATTTTAACACTTTCTTTTGCGTGTTTGAGGAATGGGACCAGTTTAGGTATATTCTCAAATTGATTATACCTCGCGATCAATCGTATTGAAAATTCCACCACACTTATCAATTCGTGATTAAGCCACTGAGCAAAATCAGGGGATGGTCCCTCATAATAATTCTTCAATGCATTTTCAATATAAATTTGTTGCCAGGTGGTTAATGGGCGTTTTGTTTTATCCAGAAATTGTAACGGATTAGTTTTTGCTGTTTTTAAAAAATAAAGCTGGGATTGCTGTCTCACCTCATCTCTTGGATCGTTTAAATAGGGTTCTATCTTATTGACAGGAACTTCTATTGTCAGTTCTGAAAGGGCGTAAATAGCTCTTGCTGTATCATACCAATTATTTTTATCCAGGTCTTTGAGAATAAAAACATCCAATTGCAACTGTAAAAAAAGCTCCTCCAGAGCTGTGGCAGATTCTCCTTTCAGGTTTTTATGAAATTGCAGGATCTCTTTAATGGTGACCTTTATTTCCAATTCGGAATTTAAATGGTTTTTTTTGAAATTTTCAATCTCCTTTTGCTTTTCAAAATCCTCATCAAACAAATATGAATTTAAAAAATCTATTAGCAGATTTTCCTGCTCTTTCTTTTTTGACTTCCGGATATTTTTGAAAAGCCGAAGTCCTAAAATGAAAGTGACAAGGCATAATGTGAGAAATAAAAAGAACAAAATTATAAGAACATTGATTTTCATGATCCATGCCCAATCCCTGAAGTTGGAAAAACCGTCAAATAATATAACAAGGTTTGGCGTCATAAATACTGATTATAAATTTACGAATTATCATTAAAATCAACGTAAATGAAATTACTCATTAGACCATTTTATTTCTTTATAAATTCGTTTTTAAGCTTTATTCAAAAACCGTTTTACCCTAAGCGAGAGTTCGTTTGGACTGAAAGGTTTTGTTATAAAATCGTCTACGCCCATAGTAAACGCATCCATAATAATATTTTCCTGGGTAGAGGTTGACAACACGATAATGGGGGTGTTGGGTGAATTCTTTTTGATGTAACTTATCAATTCTATTCCTGTGACAAAAGGCAGCATCAAATCGGTTAAGATCAAATCGAAATTGGCTTCCTTTAAAAATTTCATGGCTTCCCTCCCATCTTTCGCAATTAGTACTTCATGACCGTCCTTAGTAAGTTTAAATTCTAAAGACTTGATCACCATGGGGTTGTCTTCAATTACTAAGATCTTTTTCATCCTCCTATCTTCAGTTCAGGAAAATCCCGCGTTAGTTGCTTTGTGATGATGGCAAATTCCAATATCAGGTCACGTATAAGCTTGGGCATTTCGGTTTCTTCAGCTTCAGAATTCAGGAGGTGGCAAATGCTCCTTCCTGTTTCATTTTCCAACATTTCAAACGATGGTTTTATACTGTGGGCTATCTCCCGGATCCTATTATAATCCCTATTCTGAAGTTCCATATTTAACTGGTCAAGCTCTGTGTTGACCGAAGTGCTGAACAATTCCAAAGATTCAAAAACAGATTCCTCATGACCATCGAAAATATCCCTTAAATAATTTAATGAATAACTGTGGTTTGCAATAGAAAGTCTTTGCGGGAATCTTTCCAGAATTTCATTAATTTGAAGAATTGTGGTAGTTTTTATAAAAGGTTTTTTTATAAACCCTTTCGCATAAGCAATAGCGCGTAGTTCCTGTTGAGTTGGAATATTCCCAACAGTAATCAATACCGGTAGCATTAACCCCAATTCTGTTTTAATGTAATCGGCGGTTTGATATGCGTTTAAAGGAGCAGAATCTTCCTCAATTACCAGCACATCTGCTTTGTTGTTTTTATTAAACCAGTGAACTGCATCAATGCCGGAGTTACAAATCACCAGCTGCCAGCCTTCCTGCATAGCAATATGAGCGAAATTTTCCTGTTCTATTATACTACTTTCTACCAATAGGATAGTAGGTCTTGCTTTTAGGGAAGCATTTGGGTTCTTCATGAAAGGGCGATTTGGGGATAAATTACCTAATTCAAATTTTTTATTTTCTAAATCAATATCTTTTAATAACAGTTAATTCATATTTTATGATTTATTTAAGACTCAATTAAGGTGTAAATGTACGGTTTTTTAAATAAATAGGGGTGTTTAAAATTCAATTAACATATTATAAAACCAATACAATTAGGAGTTTAAGGATCACACCTCCAATTTATACGCTCGCTTTTTTATGTTTTTAAACTAAATCCACACTTCCTGGTTCATTTTTCTGTAGGTTATTTCCTTCATTAAGTTGTGACGCTATCAAATAAGTTTGGATAATATCACGTATTGTGTCAAAAATTACCGGCTTGGTAATATAATCATCCATCCCAAATTCTACACCTCTCTCCTGCTCTCCTTGTAAAGTTCTCGCTGTAAGTGCTATAATGGGCACATGACGGTCCTTACTTTCTAAGGTCCTTATTTTTTGAGTAGCTTCAAATCCATTCATAATTGGCATTTGAATATCCATTAAAATGAGATCAACAGGAACCTTTTTATATATTTCTACGGCTTCAAATCCATTTTCCACATCCAATATATTCGCATTTGGTAATGCTTTCCTAATAATTGTTTTGGCCAAAAATTTATTTACAGGATTGTCCTCGGCCACTAAAATAGTAAATACGGTATTCGATTTAATATGCCCCTTAGAAGTTTCTGCGGGCAGTTTTTCATTAACTGAAACTTTCATATTTTTCAGCATTTTAAAAAGTTGATCAATTTGTATAGGTTTTGTAATATTAAACTTAACATTTAAATCTTTACAAGCCTGATAAATTTTTTCATCATCGGCAGAACTATGCAATAATATTATGGGCAAATCTTCCCGGGTATAATTAAGTTTATTTCGAATATGGCCAATTAAATCAATTCCGTTCATATAAGGCATATTGTAATCAACAATTGCTAAATCAAATTTGTTGGAGCCTTCCAGGGATTGTAAAGCCTCGATCCCATTGGAAACCAATTCAGAATTAATATTGCCAATGGCTAACATTTCCTTGAGAATGATCCGGTTATTTTTGTTATCATCAACAACAAGAACGCTAGAGATCTCTTTAGCTATTTCTTCATTATATTTCTCACCTTTTTCAGACTTAAACCTGACCGCAAACGAAAATACACTGCCTAAACCTAACTCACTTTTCACCTCCAATTTGCTTTCCATTAATCCGAGTAATTTATTGCTTATGGTAAGCCCTAAACCTGTTCCACCGTATTTTCTGGTGGTTGATGTGTCCTCCTGATCAAACGCGTTAAATACCTTTTGGAGATTGTTGGCAGCAATTCCAATTCCTGTATCACGAATGGAAAAAGTATACAGCATTTCATCTGAATTATCATCACAGGGGTGGGCTTCAATTTTTAATTCCACTTCCCCTTTTTCGGTAAATTTTATGGCATTCCCTAAAAGATTGGTAATAATTTGCCGAATACGAATGGGGTCTGCATAGATAAAGCGGTTTATCTCAGGTGAAATGTTGAGCAGGACTTCCAAATCCTTTTTATGAGCCTGGTGTTTAATAATATCTATTGTCTGTCCGCAAAGTTCTATTAGATCTGTTTTCTCATTGCTGAGTTCCAATTTTCCTGCTTCAATTTTAGAAAAATCCAGAATGTCATTTATCAGGTCCATTAAAGTATTGGCAGAATAATAGATTGTCTGCATATATTCCTTTTGGCTTTTGGAAAGTTCGGTTTTCATCAATAGATCAGTAAAACCAATGACTCCATTTAAGGGTGTTCTGATCTCGTGACTCATATTTGCCAGAAATTCCGATTTGGATTTAGTTGACGCTTCCGCTTTAAGCTTTGCACTTACCAGGGAATTTTCCATTTCCTTTCTGGAAGTGATATCCTGAATAGTTGAAAGAAGGATTTGCTTTCCGGAAGCATCATTCATTCTAACACCATTAATCAATACAGGGAAGGTTTTACCATCTTTTCTTATTAACTCATTCTCAAAAGGTTCAAAAACTCCAGACTCCATAAAACTATCTATATGTTCTTTTTGAATTTCGAAAAAAGCTTCAGAAGTAAGATCAGCAAGGTTAGTTTGAGTCAATTCATCTAAATTATAACCTGTAGATTCCAATAAGGCCTTATTGGCATTAATGAATTTTAAGGATTCCATATCAATTAACCCAATTCCAATAGGTGATAATTCATACAAAGACCTAAATTTTTCCTCATTTTCTTTTATAAGAAATTCTGCAACTTTCCTATCGGCGATATTAGATTGTGTCCCGATCATTCTTAAGGGTTTGCCCTGATCATCCCATTCAATAATCTTACCCCGGTCCAAAATCCATTTGTATTGGCCATCTTTACATTTAATACGTTTTTCTATTTTGTAAGTCGGAACTTTTTCATCTAAACAATCTTTCACTGCCTGATCTGATGTTTTTCTTTCCTCAGGGTGAATTCTTTCGTCCCATTCTTTTACGTCCGTTAAAGCTTCTGCGGCATCAAATCCCAGCATATTTTTTGCCTGTTCAGACATATATTGTTTTCCTTCGGGAATGTCCCAATCCCAAACGCCATCCCCAGAGCCTTCAAGTGCAAACTGCCAACGCTGCCTGCTTTCACGGAGTTCATTTTCAATATGTTTAAAACGGGAAATATCTGATGCTACTACTAAGAAACCTGTAATTTCCCCACTTTCACTCTTAATAGAGGTAATTGTCAATTGAACAGGAAACCGGGTTTTGTCTTTGCGGATATAGGTCCATTCCCGAATATAAGATTTTCCTTCTTTTGCTTTAAATGTAAAAATATCCAACCCACTAATTTTCCTGGAATGTTTTTCTGTGAGTTCCTTCCCCCGTTTTAGCACTTCTTCTTTATCGTGAAGAAGTTGTATGTTCATGTTCTGATTAAATTCATGAGATGTGTATCCCAATAAGTTTTCGGCGCCCTTATTAATTTTTCGCACAATCCCATTGAGATCGGTTTCAATAATTATAACCTCAGTGGTAGCATCCATTACGCCCTGAAGCTCACTAAGACTTTGTTTTAAAGCTTCTTTTGCAGCCCTGTTTTTTGTAACATCATTTATTTGTGCCACAAAATACAAAGGCTCTCCCGTATTTCCGCGTAACAGGGAAACATTGAGCAAACCATAAATAATACTCCCGTTTTTATGGATATATCTCTTTTCAATTTGATAGTTTTCCCGCTTGTGCTCAACTAATTCACTAAGTAACACCAAATCGGTTTCAAAATCTTCCGGATGTGTAATTTCCTGAAAATTCCTGTCTAACAATTCTTCCTGAGAAAAGCCGATAGTTTGAGCTAAATTTCGGTTGACCTTTATAAGCTTCCCTTTAAGTGAAACCATAGCCATTGCGTTTGGGGAATATTCAAAAGCATTTTTAAAGAAATTGCCATTTTCCCGAACCTGGTTTTCCAATTTTTTACGCGATGTTATATCCTCTATTTGGGTAATAATTAAGTAACCAACTTCATTGGGTTCTGAAACAATAGATGTACTTACATTACACCAAATAATTTCTCCGGTCTTTAAAATAAATCTGGTTTCAGTTTTATAGTTGTCTATCTCACCGGATAATAATCGTTCCCTGTAAGAATTTGCAGTTTCCAGATCTTCCGGATGCGTTACATCTCTAAAAGTTAAATTTAAAACTTCCTCTAAATCCGTTTCCTTATATTTAAAGATGGCAAGGGCAGCAGGATTTACATTTAAAATTTTACTATTTGGCCCAACTAATATAATACCGATGGAAGATTTGCTAAAGATTTGTTGAAACTCATCCTTACTAAATTTCAGTTCCAGTTCACTCTTTTTCTTTTGATCAATATCCTGAAATGCGCCGCTAATTTTTACACATATCCCGTTAATAAATTCAGGTTTACCAAAAGCACTAACCCAAATTTCATTTCCTTTGGCGGTAACAAGTTGTAATTCTTCTTTAAATGGGATTCCCTTTTCAACTGCAGTCTTAAACAAATAATTTATCCTGTCCCTGCTTTCACCTTCCTTATAAAAATTAAGAGCAGTTTCCAGGCTTGGAATGTAATCCCCGTCCACTTCGTGAATATCCCTGGTGATTTTGGTCCAGCTAAGCAATTGATTCGTCAAGTCTATTTGCCATCCGCCAATGCGCGCAAGCTCGTCAGCTTCCTGCAAAATTTCGTTGGTTTTATTAAGTTCTTTATTTTCCTCCAGCAATTGCTGGTTAATATTTTTATTCCTGCTTAGATCGGTATGTAGTATTAATAGTCTCGATATATTTCCTGCTGAATTCTTTATAGCTTTACCTCTTCCCTGTAATAGAACAAGTTCCTGCGCCTTGTTTCTAAATTTAAAAACTGCGTCAAAAGATTTTTCAGGATCTGCAAGACATTCCGCAAATAATTGAATTGCAAGGTCCCTGTCTTTTTCTGATGACTTAAATGCGCTCTCCTCCTCTTTCACGGTATAATCTAAGTTTTTCCAGAAAGAACCGCTTATCCATATATTTCCGGGTTGCTCCAGATCACAATACCATATCCCGTCAATACTATTCTCACTCAGCCATTTAGAGATAGAAACATCATTTTTAAGGAGATCATAAAATTCGGTTTGTAAATAATTGTCGGGGTAAAACATAACAGGTTTGGGGTTTTGCAGTGGGGCTTTGATTTCATTCCCAATTTATGCTTTAATTCCACCAAAAAACGCTTTATCATAATTTTTTCTTAAATGTTTCACAGAGCTAAGAATCCATTTACAAAACTCCTTATAAGTCAGTCATTTAGGGTCTATTTGACGGTATAACAACGTTCCATAAACAAATGAAAAAATAAACAAGTATTTCTAAAGGAAGGCCAAAAAAAAACTTAATACTTAAGAATGTCCCAAAACTACTCGGTTAAATGAATACATTTGTTTTTTGATAGAAAATGCAGGCTATCCAAGAAACAAAACCCATTTATGAAAAGTGATCCCTCCCATAAACCTCTTTTATTTAAAAAATTTAAGGCTGCAGCAGGATCCTTCACAGGATTGGCTCTATTATGGTTGGTTTTAATCCTGGTTTTCAGCTTTGTTGAGATCCTTTTTAACAATTTTAGTCATGGGTTACCAACCGGTTTCTTCAGGCTGATATTCTGGAGTTGGTACCTGGATCTGCAATTTTGGTTTAAATGGGTGTTCCTGGGTTTTATTATTTACACGCCTGTTTATTTGTTGTCCCCCAAAATAGCACGCTTAAGTTTTCAAGGGTTCATCCTATTGTTTCTTATTGTGCAATTACTCCTGTTAAGTTATTTCAACACGGCAATGGTAATGCTTGGAGCCGATCTTTTTGGCTATTCCATTCAGGAAATAGAACAAACCGTAGGAGCTTCGGGAGGAATAAGCCTGCTTTCTGTA
>Ga0209414_1001357_pt1 | contig 11575 bp, 7 predicted proteins | sample LakVidmifraction_4_FD_181154 | JGI IMG/M metagenome (GOLD analysis project Ga0209414, IMG submission 181154) | Hypersaline microbial communities from Lake Vida, Antarctica - Brine Hole Two &gt;0.2 micron (SPAdes) (version 2) | ecosystem: Environmental > Aquatic > Non-marine Saline and Alkaline >... | reverse complement strand
TTCAAAACCTTTCGAAACTTCAAGATCATTATTTATTTGGTTACTGGAGACTTGGATTTCACAAAAGTTAATGAACATTATAAAGCACTAACATAAAATAGTTACCCACTCATTTTGAGAAAGAACCTACTATTAACTATCAACCGTTTCCATTGCAATTTTTGCCCATTGTTCAAGGCGTTGCGGCTCATAACATACAGTACTGATATCTTTTAAAATAAATTCCAGAGAGCACCCATTTTTATCACAGACTTCTCGAGTGGCTTTTAAATGGTCTCTTACAAGTTTATCATCAAAACGTGTCATTCCCACATGCGCAGGGTTAGGTTTTCGAGAAAAGACATAATCTTTTCCGATTTCCTCTGCACCACGCTCTTCATTTGCCCAAGGGCTCATTGAAACTTTACGTACATTAGGCAACATACGAACTTCATCCATTTTTCCATCTAGAGGATCACAGCAACCATAATATACTAAACCAAATCGTTCACAGATTTTTATTGTGTAGTCAATTTCAAATTCTTTAAACATTTCAGGAGAAACTGTTGAGAACATTTGAGCCAATCCAAACATCCACATATCTTTTGTGCGTGGCTTTTCAGGATTATATCCGGGGGCTGGGAGTTCATCGGTGTAGGCTCCTGTACAATGTATTAAAGTCTGACAATTACTTAAAAGCCCCTGTTCTTCAAGTTGATCAAGCATCGTCAAATAACCATTTGTCATTTTGTCCAGAATGCCATGCATTAGTTCAGGCTTATCTATAATTGTATATAAGGCACCCTCAACTCCCATCCATGTTGAGAGTGGGTCGATAAGAGACAAATATGGTTCAACACCACCTTTCTTAACTTCAAGCACGTCATCAAGAATGTCATGTGCAATTTCCAGCCTACGAGATGTTTCCTGTTCATCATGTGTAACTACTGGTGTCTTTATCTTATCCAGATCTGATTCATCATTAAACTGATTCTTATACATATGTCCAACAACAGAATTAGTTTCATCACCGACAGCAATTTCTTCGTCAGTTTTAATGCCAAAGCCGCTGTTATGAATAGCCATTGGAACAGTGATGTATGGCTCAACAACCATGTCTACAGGGAAGTGTTTCCATTGATAGATGATTTTCCTAAGACGAAGTTCGTAATCTCTGCACTCCGGGTCTGAACAACGTAGAGTAAGTTCGTCGTTAACATTCATCTCGTTCCAGCATACCTGATCAATCATAACCATTGGACGAGTATCTCTTAAACCATTTAGGTCCCGCCACATCCGCCGTTTCTTTTCCTGAATTGGTAGTGCTGCAATTTCGGCAACTTTTGATGCCAGCTCTTGAATAATATTTTTATCTTTATTTGTTATCATTATTTTTTCCTATTTTTTCTCTATTTTGAAGAATTTAATAAACTTTTCTGCGAACGCGTCAGTCATACAATACATAACAGGTATTATAATCAGGGTTAATACTGTTGAAACCGCTAAACCAAATATTACCGCAACGGCCATTGGTGCCCACCACTGACTTTGCTCGGTGCCTTTTATCAAAGTTGGTATTTTAGTGTGAAAGTTCAGACTGTAGCCAATTGCCAAAGGAATCATTCCTAGAATTGTTGTTGTTGCAGTGAGCAGAACAGGTCTTAGACGTAAACGCCCTGCTGTTATAACAGCATCAATTCTATTCATCATATTATTGTTTTGATGTTGGTGCTGTTGTATACAGTCAATTAATACAATTGCGTTATTCACAACAATTCCAGCAAGGCTAATTACTCCAACACCTGTCATGATTACACCAAACTTTAAGTTGCAAATCAGCAAGCCCCACATAACTCCTATCATTGAGAGCAGAACTGTAAAGAGAATTACGACAGGAATCAATATAGAGTTAAACTGCACAACAAGAATCACCAGTATTACGCCAAGTGCAATAAAGAATGCTCTGCCAAGAAAACTGCCGGCTTCATTCATATCTTCATTGTCACCAGCAAATTTAATGCTGTATCCCTGAGGCATATTAAAATCTTTTAATTTATTCTGAATATCTATCAAAATTTTATCAACACCCCTAGCCTGATTGTTACCTGATATGGTAATTGTTCTACGACGCTCTTTTCTGCTAATTTTGCCTTTACCTGCAGCATACACAAGCTCTCCAACGGATGTAATAGGTATGGAATTCCCCTGAGAATTTGTTATAAAAATCTCATCAAGAAGTCCAGTTTTTCCTCGCATATCATCCGGTAAGCGAACGGTAATGTCATACTGTTCATCGCCTACTCTAAACTTTGTAGTATCTGTTCCATAAAAAGATGTTCGCAGTGCCATACCTATTGTTGCCGTAGAAAGTCCAAGCAGTGATGCTTTATCTCTATCAACTCTAAACTGTAATTCAGGTTTGGCAGACTCAAAATCATCCTGCAGATCTACAAGTCCCGGTATATCTTTGATAATCTGTTTGATTTCATAAGTCATGTTTTGAAGGACATTAAATTCATCACCGGATATTTCAATGGATATCGGAGATTCTCGAGGTGGACCTTCCGTCTGTTTATCGACTTTAATCTCGGCGCCTGGAATAACAGGTAATTCATTTCTGATTTTGTCAAGAGTAACCCACGAAGATTCCACCCTGTCCCCGAATTCCTTAAAATTCACAGTAATCATACCTACATATGTTCCAGCTGCACCACCACTCATTCCACCACCGGAATAACCGGCATTTGCAACATAGTAATCAATATTTTCATAGTTTTCGAGTTGTGCCTCAATCTTCTTCAGTGCATCGTCTGTAACAGAGAGTTTAGTGCCTTCAGGATATTTAAGACTTATATCAATAAAACGAGGATCGGTGTCTGGGAACAACTCAACACCTGAGTTAAACCTAGTAAAGCATGCAACGGTAAAAATTAAAAACAAAACAGTCAGCACCATAACAACAGCCTTATGGGCAAGAGCTATTTTAAGCAAACCGATATAGCCTCTGACAAATAGTCCCGGCTTATCTTTCTTCATGTGTCTTTGATTTTTGGGTTTGGAAATAACAAATGAACATACCGCCGGATTGATAACAATTGCGACGAATAGTGATGCTGTCAAAACACATATCAGTGTTTTAGGCAGATAGCTCATAAATTCACCCATTATGTCAGGCCAAAAAAGCAGAGGAGAAAATGCAGCAAGTGTTGTCAAGGTTGATGTCACAACCGGCCATGCGACCTCGCTTGCACCTTTAAGAGCGGACTGTATCTTGCTTTCTCCTTCACAATGATGCCTGAAAATATTTTCAACAATAACAATTGCATTATCCACCAACATTCCAAGCGCAAGAACAAGAGAAAACAGAACCATACCATTTAAAGTAATACCTAATGCATCAAGTACAATAAATGATATCAGCATTGAAAGAGGTATTGCAACACCAACAAGAAAACTGTTGCGAATACCCATAAAAATCAACAAAACTACAACTACAAGAAGAAATCCGGTTGTCACGCTATTTTCAAGTTCATAAAGCATGTTTCTGATGTCTGTTGACTGATCCAAAGTAACTTTATATTTTATCCCATTTGGATAAGAATAGTCTTTCAGATACTTATTAAGTTCATCAATCATCTTTAGCGAGTTTTTACCGGCTTTTTTTGTTACCGTTATGGATATACATTGTTCACCATTGATTCTTGAAGTTGAAGACAGATCTTTGTATCCATCTTCAACTGTAGCAACATCTGAAAGGTTAACTTTCTTTCCTTCAAAAGAGTATAGGGGAATATCTTTTATACCACTAACTGTCTTAAATTCTCCAGGCACTCTAAGCTGAAACTTTTTATCTGATTCAAGGTTACCGGCAGAGACTGTAAGGTTTTCAGACATCAACGCCCCATTAACAGCATCAAGACTTAAATTAAACATGTGCAGTCTAGACAAGTCAACGCTTACACGAATTTCTCTCTCCTCAATCCCCAGTATCTGAACTTTCAGAACACCAGGAATACTCTCAATATCATCTTTAATATTCTCTGCAATATTATTAAGTCTTTCTAAAGAATCATCACCATATATTGAGAAACCAAACACAGGCAAATCTGTACTAATGTTGAAATCTGTAACCGTCGGCTCCTCTAAATCATCCGGCAGATCTGGACGAATTAGGTCAATTCGGTCTTTAATACGTTGAATAGCCATATCAATATTCTGTCCCTGTGCAAACTTCATGGTAATTACAGAAACATTTTCCATGGACTGAGATTCTATTTCCTCAACATTATCGAGGTTGTGAAACTCTTTTTCCATAGGAATTGTAACAAGGTTTTCAACCTCTTGAGGGGCAGCACCCGGGAAAACAGATGTGACAGAAATATAAGGTACAGTAATGTCTGGAGAGCCTTCTCTAGGCATATTTACATATGTACTGATTCCTGCAATAGCAAGAACAAAAATGAAAACTAAAACAGCGTTTCTAAATTTTATTGAAAGATTTGTTACCAGCATGACTATTCCTGTTGTTCCCTATTCTCCACATCAACAATCTCAACCTTTGTACCATCTGAAACCATTCTTTGACCTTGTACAATCAATTTGTCTCCAACTTCCAATCCACTATCAATAACTGCTTGAGAATCCACAATCTGAACAAGACGAGCAACATTTCTCACAGCTTCTCCATCTTTTGCCGTATACGCAATGTAGTAACCTTTTTCCACAACTAGAGCTGAAAGAGGAACAACTATTGCATCTTTAAAATCTTTTCTCTTTAACCTGACTCGGACGATAACACCAGGTTTTAAAGTTCCTTGTAAATTATCATACTCCAGCTCAATTTTAAAAGTATTTGTTCTTCTATCCGCCTCGGGAGCAATAAATGTCACAGCACCTTTAAACGCCTGGTCGTCAAGAGCATCTACAGTGAAAGTCAGTTCCTCTCCAAATTTAACAGAAAAGATATCTTTTTCAGGAATATTAATCTCCACTTTTAAAGAACTCAAATCCTTTACTTCGGCAATAGTATCACCAGGACTGACGTATTCGCCTTTATCAATAAAGCGATCCTGAACATAACCAGAGATTGATGACTTTACCTCGCACTGTTCGTATGCAAGATTCGCTAATTCATAGGTCCACTTTGCAGCAAGCATATCAGTTTCCTTCTCATCAAGTAACTCTTCCGAAACAGACCCGGTACTTTTCAACTGTTCCCATCTCTTAAAATCAGATTTGGCCTTATCATAGTGAGCCTTTGCCGCTTCACGACGAAATCCATATGTGTCCTTCTGTATTGAAATTAGGATGTCACCTTCTTTTACAAAATCACCCTTATCAAAATGAACAGCACTAATTCTTCCTGCTTGCTCAACGGTTTCAGACACAGTCACAAGAGGAGCCATTACACCAATTACAGATACAATATCTTCAATCGTCTGAGGTTTTATTTCAACTACAGAAACCTTCAGTATATTCTCCTTTGCCATTGCATCATCATTAATTTTCTCATCTCTCGGAGCCATAAGTAAAGCACTAGCCAGTAAAACTAATACGACAACAAAAAACATAACAATAAATATAACTATTTTCTTATTCATAACTTACTTTCTATTCTAGTTCTATATCTCTTGCAACGAAGATCGTTGCGTTACTTTAGGTAGCACAACCTTCAAGGTTGTAGGCGAATCCACCATTTTCGAATTTTCGAACTTACGCATTTTCGAATTTCTTTACAATACCTGCGGAGCTTTTCCACAGTTTACCATTTACCATTTACCATTTACATTTTTCATTTCTCAAACAACTCAATCCCCACTGCATATTCTAAATCTGCAATTGCTTGGTAATATTCATAAACCGCGGTCAGCAAAGTCAAACGCGATGTGCTCAATGACAAGTTTGCATCTGTAAACTCAAGATATGTTCCTATCCCAATCTGATATCTTTTTGAGGCAATTGTCTGAGCCTGAACTGCCAAATCCAGCCCATCAAATGCAGCCTCAATTGCTTTTTTTGCAGCATTCATATCCAGATACGCTATCTTAACTTGTAACAGAGCTGTCTTTTTAAAGTCATCATAAAGCTGTTCCTGCTTACGTAGTTCTAAAGCTTTCTCTTTAACAATGCCATATGTCAGATTCCCATTCCAGAGATCCCATTTTGCTACCACGCCTGCATTCCAACTCCAACCCCACTCGTCTCCATAATAAACCCCTTCATCACCACGATCATTTGCTCCACCATAGTTGAAATTCAGAGATACTTCCGGCCACCAGGCACTACTTGCATAATCCCTGTCGTATTCCCGCAAAATCATCAAACTTTCCATTTCAAGAATGTCAGGTCTATTCAACAGACACTCCTTGTTTAGAGTAGAAAGATCCTCTTTTATTGATGGAAAATTAGATAAGGAACCAAGCAAGTCAAACTGCTGATTGTCTAAATCAAGAAGTCGCTTAAATGACGCCTCTGCAAGAGCATAATTATTACTTGCAGCAATCAGAAGAGGTTTTTCATTGCTGACACTTACTTTCGCCCTTAGAAGGTCGAAATCCGAAGCCGTACCTGTTTTAAGACGAACTTCCGAATCATTTTTCAGATCAATTAGTTGTTTCAAAGACTCTTCTCGCACTTTGACAACAGCTTTGGTATATAGAACACCATAAAACTCTTTTATAACATCTCTTGTCAGTTCAGAGATTACACCCTCAAAACCATATTCATAATATACTTTACTCTCTCGGGCTGCCTTTAAAGCCGCTGCAACCTGCCCACCTGAAAAAAGAAGCTGATTAGCATTAAGGTTAACTTGGTAATTATCCAAATTGTCAAAAATAAGATTCTCTTCAAATCTGGTATAGCCACCTGAAGCAGACAAATGAGGTAAAACGTCAGATCTTGCCTGCACTACCTTTGTATCAGCAATTTCCATATTATCCTTAGCAGTTATTACTGAAATATTATTTTCTAAAGCAATATCAAGACAATCCTTTAGGGTATATTCAACAACCTCTGCCGACACCCCCAGTACAATAAAACAAATTAATATTATATACTTTTTCATAACTAAAACTAAAATTTATATGATAAACCAATTGAGACAACCGGATAAAACTGCATCCAGTCATATTGCTCCTCAACATGTGTAATTTCGGATTCCAGAGCTCTATCCAGAACAGACTGCGCATCCGGATTAACGGCGACGGCACTAGCTGTTATATCCATTGATCCCTGATACATAACTCCAATATCAAAAGCAAAATGCCAATTGCCATTTGCACCAATTGCATTACCGTAGCCAAGTCCGAAATACCAGCACAGTTCATCAAAATCTACACTTGCAGTTCCCGAACTGATTTTAAATTGTTCCTTATGAAGAACAATAGTCCCTGCCCTGAAATCTCCAGAAAAGTCATTATTGTTAAACATAGGTCCAGCACTAATCCTAAATCCATTACCAAACGGATGTACATCAGCAAGAATTGAAAAGACATTTAAATCAGCATTGGCTGTCATGTCAAGATCACTCTCATTATCTTTATAAACAAAATTATATTCCAATGGTGTATAAGTTGCACCCAAACGCAAATTCATGAAGTCAAAAACACGAACTGTAAAATCAGCACCTGCACCTAAAGACCCCACTTTGAGTGTCAGTCCGGTCGAAGAGTCACTCTCTGCAAATATTACTGTATTAGAAACCAGTAAAACCACCAAAATTAATTTTAAAAACTTCACTATATATTTTTCTTTCTTTTGTAAATGCATTAATCTATAATTAACAGAGTATTAAAACAAAATATCTTTTTTTTAACAAGGAATATTCATTATGAGACATATAAAAAAACTTAAAACTGTTGTTATTACTATATTATTGTGTGCATTTTCATTATTGTTCACATCATGCGATTCAGGATCAGGTGGTTCATCAGATGAAAATACATGGACTCTTACAGGGCAGGACGAATTTGACGGAGACTCTCTAAACTCGGCATACTGGAATTTTGAAACAGGAAATGGTTACGGAGGAGAAAATAACGGTTGGGGCAACGGCGAACTGCAATACTACACCGGTTTTCAAAAAAATCTAAGTGTCAGCCAAGGCACTCTCAAAATCACTGCAATCAAAGAGAATTATAATGGCTTCAATTACACATCTGCCCGTATTCAAACTCAAAACAAGTTTTATCAGACACGAGGAAAGTTTGAGGCAAGAGTCAAATTGCCTGTTGGACAAGGATATTGGCCGGCATTCTGGCTTTTACCTCAAAACAGTCCATACGGAGAGTGGCCTGCATCTGGTGAAATTGATATATTTGAATCAAAAGGATCAAGCCCAAATTGGATATCAAGTTCACTGCACTTTGGATCTCAAAGTGACAAAAAATATATTACATATTCAAAAGATGATTTATCAACACCTATCTCTGAATTTCACGTTTATAGTTTAGTCTGGGACGAAGATGCGATGTACTGGTATGTCGACAATGAACTTTTTGCATGGGAAACATTCTGGTTTTCCAAAAACACAGCTGGAACATATTATCCATTCCCTGCCCCGTTCGACAATCCATTCTACATTGTACTTAATCTAGCAATTGGAGGCTCATTCGATGGCAATCCTGATGAAACAACGCAATTTCCACAAACAATGGAAGTCGACTACGTCAGAGTGTACGAAAAATCTAATTAAGAATTAAAAATCAAGAATTAAGAATGGCTAATTAGTTCGATGGTTAGATAGATGTGGAAAGCCTTCAGTCTTCGCTTTTCAAGCTACTGCCGGACACAGCCGGCGGTATTAATATAATTCGACGACCAACGGTCGACGCTACAGCACACTATGAAGAGAGGCTAACACTGAATTGTAGCGGCGATGGCTCATCGCCGAACTGTAGCCGCGTCGTGCCGTGCATAGCTTGTAAAGCGACGCATGGTCGCCTCGGCGCGGAAAGGGCTGAAAGCCCTTAATAACATAGCCTAGGGCAACGCCCTAGGAAAATATATACAAGCAACGCTTGTTTCCTGCCCTCGGCCGTGTCGGAGCGTAGCCCGGAGGGCGAAGACTGAAGTGTCTTAACTAAAAACGAACAACGAATAACGAACAACTCTTTTGTCCATGCGTCTTGCGTCATGAGTCATGAGTCATGAGTCATGCGTCATGCGTCAAAAAAAAACTAACAACTGTTTCTGTGCAACTTAGAACTTTATAAAACCACAAAGGAACAAAAAACTAATGAACAATAACATTCTCTGTATAGGAGCAGGCTACGTTGGTGGTCCAACAATGGCAATGATTGCATACAAATGCCATGACATCAACGTAACAATTGTCGATATTAATCAGGAAAGAATAGATGCCTGGAATTCTGATGAACTACCAATTTATGAGCCCGGACTAGAAGAAGTGGTTAAATCTCGAAGAAATAAAAATCTGTTTTTTTCCACAGATATAGAACAAGGCATCATAGACAATGATATTATATTTGTTAGTGTAAACACCCCTACCAAAACATTTGGTCATGGCGCAGGATATGCAGCAGATCTCCAATACTGGGAAAAATGTGCAAGACACATCCGCGAAGTTGCAAACTCAGACAAAATAGTAATTGAGAAGAGTACTCTACCTGTAAGAACAGCAGCTGCAATGGCAAGAATCTTAGAACACGGATCCAAAAACACAGTGTTCACAGTTCTTTCTAATCCTGAATTTCTTGCAGAAGGCACCGCCATTGATGACCTGCAGAATCCTGATAGAGTTCTTATAGGCGGATCTCAAACAGAACAAGGCAAATTTGCAATTGAAAAACTTGCTGCAATCTATGGACGATGGGTCGATGACGAAAAGATTCTTAGAACAAACCTGTGGTCAAGTGAACTTTCAAAACTTACAGCTAATGCATTCTTAGCACAGCGAGTCAGTTCAATAAACAGCATATCGGCACTATGTGAAAAAACAGAAGCTGATGTATCCGAAGTTGCCCACGCAATTGGAGCCGACAAAAGAATTGGTTCCAAATTTCTTAAAGCAAGTATTGGTTTTGGTGGTTCATGTTTCAAAAAGGACATTCTAAACCTAGTATATATTTGTGAGACATATGGTCTAACCGAGTGTGCTGACTACTGGAGACAGGTAGTTATAATGAATGAATATCAGGAAAGTAGATTTGTTGCAAGAATGCTTAAAGCAATGTTTAATACAATTGCCGGAAAGAAAATTGCCATACTTGGTTTTGCCTTCAAAGCAGATACAGGTGATACACGAGAAAGTCCGGCAATAAAAGTTTGCAAAGAATTACTTCAGGAAAATGCAATTATCACCATATCAGATCCTCAGGCACTAAAAAGTGCAAAAAGAGATCTTGCCGATGTTGAAAATCTTGAGAATATTGTTTTTGAAGCCGATCCATACAAAGCAACGGAGGGAGCACATGCCATTGCACTACTGACTGACTGGAGAAACTATAAAGAACTTGACTTTAAAAAAATATATGAAACCATGGAAAAACCTGCATTTTTCTTTGATGGCAGAAACCATATTGACTCAGACATGCTTTACGACATTGGCTTCAATGTGTACACAATTGGCCAGACAGAAAAAACACATATATAAAGTCGTGATACGCGTTCTACGTGAACCGTAGGACGTAATATAGATCGGCGGACACATTGATAATCACAAACTGTCACCTCTTTTCCCCGTGGAGGGCTGACAGCCCCAAAAAACATAGCCTAGGGCAACGCCCTAGGTTTAGAGAAAAAACAAAGATTCTTTCTACACATGGCAGTTGTTAAGCAATCCTTAACAACTGAATTTTCTTGCAACTCATTATCAACAAAGATTTAGAGATATGCTGACCTATATTTTACTTAGTGGTGTCAAAAAGTTCTGAAACCAATCCACTACGAGACCGCAACTTGATTATGGGAGAAGAAGATTGTAAATGCATAAGTTCTGAAACCAATCCACAACATGTTAAGGCATTAGATGACGTTGAAAGCGGTTGTAAATGCATAAGTTCTGAAACCAATCCACAACCATACTTAGTCTCACCCCGTTCGATAGCCTGTTGTAAATGCATAAGTTCTGAAACCAATCCACAACGATATGAAAGCGACGGTTGAAAATTCTATAGGTTGTAAATGCATAAGTTCTGAAACCAATCCACAACATATTAATATAACTTTAGTTTTTTAAATATGTTGTAAATGCATAAGTTCTGAAACCAATCCACAACGTACAAATCATGCACAATTTAGACAAAAGAGTTGTAAATGCATAAGTTCTGAAACCAATCCACAACCATACTTAGTCTCACCCCGTTCGATAGCCTGTTGTAAATGCATAAGTTCTGAAACCAATCCACAACCATACTTAGTCTCACCCCGTTCGATAGCCTGTTGTAAATGCATAAGTTCTGAAACCAATCCACAACGATATGAAAGTGACGGTTGAAAATTCTATAGGTTGTAAATGCATAAGTTCTGAAACCAATCCACAACATTTGCGAAGCAAACATCTAATTGGCAAGAGCTTAAGTTGTATTTTATTATGAAAATATTAGAAAAGAACTCCCAAATAAGTTGTCAAGGA
>Ga0209414_1001354_pt1 | contig 11597 bp, 12 predicted proteins | sample LakVidmifraction_4_FD_181154 | JGI IMG/M metagenome (GOLD analysis project Ga0209414, IMG submission 181154) | Hypersaline microbial communities from Lake Vida, Antarctica - Brine Hole Two &gt;0.2 micron (SPAdes) (version 2) | ecosystem: Environmental > Aquatic > Non-marine Saline and Alkaline >... | reverse complement strand
GACTCATCGCCAATAACTACTGACCTATCGTCAAGTAGTGCCGCGCCACTTTCGTCTAGTAGGATGGATGCCATTGTTTTACCTCATCCCTAAACTGGGTCACGCCTCAATCAGCGCGGCAGCACGAAACAGGTCGTCAAGGTCCGTGTCACTCAAACCTACTGCCCCTGCCAGCCCCGCAATCATCGGGCTGGTGCGGCGCATCTCTACCGCCTCGGCCCATGCGAGTTTTGTAATCGCATCGGCTGCCGCGATGACTGTCTCGACGGCAGGCAAATGCCCGGCTGCCATAAGCGCGGCCTTGGCCTGAAACCGGCTTACCACCATGCCTGCGCGCTCAGTGGCCAGCAAGTCAGCATCCGTTGGCACGGTAGGAACAATGACTGTAGCCCCGCCTGCAATGGCGTCCTGCACCATTTGAAAGTGCCGGTTGCCGGGATCGTTCGGGACAGACATATCCTGCCCGTCTATGGTGATTGTGTAGCCGCCGTCTGTCTTTGTGATATTTTTCATGGTGCAATCTCCGCGTCTGCTGTAAATGCGTTGATGATGCACTGCACGTCACTACCGGCAGTGCCCGAAAAACTTGCGGCATATATGGTTGAACTTCCTGTCAGCGCGCCAATATTCGTTGCGTTACTGCTCACCGTCGGCGCGGCCCTCATGGGGATAGGAAATGAGACTGTGTAGGCGCGGACAAGTGACGACCCGGTGATGAGCGGATACATTGTTGCGCCATTGATTATATTGGGGAGGTAATACTGCTGGCATTTCAGCAGATCCATATCACCCCGCTCAAACGCTGTCGCCACCGTGCCTAGCTCAATCTGCGCATCGGTGAATGTGCCGCCGGTGAATTGCAGCGTTGCGTTTGTATTGGCAGTCAGCGTGAACGTGCCGCCTTTTACGACTGCCACGCCGTCAACCGTTGCCGTTGCCGTGCCCGTCCAATTCAGGACATAGGTGCCTCCGACGATGTTTGCGCCCTCAATAACCTGCGCCACACCGCCCGCCGGGGCAGTCATTGTGCGCCCTGCGTCGGTGCCGGTGGACGTTAGGTTCTGGCCGGAAACAAGCACTGCCCAGCGGTCCAGCGTGAACTGCTTTGCCGCACCGGTTGCTGCCGCGCTGACATAGCCGCGCTGATTAACCCGACCTGACCCGTTGATGACGATGTTTCGGCCTGCGAGGGTCTGAACCGAATTCAACTCCGCCGCAGTTGACGTAACGCCGAAATTCACCAGCGCCCCCGCTGCCGTTGACGCCCCCGTACCACCCGCCACAATGGGGCGTGCGACGTTGGCATCAGACGCCAGATCCGCCAGCGGCGTGTTTACATCCGTGGCGTCGGACGTGTCGCCATTCGTGACCGTGCTGCCCGGTGGCAACGAGTATACTCCTGATCCTGATCGGGACAATTCACTTCTCCTATTGCATTACTGTTCACGGCTCACTATATTCACCCTGAGGAGAACCACATGCCGTTTAAAAATCCACACCCGCTGTATTCTGTTTGGCAGGGGATGCGCCGAAGGTGCGATAACCCTAATCACAAGGCTTTCCCCGACTATGGCGGGAGGGGCATTTCTGTTTGCAGTGAATGGGACGATTTTCACGTATTTTTGCGAGATATGGGGCCAAGGCCGAATGGTCACAGCATTGACCGCAGAGACAATGATAGAGGCTACAGCCCTGATAATTGCCGGTGGGCTACAAGGAAAGAACAACAAAGAAACCAGCGTCGTGCCGTATACGTCACCATTGAAGGAACCGAACATCGCGCCATTGATTTAGCGGATATGACTGGAATGAAAACGGACACAATAGTTGCTCGTGCGTCCAAGGGGCTTACTTATAAAGAAGTCGTCGATCCGCAGCCAAGGCGCGATTTGTCTGGCTTTGCTCTGGGCGGAAAAGCCAGCGGTGCGCTAAGGAAAGCCAAAACTCATTGCCCCCAAGGCCACGAATACACAGAAGACAACCTCCTAAAAAACAAACACGGCCATAGGGGCTGCAAAACCTGCCACCGCGACCGAGAATATGCTAAACGCCACACAATGAAAGATGTATGACATGGAACAGATATTCAACATTCAGCCCGGTCTTCTGGGCGCGTTGCAAATTATGGCCGTTATTTGGTGCGCCTATCATCTTGTGTGGCCCCGGCAGTAGCTCTGCCCGCCAATAGCGCCTGAATTATCGGCATGATGCCACTATCGCCCGCAGATAGAACCTTGTCGGGCGCTATGCTTTTCATCAGCGCATCAACTGCACCACGGGTTGACCTCTCGCCAGCCATTTTAGCCAACTCAGTTGCACCCATTATTGGCAGGGCAATTGCAGGGCTTGCCATCGCACCACCAATACCCATCATGGCGGATAGACCGCCGCTCGTTGGTGCAAATCTGGATAACTTCCGCAAGGCGTTCTGTCCTGCTGTTCCCTGCACCACCTGATCCATCAACTCAATTTCTGATTTGGTGAACGAGCGGGCTTTTCTTGGGTTGTCTAGTATGCTGCGAAGGTTTTGACGCATGGCGTTTATCTCGTTGCCGCCGCTTCCTGTACTGGCTGCGCGCCGTGTGGCCTTGGTAGATGCTTCATCAATGGATGACGCGGCAGATGCTCTGCGGTGCGCATTTCTTCCATCTTTCAGATTGTCGGCAATCGGATCTCCGAGATTATCAAGGTAATCTGTGATTTGGCCTTTCATCATGCCAGAAAGTCGTTGGTCCGATTTTGAAGCCGTGGCAGGCAAGCCCTGTTCGGTCAACCTGCGCATGTTTTCAACATCCTCAATGCGCATTGGCCCTTTGCTATCCGTCATCAGGGCATCGAGAACCGCAGATGATCCCGGCTGCAAGCGTGGGTTGATCCGTTCTTTTTGCATTGACGCAGCTATGTCGTCTGTCATCCCATCAATTGATTGTGGGGACATGGTGCGTTGATCTGCCCTCACTGTCCCATAAGCATCATTAGCGCGCAATTTCTGGTCTTCGATGCCCGGCCTAATATTCGCTTTTGTTCCATTCACGCCAAGCTGTCGCGCGGCCATGCCGCCCCCAGCGATGCCACCAGAGAGTGCGCCGACAATATCAGCGATGGCGCTGCCCGGTGCGATTTCGTTTGCGACCGCTGCGCCTGTACCGGACCCAAGAGCCGACGCGGCCTCGGTTGCCGCAAACGCTTTAGGAGCGGCCCGCACGGCTGCGCTGGCGAGTCCAAGAGGCGCGGCAACAGCAGACGCGCCAAGCTCCTCGCCCACCCTTCGACCGATCCTTTGGCCGCGTGTCTGAGGCTCTACATCTGAGATTGTTGGATTTAGCATCCCATCATTAAACCACTTCGACCCACCAACAGGATTTTCAATTAGTGGCTTATCGCGGCCAAGCATTTGCCCAACGCCATTGATAGCGCCTGAAACGGCATCAACGGGGAATCCAGCCATTTGCCCGATACCCTCATTCACGCCGCTCATGGACTGCTCGACCATGTTGGTTTGGGGGGGTGGGGCTGTCATAGCGTCGGTCTGCCCGCCCTTGGCCTTCTTGGCCTTGGCGATGGCAATTGCCAGGTCAATGTCGTTCATTGAAATGCCTCCTTATTTCCCCAAGCGGCCCACAATTCATCAACCGTTAATCCCGCCGCGTCAGCGTCGGCTTTGTATTTGTCCGAAAATGACGCAGGAGCAGATCCCGCCTCTGTTTTTGCGGGTTGGCGCGTTTGTTCAAAGATAGCATCGCCAGCCTCTGGCCCGTGAATGGTGCGTAACAGCGTGCGTTCGTAATTATTCAAGTCACGCGCAAAATTCGGGCTGGCAGGATCAAGCGCACCTGACATTTGTTCCAGCATGGTAAGCTCGGGAGCCGAAACTGACCCCAACGCGCCACCAGTCTTTGACGCTTGGCGCATGGCTTGGAGGTTGCTCGTTTTGGCGATGCCACGTAAAACGCCAAGCTGCCTGACGATTTCTGCGTTGTTACTGCCGGGGTTGATTGCGGCTATTGTGCCGAATAATCCGGTAGCAATTCTGGTCTCATCCGCATCACGCGCAAAACCCGCTGCCGTTGTCACAAGGTCACCTGCCGTGGTGGCATTGCCCGCTGCAGCCACTTCTGCTGCCGCGCCCTCTGCCTGCTCCGCTATAGCAGGCCCCCCCGGAATGCGGCTTGCCTCACCTGAAACTTTATCAATGCGCCACCCGGCAGGAACACCGTTTGTCGCCCCGTAGAGGTACTGGCCCGTCTCCGTTCCAGTGTTAATATCAACTTTAGTCCCAGCGCCCCCAATCTGTGAAACCTTGCCGTCAGTGCCAACTTGAAATGCACCTGCCGGGAGGTTCATAGCTGCCGCCTCGTCCGGGGAAAGCACGCGAAAGCCGGGATCGGGATTGCGGTCTTGCTCAAGGTTTAACTGCGCCTGCTCGAGCTGTACGGCATCCATCGGATCAACGGCAGGGTTCTGGATCTGATTAAGCTGCGCCTGCTTCAACTGGAAGTCCAAGCGAGAATTAGGGTCCATAGCCTGCATTTGCTGCTGTAGCAATTGCTGCGCCATGACCTTCTGGCCTGGCGATGCGTAGGGCGAGCCAGCCACATCGGCTAGCGTTTGCATGTTCATGCCGCCAGCTTGCGCCATCTGCGTGCCTTGGCCCGGCTCAAAACTGTTGCCCTGATTGCCACCATTAAAGCGCGTGCCATAGTCACGCAGCGAAGTTCCATTGGTATCAGATGGATTGTATTGGCCCCCACTCTCAAGGAATTTAGCCGCGCCACCAATCCCACCAAGATGGGCCATGGACACAACAGCGTCTCGCGTAACCGGCACGCCGCCAACATTTTGCCCATAAAACCGATCAAGTCCCTGTGCCTTGATTTGATTATCAAGATCGGCCCAGTGCCAATTTTCGGCAGCAGCCTGAACCTCGTCTGGCTGCTGTGCGAATTGCTCTGCTGTCATCGATGGGATAACGCCAGCCCTTGCTGCGTCCTGCAGTCTGGCATTGCCCATCTGCGCGCGGCCCCCATGGCCCCGGCTTCCGCCCGATCCCACTTCATTGTTGTAAGCATCCAGACGCCCGCCGCTTTCATTGTTCAGAAGCCCCGCTGGCGCGCCTCTAGGAACGGGCGTTCCCATCGCGTAATCCGTGCCGCCGACAGACACGCTTTCGCGCGGATCAGGGCCATCATCGCCAACAGGGAATTGGCTTGAGAATGGTTCAGCCTGCGAAGTCGCGCCCATCGCGCCCGCTGACCCTCCTTCATACCCGCCGGGAACAGCGCTCGGCACGCCGCCATTAAACAGGCTGCCCCACTGGTCGTTAAACTCGCCGCGAAGCTCAGTGTCGCGCTTGTCTGCTTTTCTATTCATTCCACGAATTGCTAGGGCGTTGCCGATAGCGGTCAACCCTTCGCCCACGTTTCGCGGAGTCTGCATCTTGGACATAAGCTGATCTGCAATCTTGCGCTTTCGCTGCAATTCATCATAGGTCATGCCTGTATTGCCGCCGAAAATGGTGGGTTGAATGCTCATTAGAAATACCCCCCAGCCAAACCACCAGAAGCAAGCCCAAATAGCCCGCCCATAAGAGACTGCTTCTGCGCGTTGCTCTGATTGACGTTCTGAGCCCGCTGGTTGTAGTTGTTATTAATCAGCCCGGCTATGTCAGTCGTCGCCGCACCTTCCTGCTGGTTCATCGAGACATTTGGATTAGATACCTGCGACCCGCTGAGAAGCGCCGTGATCTGGTTGATCGGCATGTTGACCTCTGCCGACGCCTGCCCGCGCCCGTTTAGCAAAAGCTGGTTGTAGGCGTCATTCTTGGTCTGGCCCTGCTGGTCCATTTCGCGTTTCCACGCCTCAGACCCCGCAGTGATGCCCTGATTTGCCATGCGGGTTTGCAGGGCATCGTCCGAACGCTCAAACCGGGGATCTAGCCGCTTGGACCCAAGGTCGTACAACTTGCTGTCGATGCTATCAGTCGCGGCCTCTGTCGTCGGCAGATAATCACGCAGAAACTCCGAGCGCTCATTTGCCAGCGTGCCAAGATTTAGCTGCGCGCCTTGGTTCTGTTCAAACGTCTCTTGCGCCGTCGGGTTTAGCGTCGTGGTCGCTGTTGACTTGGGGATCTGATACGATTCGCCATTCGGGCCGGTGTACGTCTCATACCCCGCGTTGGAATATGTCAAGTTGCCTTGCGGCGTGACCTGATTGACGTTGGCCATCGTGTTATTTGCAATGGCAGTGCCGATGTTTGTTCCGGTCTGCGCCTCTGCCGTTTTATACGGATCTGGCGGCGCTGGCGCTGATTTCTTACCCATTATATAGCCTCGATTCTTTCCATTGCGACAACTTCAAAAGAGCGACAATCTCTGCCTCGCCCTCGGCCCGCATATCGGGTAGCCTGATAAAATCAGCCCCAAACGCCTGCCAAAGCTTTTCAACTCGCGTGTTTTCTTCTGAGAACCTTGAAGTGACAAGGCGGCAAAATCTGAACGGGTATTCAAATAGTTCAGTCAGGATGCTGCGCGTTGCCCACCTCGGGTCAATCGCGGCGCAAGATATTTCGATGACTTCGGTTTCAGGCGACCAGTTGTGATATACGGCACCCGCTATAATCCGGCCATGAGAGACAACACCAAGCGCGGCGCACTCACCAAAGCCTCTGCTCACATCGTCCATATTTACCGCCACCCAATCCGCTACAGCCTCATTCTGGCCATAGAGAACATTCACAGCGCATAGCCTGTTTCTGACCTCAGCCGCGAAACAACAATTTCAAACGGCATCGGCACAGTCTGGTTGCTGGTAATCACCACGCCCAGAGATGTTGCATATCCGTTGGCATAGGCCGATTGCCAAGTCGTATAGGTGTTTACCGCTGCCGATGAACCCCAGATGAACGAACCCCATACGCCAGTTCCCCAGACGTCATAATCAGCAAGTGATGCAGTTGCAGTCGGTGTTATTTCCGCCACGTTGTAGTCAGCGAATGCAAGAAGATCGAATTCCAGCACCTGTGGTGCCTTATACGTCAGACCAACTGAATTAACCGAATTGAGGGAATCCGCATATTTAAACTTAGGGACGTAAACACCCGTAAACTGCGCGCCATCGTCGGTGCCTGTAGCGTCTGCCAGATACACATTGCCGTTGGCAGACCCGAAATAAAGCCGGTCCTCGAAAACCGCCGAACACTGCACGTCCCATCCCGTAATCCGCGACCAGCCGCCCGTTCTGGCATTAGCTGCAAATGAAATAGGCGATCCGCCCTTATTCGCGGGCGTGCCTACCAGCAACAGCGTGCCAGATTGCCAGAGGGTTGCCGATACGGGAAACGCCGGGTCGCCGTTTAGAATGGCCGATTTCCATGCGTCCTCGATTGGATAGCTGATTGCATCGACCTGTAGCGCGGCCCGGTCTTTCCGCAGCGCAGCAGATACGGGTATAATGCCGTCTTGCGTGAGAACAGCCAAGTCGCCGCCAGCCTTAAACCAGCCGTGCTTATTTACAGGCTTGCCAATGTCGTAAACGCCAACCAGCGCCCAAGTGCTGGCCGAGGATGGGTCCGTGCCTTCATAGACCGCGATTTCGCCCACGTCGCTAAAGAACAGGCACACATCATCGAGGCCAGATCCGCTGTCCAGCGACCATGTTGCCCCGAACAGCAGGTTGCCGCCGCGCCGGAATACCGATCCCATATCAAGCTCAAGAGCCGATCCGCCGATGCTTTCCACTGGTAAATACCATGCAGATTGCGTTCCACCCTCTACGAAAAACAGCCGCTCTTTGAACAGCCAGAGCTGCGATAAATCAGAAGGCGCGACATTTGTTATGGATAAATCAGTGAATGTTGAGCCTGTATAGCTAAACCCAGTGTCAGCGCCATTGACGCCAACCAGAAATTGACCGCCTGCCGTGCTGATTTGCGTTGTGGCCCAGTCGCCGCTCGTAGTGCTGGATTTAACCGCGCCGCCCGCAATATCTGCAACATCGAAGATTGCTGTCGCTGTCGACCCGAACATAACCTCGTTAGCGCCGCTCTGAAATGTGAATAATCGAATGACTGCCGCGCCAAGGTCGCCTAGGCTGGACTTGCCACCCCGCAGCCTTGCGCCCTGCGCCGTGACGATGAAGTTATCCAGCACCTCGGCCTGATCCGCGCCCGCCGCGACAAGGTTGCCCGATTGCACCCAGCCCTTCGTTGGCGCCGGGAATGTGTCTGTGCGAGTGCGTGAAACCCGCTGCTCGGATGCGCGCCCAAGCATTAGCTAGACGGTATGAACGCGGGCACAAGATCCTGCCAGCGTACATTGTTATCTGTTTCGCCAAACGATACCACCCGCCGCGCGCGTGTATCGTTGCTTAGTCTCGCCAGTTTAGCTTCGTATTCGTTGTATTTGTCCAGATAAGGCAGGCCGCGCCGCTCGCGATACCGCCAGACAGTGCCACTCTCCACAACAGTGCGGGGCAGGATCAAAACGTCTGTCTCTGATGTGAATTCATCGCCCACAACGCCCGATGCCGATGCCATCCAGCTTGTCGTCATGTAGCTGATGACTGTCTCAATGGCCGCTGTTGGCTCATTGTAGAGCGAAATTGTCCAGTTTCCATCATATCCGGCAAGGCGATAATAGCGCACCACGCCTGCCGTGCCTGTGTCTTTGATGAATTCCCAATCGCCATCGCGGGTAATCGGGACGCATGGCCTATCCTGCGAAACGTCATAGACCGTGTTTTCGTGCCGCTGGAGCCGCTTGAAGTCTGCGGGCAGTGCGTATGTCTCCGCGCCAGTGCCGGGGAACGCAAACCGCCCTGCAAACGGTGCAGGGAGGTCTATGCGGTCTGCTATGTCGGATAGCGTTTCCTGCAGGAAGTCATCGCGCAGTTCCACATGGTCCGCGCGCGTAGCATTGACCCACGATGAAGGCGCGCCAATGCTGCACTGTCGCGCAATTCGGTTTAGCGCCTCCACGATGGTTGTCATGCTGCATTAGCCCCTTCGGTTTCTTCTACTTCGGCCTGCTTTGGTGGCCGACCGCGCTTGGGCTTATCTGCCGCCTGCGCTTCCAGCATTTCAGTCATTGCCGCCATGCGCTCCTCAAGGTCCGAGATTTTGGCGTCCTTGGTCGCACTGTCTGCGCCCTCAAGCCAATCGCGGGCCAACTGAGGCAGTTTGCGTGCATTGGGCATAGGCAGCTTAGTAAACGCGCTCTCGCTCATGTCACGCACGTCCTCGACAGTGCGAATAGCCATGTTTCGCAACAGCCCTGCCTGATCGGCGGTAACGCCAGACCATGCGGCTAGAGGCGTGCCGTTTTCGGGGATTTCCGTGCCTGCTTTCCACGCCTTGTATGCTGGCTCAATGACAGACCAGCGCGCGGTCATCGCAACATGCGTGTCTGCGTTGCGGTCGCGGTCATCCAGACCCTCAGGCGGGCGTAGGTTCTTAACCCTGTGCCATGTCTGCGTTTTCAGATGGCCCTCGCCGGATGGCGCAAGCAGCACCATGTCAACAGGCTCTTTCTCTTTGTCGGCGCTGTAGTTCGTTTTGAATTCAACTGCTCGAATGGTCATAATCGTTTCCGTCTTTCCAGAGGGGTGAAGGATAGCGGGGCCATTACAGCCCCGCCGGTTGTATTAGGTGCCGTTGCCGAGGTTCTTCTCGAATGCCCAGAAGCGTTCGCCGTCAGCGACTGCCAGATTGAGCGGCGCGCGGAATCCACCAAGGCCGGTTGCCGCCGTATAGGCAGGCTCGGTAATGATCACCTCGCGCCCAGCAGCAAGGGATGCAATAGCACCACTGGCTTCCACCAGAACATACTTGCGCCCATCGCCACCGATCACGGTATTGCCGAGGGCAAATTCCTTGCCCCCTTCATTTGCTTGGATACCGTCGATCATCGTACCAACGGTTGTCGTTGCTAGTGCGGTCATGTTTTGCCCTCCTTAGGCTGCGTCGAACAGGACGCCCTGCAGATCGCGGTTTGTGCAGACCATGTTGCCCATCCAGTACATAGGAATGACAACAGCGTCCTGGTTGACCGGCTTCTTCTCCGCATCTGTGGTCCACTGCGCTTCTTTGTGCTGCACCAGATACAGATAGTCGGAGTTGATGAAATACATCTTTTCATCAGTTGTGCCGAAATTGGTGTTGTCGTCAAACACCACATCCGCGCTCTTATACTTGAGCGTGGTGAAACCGGCGTTAGCCAGATCCGAGGATGCGTAACGCTGCAACTGCTGCTCGCCCAGTTCATAAAGCGAATACATATCGTGCGTTGCGACGATAACGTCAGGCGAATCCGTGCCACGGTTCAGATTGAGCCAGAGCGCGTTCATGTCGGCCTTGAGCGAAGCAGCGTTCGCAACGGATGGCGAGGCAGCGTTATTGGTGCCCGTCATTTCACGAAACTGATTACGCCAGAAGGTATATGTCGCGGAGTTGATGCCGCCAACAGTGCCTTGGCCGTTTGTCTGGATGATGTTCGCCAGACCGCCGATTTGGTTTGATTCCGTGCCGTCCGAATAAATATCGACCGAAAACTGGTTTTTCGCCGTATTCATGGCGTTCTTCTTGCGCGCTTTAACGAGATTAATCATCGCGTTCTTGCCGCTGTTCATGCGCAGCTCTTTGCCCGATGCCGTGACGTGCAGCGCGATTTGCTGCCATTCGTACTTGGCCGAGGTCAGAACGTCCGACGCCTGAGTATTAAGCTGCTCATAGCCTGCATACCGCTGATAGGTGCCGTTCTCTGCGTATTCCAGAGGCTCCGAGATTTCATAACCGCCGTCGACGGTCTTGATGTTCCCCTTCGCTTTCATGCGAGTGAGAAGCAGGTTGTGGTTGCTCACGTTGTCAGTGACTTTCGTGCCGCTTTGGCGCAGCGTGGTAGTCACCATTTCCGTGAACACTGCTGATGGAGTTGCCATCTTTGTATTCCTTTAACTTTGCATTTTGTCGTAGGCCGCGCTCATCAGTTCATCCTCGGTCATAGTGCGGGATTTGCCCGATGATCGGCTTTGGACGTTTGCGGATTTGGCCTTAAGTGCTGCCTTGCTGCGTTCAGGGTCCACGGCAGGCTTGGGCTTCTCGCCGTCGCCGTTCTGTTTAGCCTTTGCGTCTGGCACAAACTGACTGACCGCCAGTTCATATGCTTTGCTCAACACGTCCGATGAGGAGGCGTCGTCGCCAAGCGTTGCCTGCACGTATTGGATAGCGGCGGGCATGTGGTCCTCCACTGCCCCCCAATGTTCCGCCGTGCTGGCAAATTCTGTAACGCTGTTCTGCACCTGAGCTTGTGTGTTAAACTGCTCAAAGCTGCTGCGTTGAAATTCTGGGTCGGAAAGGCGCTTAATCTCGCGGCGCATACTCTCCATTTCTTTAGTCGTATTCGGCGCGTTGCCAGTCTGGGGCTGTCCAGCCATGGCGCGGGCCATTTGCTCGCCTAGGCCGTGCTTCTGGATATAGCCCATTAGCGTCTCAACAGGCTTGCTTGAGAAGTCATTGGACAACTTAGCCAGTTCAAATATCTCGCTTGCCGCTTCCTCTGGCCGCATATTTGCCAGCGCAGGAATTGATTTCACTGCCTGCGTCA
>Ga0209414_1001353_pt1 | contig 11603 bp, 14 predicted proteins | sample LakVidmifraction_4_FD_181154 | JGI IMG/M metagenome (GOLD analysis project Ga0209414, IMG submission 181154) | Hypersaline microbial communities from Lake Vida, Antarctica - Brine Hole Two &gt;0.2 micron (SPAdes) (version 2) | ecosystem: Environmental > Aquatic > Non-marine Saline and Alkaline >... | reverse complement strand
TCGGTTTGGCGCCGTAGTATGCGCGCCACGGTGATCGAGAGACACCAACCAGTTTGATGCGGGGTGGAGCAGTCTGGTAGCTCGTCGGGCTCATAACCCGAAGGTCGTAGGTTCGAATCCTGCCCCCGCTACCATATAAAAGAAAGGCAGATCAGTTACTTACTGGTCTGCCTTTTTTGCGTTTGGGGCGTCAAAAAAGCTCTGTGACGTATATGTGACACATATGTGCCAAACGCTCTAGCAGTATAATTTGATGTACCGGTCGAAACGACCGTAAGTCACTTTGTGGCACAAGCGTCATCGAGCTCAAAGTACGTTTCGTAACCCCGCTCATTTTCTCTTTTCCCTTCGCTTGCGCCTTGTCCAAATTGGCTAATCCAGCCAGTTAGTCATCTTGTCGAAATTCCAGAAGCTCGCCGACTTCGCACTCAAAAAGTTTGCAGAGTTTATCGAGCGCATCCAGATCGATGCGCTGTGCTGTTTCTTTGTATAGCAGAGTCACCGTATTCCGGTTCAATCCCGTCTCTTTTGCTACATCCACGATCTTCATTTTGCGCTCGCCCATCAGTCGAGCTAGGTGGCAACGGATCATTAAAAGCTACCCTTAATATAAAAATGTTATCCAGAATGACAAAAAACGCTTGCAAATGTACTTTTGTTGTCTAAAATGTATTTTAGAGTGGCATTCTGATACGAGGAATGTCTTTTCGCTATTTAGGATAGCGCAACAGAAGGAATGTTTCGATGGATAACTCCTATACCTATCTGACGACCGAAGAACTAGCTGGTCGTATTAAGTACGACAGTCGCACGATTCGCCAATGCCTGAAAGACACCGTACTGCTGGAGGGACGTCACTACATCAAGCCGTTTGGCCGCCGGAAAATCCTTTTTCTCTGGGAAGAGGTTGAGAAAGAAATGTTGACAGGGGCTCGTGCTCATGAAGCCTTGGCTATTCCGATGGCCAGTGGGGTGGTTTGCCATGGGTAAGGTAAGAACCCGCAAAGAGACCGGCAGGCTTTATTTAGACTTCATGTGTCAGGGCGTTCGCTGTCGCGAGCAAACTGCTTTGCCAGATACATCTGCAAATCGTAAGAGGGTTGAAGCGTTGCTTCAGAAAATTGAGGCAAAAATTCTGTTGGGGAACTTCGACTATGCAGAGCAGTTTCCGGATAGCGGTAATCTTAAAAAACTTAGGTTTGGAGATACCAGAGCGGCTGAAGACGCAGGGGAGAATCAGACTCCACTCTTCGTAGATTTTGCTGATCAATGGTTTGCGGAGTCCAAAGTCCAATGGCGCAACTCCCATACGCGCAACGTGGAGTCGATTCTTTCAAGCTCCTTGAAACCGTCCTTTAAGGGCAAGCGCGTAGGGGACGTCACAAAGGCAGACATCCTAGCCGCCCGCACCAAAATGGCCAAGCGCAAGGGTAGGGGAGCCAGTGGTCTGATGGCTCCCAAGACCATTAACAGCCATTTGACCATTCTGCGAATGATCCTGACCGAAGCGGCAGAGCGGTTTGAGTTTGATAACCCCTACCGGAATATCAAACCACTGAAGCAACAGAAAGTTCATATCGAGCCGTTCTCGCTGGCGGAGGTGGAACGCATCTGTAAGTACGTCCGAGAAGACTACCGCATCTATTATCTGTTGCGGTTCTACACCGGCATGCGTACCGGCGAAATTGACGGTTTGAAGTGGGAGCACGTGGATTTTGCCAGGCAAGAAATTCTCGTACGGGAAACACTGATCAACGGTGAGACTGAGTACACCAAAACAGATGGCTCCCAACGTGAGGTTCCCATGTTTGGCCCAGTCTACAACGCGCTAAAAACTCAATACGAGGCAACAGGCAAACTGAGCAAGTTTGTGTTCTGTAATAACGAGGCTAAACCACTGGATCACAACAACGTGACCAAGCGGGTTTGGTACCCGCTCCTAGAAGTCTTGAAGTTGACGAAAAGGCGGCCGTATCAGACTCGCCACACCGCAGCCACGTTACTGCTGGCTTCCGGCGAAAACCCAGAATGGGTTGCCAGGGTTTTAGGCCACTCATCTACCGAAATGCTGTTCAAAGTGTATTCACGCTATATCCCGAACGTCACTCGCATGGACGGTTCGGCATTCGAGCGCTTGCTGCAAGGTCGCGCCACCAATGGGGAGATGGACAATGAAACTGAATGATCTACGCCCGATTCAGAAGAAGACCTTCACTGGCACCTATCGTCTGACTGGACGAGTCACGTGCTTCGATGACGATGGCTTCCCGTACTCAAAACTACGCCTGAGCAGCTGTACTGACGATGTTGTGGTGCTTGCGGCTATCAATGCGATGGCCATTCCCGAGCGACTGAGCCATATGGAACTGGTCGTGGTGAAAGGACACGTCTGTATTGGGGTTGAGGAAAGCGCGATTCTGCTGACGGACATTCGCCGGCCTCTTAGAACCGAAGTAGCCCGGTTGCCAGCCCTGCAAACATTGCCGCGAACCTTCTGCCCACAACCGGAACACTTAGATCAGTTGATTGAGAGCGTGCGAGCACTGGAGTCCGAACACCTGCAGGTCTTTATCAAGCGAGTGCTGGAGCGCCGGGATCGGCTGGAGATTTTTCTGAAAGCACCGGCAAGTAAATGCTACCACCACAACGATCCAGGTGGCTTGTTGGTGCATTCGCTGGAAGTCGCCAAAGGCGTATTGAACATGATCCGAATTAATGAGCCAGACATGCCCAGGGCGTTGCAAGAAGTCGGCTTTGTCGCGGGGCTCCTTCACGACATTGGCAAAACCTTTACCTGCGATGTTAAAGGTCGACCGACCGCCGCTGCTCGCCTCTGCGCACACGATGATCTTACCTTGGAAGTTTGCGCCTTTGGCCTCGCATACCTCGACAAGGTGGATCCGCAGGCAGCCATCACGCTTCGTCACATTTGGACCAGTGCGTCACCAGGGGCCCGCTACGGAATGCCGGCTGCCATGACGCTGGCGCGTTATGTTCGCGATGCGGACGGACAAAGCGCTATGGCCGATAACCAGAGAAAGGCATTCAAGCGCCGCGAACCCCAAGGTTTTGCCCGTTTGGGAAGAAATGCCTACTGGTTGCCTTCGCTGGAAGCCCGTTGACTTGTGATGGCCAAAGTCAAAACAAAACTCCACAGGCAAGAGGTGTGGGCCAACGACGTGCCACACCTCTTTCGCCCATTCTTGCCTACCTCAATTACCGCCGGTGTTCTTGGCGACTATTACTCTATTCATGCATTCCCGGGCGGCAGTCATCGGTTTGAACGCATGGAAGAGTCCTTGGAAATGCTTCGGGAACATGCCGCCCGATAAGGAAGCCGGCTATGGCGCCAATAAGTGCAGGAATGGGCCCCATCATGCCGCCAACCAAACCGCCACCAAACATCAAAATGATGCTGTTCATAGAGCTCGCCCCGCGATACAGGTTCTTAGTTTAGAGTGAATGATCGTTTCCCGAGTCGCCTCTTGATTTGACCCGGTCACTGCCGTCATTCAGTACACTGTATATGCAGGGCTATGTTGGTTTTCGTTGTTGGTTTGCACTTATCGCAGTGCGCAGCCAAGCCTCTTCAGAAGGTTGTTCACTTTCAAACAGCCGTCGCCAAGCTAAGTAGCTCGGCAAATAAGCAGTCCCCACCCCATGAAAGCGAGCCATCCAGCCCTTCAATCGACTGATATAACTATTTACGTTTTGGATGTGGTATTCCTTGCCGATCACCCTTTGATTGTCGAGCGTGATCAGTCGATGATGCGCAATACCATGGTCTTTCGAGAAGGTTTTATACCAACTGTGGCCGTCTGAACACAAAATCGAATCACAATTAATGATCGGCGTCAGAAACTCATGAACCGTCGATTTGTTCAACGCCGGATCTACTAGGTCGCTAATATGACCGTTGCGATCTCTTGCAATAAGTACCGGAATTTTGTCCGCTTTATACTTCCGATTACTCTGCCCACCACGCTTTCTGGGACTGCGATGCGTGAGCTTACGCTTACCTTTGCAGGACTCAGCAAAGAAGGTCTCATCCACTTCAATAATGCCGGAAAGGTCATTTGCGTTTGCATGGGCGCTGGCGAGCAAAAAACGATGGCGCCACCGAAAAGCCGTCTTCAAATCAATACCTACCCTGGCCGCCGACACCCGAAGGGTCAGGCTGTCTCGCATACACCGTAGATAATCAAACCACTTATCACGGTGGCGCAACCTAGCCAGTGGTGTTCGTGAAACAGCATTGAAAGTCTTGTGGCAGACCGGGTTCTGGCAGCGGTAGCGCTGCAGGCCGGCAGAATAGCCCCATTTTACGAAATATTGACTGCTGCAATGAGGGCAGGAGCGGTGCGAGGTGGCCGTTTCGAGCAATGCATGAGCCTGAGCATTGATTTGCCCAAGAAGCTGATCAGCAAGATATTTTTTGAGGTCAACGGGAAGGTTGGCTAAGGTTTTCTCAATAGCAGTAATGTTGGCTCGCTTCATGGTGCTCTCCACCGAAGGACTGTTTATACAGTAGTATATACAGTATTATTGAGCCGCACCAACAACGAAAACCAACATAGCCATATGCAGACAGTATTTTATGTAAAGCAGGTGACCCCCACCCGCTTGGTCTTTACAAAATTTCAGTTGTCCTAAATGATCCCGTCAACCACCTTCGTTAGTGAAGGCAATAGGGCTCGTGAAATTCGCGGCGTTTGGCCTGGTTTCTACATAATTGTCGCCGGAGCGTACATGTCACTGGAAGCCGTTGCGGTAGGTGGGTTAGTCTTGCGATCAAAAGTCGAGCGTCCCGTCTTCGAGCCAGACAAGGAATCCTGTGATGTCGAGCACCGCTGTCCGTTATCTCACCATGCTACGAATGGTGCCTCGCTTTCCTAAGACCATTACCACAACTGAGCTGGCACAGCGTCTGGACGAGCAGGACTTCTCGGTCACGATGCGGTCGATTCAGCGGGACTTGGAAAAGCTGAGTGCGGATTTCCCACTTCTGGTGGACGAGCGCGCGAGACCTTTCCGTTGGTCATTCGACCGGGATGCCACCATGGACATCATCCCGGCTCTGGATCTACCAGCGGCACTGACCTTTGAGCTGGCCAAGGCCTACCTCACACCCATGCTACCGCCCAGGGCTTTGTCGCATCTCCAACCTCACTTTAAAGAAGCGCACCGTACCTTGTCGCGAGAGAGTAACCCTCTGGGGCAATGGCCGAACCGCGTGCGTGTTATCAACCGAGGGTTAAGCGGGAGTCGCCCAGCCATAGATGCGGATGTTTTGGAAACTGTGACCGAAGCTCTGTTGCGTGAGTACCAATGCAAACTGACATACCAGGCACGCAACTGGTCGGAACCTGAGGATATTATCGTTCACCCTTTGGGTCTGGTCTTCCGGGATCCGAATGTGTATCTAATCGGAACCATTGAGGGCAGGGAAGGCGTACGCCAGCTGGTATTGCACCGAGCAACAACCGGGGAGTTGGTCGAACAGCCGGTAGAGCGCCCGGAAGACTTTGACTTGGACCTCTATATCCATTCGGGTGCCATGGGAATTCTCAAATCAAACGAGCCAGTATTTCTGAGGCTTCGCTGTGACAAGCCCGTTTTGAACCATCTGATCGAGTCACCCTTGGGTTTTGATCAGCTCACTACTGAGATTGATAACGACACCTTTGAAATCTCGGTAACTGTAGACGATACCCAGGATCTGCGCTGGTGGTTGACGGCACAGGCAATTCACTGTGACATTTTAGAGCCTGGGTGGCTGCGAGATGAGATTGAAGCGGTTTTAGCCGAGGGGCTGGAGCGCGTCAGGAAAACCTGAGCGTGTTATAACAACTCGCATACCTCTCAATCTGATATGAATTTAGGCGAAATCACCAACTGGGCGGGTTGTGGTAACTCTGCGAGCACTCAATGACGCCATTTGCCTCAGCACAGCGGGCGTCTCTAATCCCGGAGCCATAAGACTGCTGAGAGCAGGCCAGGTAGCTGAGGAAGCTTTGGCCATTTCGTCGTACTGCGCAATGGTTGCATAGAGCTTTGAGCAAGCCATTGTTCTAGCGGTCAACCATGAATGGGTTCGACACCATGGAAGCGAGGCAGAACCCAAGTTTGTTGAAACGCTATATTTGTCCGAAAATCGGTTGTTGATGGTTTTTAGCCGTCGAATAGACGGGAACATCATGCGTTTTACAGCGGGTAAAATCTTGGCATTTTAAAGCGGATCAAGCATTATGATCAGGCTATAAAAAGTTAATGAAACCTGACAGTTGGATATGTTTGTCTTCATAGTCAGGCATATAGCCCATATTTATTAAGCAGAGCATCGTGAGGAGAATGATGCAAAATGTTGAGGTTGCGATCTTGCGCCGTCAGGTTCTAGATTGGCGTGACAAGTGGATGGAACAGATTCCTGTAGTGCTGGATCGTGAGCTTTCGTGTCTGTTAGCGCTACTCAATGCCCAGATTGATCAGATCTCTTTTAAAGAAACACTGTCAGCTGGAAAATACGCAGAGAAAAATATTCAGCCAATCTATAAGTCCTGGGTCGTAAGAGCGTCTCAGAATATCATGGATCTGGCTCATAAGGATCTGAAGTCGATAGATAGGCACATTCTTGACTACAACTCGAATCTTGAATATTGGATTGCATCGGACACATCAGGTAAAAATGTCGTAAATCTGAGCATTGCTTCGGGGAGTGCTGGTGCGGCGGTATTGGGCATACCTGTGGTTCAAGCTTTCTCAACGGTGTCTGCTGGGTGGGGGCTTGGCCTGCTTGGTGTAACTGTGATCAGCTGGCCTGCTATATTGGGAGGTGCAGCTGTTCTAGGGACAATGGCTGTATTCGGCGGCACCAAGTTAGCGAGACACAGAGAGAAGGCTATTCAGGACTTCAAGGGATCAGTAGAAGCTGGACTTCGGTCAGCTGTATTGGCAACTCATGGTACGAAATCTTCACTAACGATTAGTCTTCAAGAAAAAATAAGAACAGCGGCAGCCGCTTATATGGAGGAATTGAAGAGTGCTTAATGAGTTTACCTTCAAAATTCCAGAATTTTTAATGCCAGGCATTGCTGATAGAAGCTTGACGAGATTTGGCTCAATTATAAAAAATACCCAGACCGGGAAAATTGTGGCACACGTGCAAGAAACTGGGCTGGGGCAGCAAATATTCAGCTCGTTGGCGTCTTCTCCCTTTTCACCCCTCGAAGCTGTTTCGTCGCTTGCCGCTAATGTGCAGTTAGGCCAGTTAAAAAGGATGGTTGAAGGTTTACAAGTCTTGCAATATGCCAATCTAGGCGTTGCGCTAACCGGTGTCGGTGTTAGTGTTGTTGGCTTTGCAGTGGTCAATAAGAAGCTCAAGAACATTCAATCTTCGATTGAAAGGGTTTCTAGTAAAATTGATCAACGCTTTGTCGAATTGTACGAACATCAGTTGCGCAGAGATTTTTACACCCTTCGTGGGGTTTTAGAACATATTGAGTCAGTAAGAAGGCAATCTAAACCAAAATCTGAACTTATGTCTGCAGGCTCCAGACTTACAGAGATCAGTTCTATAATGCGAGGTCAGTTGGAGTATCAGCTTCAACTACCGGCGTTTGATGAATATTTATTTACTCAGCTCACTCGGGCAATGTTGATGAGTGACAATGCGAGGGTTGAAGCGTATATCGTGGCTGAAGAATACGATTCTGCCCATCATGCTGCCACTTCGATTTCTGAATCTTATTGTAATTTGTTCGATGACATAACACCGTTTGACCTGAAGCAAAAAAAGCGTTTGAGAAGTATTGATCTTCGTGAAAAAGCTAGAGAGACGGCAGAGAACATCACTGTGGGTGCTAGTCACCTTGTAGCCGGCTTGCGAGATATCACTGATTCAGCGTTTTGCAAACCGGTGCTTATAGAAGAGCTTGGGCGAAGAGGCATAGCTGGATCAGATTACCTTTCTGCATTACGTAACGAAACCAAGGAGCCCATTGTTCTGTTACAGTTTTCAGATTAGCAGTGTTGGATATTGATCCCACAGATTGTTTCTATTCCGGACTCCTGAGTTCAAGTAATAGGTGCAGCACCACCTTTTTTGAGAGTGCTTCTAGCTGCTTATAATAAGCATAATGTTTGAAAAGTAGTTTGCTCATATATTCGTGTTTACAACTACCCAGCGCTCGAGACAAGCGCCTTCCCACCCTAATCTCCAGGCAGCAGTTCCGCTTTCCCTGTCAGTTTCAAATCCTTCGGGCCGTGCACTGGCTCACACACCAATGGCGCGGGAATATGCGTCTGCATCAGACTCTGAAACGCATCCATTTGATGGAAATCGGGATCCAGCCAAAGATCAAAATCATCAGGCCTTAGCATCAGCGGGATACTTTTGGCATGGATGTGGCTGAACCTAGGATGCGGTGGAAGCGTGATTACGGTGAAAGAATTTACTTGCTCATCCCCAAAGTGCCACGACTGCCAGAGGCCTGCCAGGGCTGTAGCTTCATTCTGCGGATGAATATTGTAGACCTGCTTGCCTTGCCATTCATGGAAGGCACTTACCGGTACGATGCAACGTTTTGAGGGATATATTTTCTTCCAGAGCGCGCTGCTGGTCAGTCGATCACTTCGGGCATTGAAGGTGTGAAATTTCGGATTGGGTCGGTAACTGTGGCCTTCAGGTCTGGGTTCAATCAGCAAAGACCAAATACCTGGAAGCAGATACCGGTCATCGGCCGCTTGAATCACGAACTCACCAGTGCCTCCGGGTGGCACGTTGTGCTGGAACCTGGGTGTTATGCTAGGCAGGCCCAGTTGTTCCATCAGTATTCTGATTTCAGGTGAGTCTGTAACGTTGTATCGGCCGCACATAGAATCCTCTCAATCAAACACTCAAATCATTCTGATACTTGCCGGCTGTGAGAAACACTCAGCGCATCCATAGAGTGTAGATCAGCGGACTGTAGGCAGCTCGGACCAGGCGGTGGTGTAGGCCGGCGATAAATGTCCCCTTCGCATTGCATAAACCGCAGGTCCCGCTTCTCTAGCCATGTAGACCGTTGCCTGGGATTTCCGGTTGATCTCATCCATCACTGTCATCAGGCGTTCTGATCTGGCACTGTCCGGTGTATTGGTTGCCACTGACTCAAACAGGTCGTCCTGCAACCCCGTTTCATCCACTAATTCACTCAGCATTACCCCAGCTTTCGCATACTCGTACCCTTCATGATACATAGGCCGAAGAAGCCTGAGAGCCTGCTGCACGATCACTCTGGAGTCCTGGGACGCATTGATCAAACGAACACTCGCACTTCTTGAGTATTGTGGTGCAGTAGTCTTGAAGGGGTTCGTTCTAATAAACACCATCAGCTCGCCGGCGTATTGATGACCGCTCCGAAGCTTTTGGGTGGTTCTTACTGCAAAGTGTGCCACGGCCTCTTCCAGATTCGCCAGAGACTGGATGGGCTGACCAAAGGAGCGGGAGCACATAATCTGTTTTTTAGGTGACGGTGCATCGTCCCACGGCAGACAGGGCACACCGTTTAATTCCCGGGCAGTACGTTCTAGCACAACAGAGAAGCGTTTTCGTAAGGTACCGAAATCGGTGTCGGCCAATTGTAAAGCCGTGACAATGTCCATGGCATGAAGCTTCGCTGAGATCTTGCGGCCTACGCCCCAAACTTCTTCCACGGGCACTCGGGCCAAAAGCCTTCTTTGTCTCGCTGGATCAGTGAGGTCTACGACACCCTTGGTTGCTGGGTATTTCTTGGCGGCGTAATTGGCGAGCTTCGCCAGAGTTCTGGTGGGTGCAATGCCAACACACACTGGAAGGCCCACGTTCCGGTACACGGTGTGTTTTATCTGCCTGCCAAAGTCCTCAAGGGACACCAACCGGTCAATACCGGTGACATCCAGGAAAGCCTCATCAATCGAATACACATCCACTCTGGGTGCCAGCGCTTCCAGCGTTATCATCACCCGATGGCTCAAGTCGCCATAGAGAGTGTAGTTGGAGGAAAACAGCTGAATTCCATGCTGTCGAATCTCCTGTTTGATGTGGTGTACTGGTACACCCATTTTGATACCCAGGTCTTTGGATTCCTTCGAGCGTGCAACGACACAACCGTCGTTGTTGGACAGTACGACGACCGGTGTATGCCGCAAATCGGGCCGAAACAGCTTCTCGCAGGAAGCATAGAAGTTGTTGCAATCGACCAATGCAAAGACTGGTTGTTTCATCCCGCCTTAGCCTGTTTCTGATAAAACCCACGTCGTACCGTGACGAAGGAAGCCGGGCTGTGACTGATCATGACTTACCTCCGCGCTTGAGTGATCGAACCACGTTAGTGACTACACCAAACACCTCCATCGTCATGTCGCCTTCAATGGTAATGGGATGGTAGAGGGGATTTCTGGGCAGCAGTCGAACAGGAGGAGGTGTCAGGTGTAACTGCTTCACCGTCATCTCTGATTCCAGGCTGGCGATGATGATGTCGCCGTGTGTGGCTCGTAACGACCGGTCAACTACCAGCACATCGTCTGGAAAAATTCCCGCTTCGATCATGGACTCTCCCTGAACCCGCACAAAGAAGGTGGCTGCCGGATGCTGGATGCTGGATGCACAGTTCGTTCAGGTCGAGGGTCTTCTCGACGTAATCTTCAGCCGGAGATGGGAAACCAGCCGACACGCGCTCCAAAAAAAGAGGAATACCCAAACGGGAGAAAGATTGGTAGTCACCAAGAAATGTGCAGGGCATACTTCACCTTAAATACTGTTTATATGTGGCTATGTTGGTATCTGCTGTTGGCGTATTTATACATTACTGTATAAAATACTGTATAAAATACTGTATATCCAGTTTTCCCTGGAGTACGTCATGAAGCGAACAGACATCAACGCCATTGAACAGTTACTGTCCCGCCTCCCTGTTGAGCTCAAAAAATACTTCGCCAATCAACTTCTTGGGCAAATTAACGCTCAGGCTGACACCCTAATCGAAACGGCTAGACCTCATCCTTTATGCCCTCACTGCGGCAATGAGCACCCAGTCAAATGGGGTCGTTCTGGTGGCTTACAGCGATATCGATGCCACAATCCAGTGTGCCTCAAAACATTTAACACCCTCACCGGTACGCCCCTAGCCAAACTGCATCACCGTGATAAGTGGTTTGCGTATCTAGGCTGCATGCTGGATAGCTTAACGCTACGCATCACGGCGAAGCGCTTGGGCATCGATCTAAAAACCGCATTTCGCTGGCGGCACCGGTTTTTAGCCTCTGCCGCCAAAACCAATGCCAACGCCTTATCGGGGATCATTGAAGTCGATGAAACGTGGTTTCTTGAATCTTGTAAGGGAAAGCGTCGCCTCACGCATCGGATGGCACGGAAGCGCGGTGGGCAAGGCAGCAAAAAGAAGAAAGCGGATAAGGTTCAAGTCGTTATTGCTCGTGATCGCAACGGCCATATCAGTGACCTGGTAGGTCCGACGCTCAGTAAATCAGCTGTCCACGCATTTCTGGAGCCGATCATAGACCATGATTCGATTTTGTGTTCGGACGGGCACAGCTGGTATAAAACCTTCTCTGCCGAGCATGACATC
>Ga0209414_1001352_pt1 | contig 11609 bp, 18 predicted proteins | sample LakVidmifraction_4_FD_181154 | JGI IMG/M metagenome (GOLD analysis project Ga0209414, IMG submission 181154) | Hypersaline microbial communities from Lake Vida, Antarctica - Brine Hole Two &gt;0.2 micron (SPAdes) (version 2) | ecosystem: Environmental > Aquatic > Non-marine Saline and Alkaline >... | reverse complement strand
AGTTTGCAGAGTTGACAGCCGAAGAAAAAGAAACGGCTACTATTAAGCCAAAAGAAGCCACAGCCTAACTAACATTGCACACACAGAGCCTCGCCAACGCGGGGCTTTTTGTTTGTCCACATAGTGCTGTATGAGATTGAGAATTGTTACATGGTATAATGTAAGGAGTCAGAAAGGTTGTAACGTGCCACTGACTATGTTATAAACACTTCGCAATAATTAAGACCGTAGAACAGAGGGAGGGAGGGGTTAATTCCCCTGGAGTGCGAAGCTCTAGCGTTACTCCTTCACTCTGTTGTGCGGTTTTTTAGTAACTTATGAGCAAGCAAAGGATGATACGTGATAGTTTTTGGACTGACACGTATATAGAAAAACTTACGCCTGATGAAAAGCTACTCTTTATTTATTTACTTACTAACCCGCTATGTAATGTTGCGGGAGTATATGAAATAAGAGCAAAAAGGATTGGGTTTGAGACTGGGTACGATGTAGAAGTGGTCGAAACTATCCTAAAAAGGTTTGAAAGAGACAATAAAATCCTACGGCTGAAGGATTGGGTAATTATTGTAAATCACATTAAGAATCAATCGGTCAATCCGAGCATTATACAGGGCTGTGAAAGGATATTTAACGAGTTGCCGCAGGAGATAAGACAGGCTGTGACAGGCTGGGTACAGGCTGGTCTACTTAACTTAACCTTACCTAACTTAACTCTACCTAACCTAACTAAACAGGAAAAACCTGCAAAGCCTTTAGTTCAAGTGGTTGCTGTAATTTCAAAAGAGAAGTATGGTCAGTTTGGTAACGTCCTACTTTCTCCAGATGAATGGGTAAAATTAGTAGACCTTTACCGAGAAAATAATACTCAAGTCTTAGTGAATGAGTTAGATGGCTACATCGAATCAACAGGCAAAAAGTATAAAAGCCACTATGCAACATTATTGAATTGGGCGAGAAGAAAGATTCAAGACGCAACTAACACAAAGCAAAGTTATCAAGCAAATAAGTCTACAGCAGACTTCAGTAAATAAATATGTCACAAGAAATAGTAAAAAACCAATACATCATTGCTCTTAGGAACGGGATGATTGCCTATATCGTAGCCGACAAAATTGAAGACATCGCTGGAGCACTACAAAATAACAAGTTCTTTAACACAAAAGAACAGATGATGATAAACACCGCTGACATAGTTGCAATTATGGCTCCTTCAGAATGGAGTAACCAACAAAAATACCAGAGAGGGTGGTATGTAGGAAACCAAGGTACTAAGTGGTATGACAAAAAAGGGGAATACCAAGAAGAAACGGACTTGGGAGAATTAAGGATAAAGGCTCAAGAGCGGTGCAAAGAGATTGCTGAGATGACTGACCCTGTAGAAAAAAAAGAAGCTGCAATAAAATTTATTGCAAAAGTAAAAGAGCGAGGCTTGCTTAATTTGATTTATGGCAAAACTTTTGATGACTTACTATCTGAGTATGGCAAATAGATGCCCACAGCAGTACCTAAAAGAATTTAACATCGACCTTAAAAAAGTAAACAAAGAGGTAAGACAGATAAAAAAAGAAAGAAGCGAACCCCATTACGACGCTTGGGGAACACCAGTAGGAAAGCAATGTATCAAGCCTGTGGATAAACCCTCCGCTTTAGGAGAGTCTGGTGTATAGTGAGTAGGACAGTTCCACAATCAATAACAGTTCATCACCTTAATAGAGTAAGATTAGCGTATATGGAAACAGAAGCACATTACGGAGCAAAAATACACAAAGTGCTAAACCAGACACTTTCTCGTAAACTTACCTTAAAGGAATATTCCTCTATCGTAGAAAATATGCAAAATCTCTTACAAGCTAGTAGAGAAAATCAAAAACAAATACTGATTGAGGTAATGGAAAAACTTAAAAACTAACACCCTATGGAAAAGCAACGCTCATCTCAGCAGAATAAACTAGACACAAAACATGGAAATTTACGCAACACCAAATAAAGACAAAAACGGCTTTACTATTGTCAACGACTATCAACGTGGAAAGTTTTTTGAATGGTTAAAAAAGTATGACTCTTTTAAGATTGAGCCTGTGATACAAGACGGCTCAAACCGTAGACGATACCTAGAGGGTGCAGTTATACCCTGTTACTGTAAGTGGCAGTACGCTATTGACCCTAGAGAATCAGGCAAGGCAGACCAAAGACGTTTTTTATTTATGCGTGACTTTAACTCAGACATTGTTACCAACCGTAACGGCGACCCAGAAAAAGTGCCACTATCATCAAAAGGTGAAGTATCAAATATTCTCGATACCTACACTCGCTATGCAGAAGAAAACGGCGCTCCAATTCCAAACTCAGACTTGTATAAAAAGTGGAGAGATAAGTATTCAATGGATATTCGCTTTAAAGACTTCTACACATGGCTGGAGTTTTTAGGCATTGAAGAAGATGCGATGCCAAGTGCTGAAACTTTTAACAAACTTATATAACTTGATATGCTATCTAAAGTAAAAGTGAATACCCACGACACAACGCAAGGACTCTTAAACGAGAGAGACAGCACCCACGGTTCCTTCATTGTGAACGCCCGAGTATCACAAGCCCTCAAAGAAGTATTCCGCAATGAACCAGGGTGGGAACAATTAGAAATTATCCACCGAGAAGCTATTGACCACATGTGCGGTAAGTTTGGCAGAATCATGGCTGGGCAACCAACCTTTGACGACCACTGGGACGACCTCGGAGGCTACGCTGGACTGCCCAAGAAGTTTAAGCACGGTGAGTTATAATTTACCAATGCAAACTAAACTACAAAGTTTGATAGAAAGCACAACCAATATCTTAATCGGTTACGGAGTAGCGGTGGCAAGCCAAATAGTAATCTTTCCTTTTTTCGGAATAGATATACCGCTTGAATCTAACTTACTTATTGGATTTTACTTTACTGTCATTTCCTTAGCCCGAAGTTATTTAATTAGACGCTGGTACAATAGAAAACATGCGTAGGTCAGGCTTTCGCCAGCAATCAATCGAAGAAGTGGCAGCCAAGCAAGACGCTAAGATAGCCCTCAGACGCTCAAAACTGGCTTCTAAGCCTCTCAAAGCCAAGAAAGGTAGTAAGTCAGGGAAGAAGGGATATGAAGTCCCAAAATGGTTTAAATCAATCAAGCTCGGTGCTCATGGTAATTCACCAGCCCAAAAGAAATTATGGACTGTAGTGCGAGAGAAATACCTACAAGAAGATTTTATACAGTTCGAGGGTAAATGTGTGACTTGCAATACCAGATTTGAACGCTGGCAGGACTCACAGTTGGCTCACTATCGAGCGTGGTCAGTCTGTAACGCATTCTTTAAATACGAAAGAAAGAACCTAAGAATGTCTTGCTCTAACTGTAACCGCCTGAGTGACGGAGTAATCGGTAAACGCTTTGCAGACGCTTTATTGGCTCAGTACGGACAAGACCACCTTAACTGGATAGAAACCGAGAACCTAAAGTACCGTGGTCAAAAGCTAGAAGAACACATCTTGGTCGGCATGGCTGAAAAGATCAACCCCCTGTTGATAACCTAACTACCAATCCATCCCCAGAGGTGTATAGTGAAGGGATATGAATATCAAACCATTAAAAACAGTAGAAGATAGCTGGAACGACACACTAATAGAAAACAGGGAAGCAACAGCCTTTGATATTGTGAACAGTGACCGCAACCAAGCCTACACCAGCCTAATAGAAGGGATAGAGGGGATGAAAAGCCCTCGCCCAACTAATGTTCCCTCGCAAGAATGGACAGAGGAGGAAAAGATAAACGACATACTAGACGACATCATAGAGAAGGTAGTAAAGCCTTTATATGGTAAGGAATAGATATGACATACGAAACAGCTAAGAAGCTAAAGGATGCGGGGTTTACGCAAAGAAGCGGAGACCACGCTAGTGACGCAAAAAACTGTAAAGCCCATGGGTGTATGAAAGGATTACCTTTTGGTTGTCACACGGCCTACATACCCAACCTATCAGAGCTTGTAAAAGCGTGTGGAGATGTGTTTTATGACTTAAAACAGGAACCAATAAAGGCAGGTTGGGAAGCAACAGCCTTTTTAAGCTACACAACACACGCACAGGGAAAAGGAAACACCCCAGAAGAAGCCGTAGCTGACTTATGGCTGGCTTTAAATGATAAGAAACCAGTGGATAACCTTGCTTTATAGAAAGCCTTGTGCATGCTATAATACAAGGGTTGGTTGGATTGTGCTACCTAGTAATACTGCACTATAAATTCTCTAATTAGAGTTTTCTTTGAAAGGAATCCCGTCAACACCCGCCCCCAGTTGGTACTGACTCGTATACGTCAATAATTGTTTGATATTGATTGCTCTCCACTTACCACCCCTAGTAAGAAAGACGACGTATACAACTTAGGAAATGTTCGATTCATTTCGGAGGCATATTTAAATAATAATAATCTATGGTGGAAATAAAACCCTACAGCAAGAACGCTAAGAAGCATCCCAAGAAACAAATAGAACAGGTGGCTGCATCTATTAAAGAATTTGGTATGCATCAGCCTATTGTAGTAGATAAGGAGGGTGTAATTATAGTTGGTCACGGTAGGTACGAAGCTCTACAGCATCTAGGCATGGAGATAACAGACGATATGGTGCGCGTTGCCGACCTTACTGAGAAACAAGCCAACGCCTACCGCCTAGCCGACAACAAGCTAAACGAGTCTGAATGGGATATGCCCTTAGTAATAGAAGAGCTAAAGACACTAGAGGAACTAGCACCGCTTACAGGCTTTGACATGGACTTACTGATAGAACCAGACGAAGCTGACGATGTAGTACCTGACGTACCTGTGACACCACAGAGCGTATTAGGCGACTTGTATGAGCTAGGGCAACACAGGGTGCTTTGTGGGGACAGTACGAAGGTAGATGATGTTGAGAAGCTGATGGACGGCAAGAAAGCGGACATGGCTTTTACTTCCCCACCGTATAATGCAAACACAAAAGCAGGAGAAGGTGATATTTTTAATGGAAAGAAAGGAAAAAAGTTATATGCAGATGGATATTCAGACAATCTTTCAGCAGACGAATACGTGAAATTTGCGCAGTCTGTATTGACCTTGTGCTTCGCGTACACAGAAGGATTTATATTTTGGAATGTAAGCTACAATAAAAATTCTCGCTATCAGTACATACAGCAAATAACACCTTATTTAGAATACCTTAGAGAGCAAATTTGCTGGAAGAAAAGTAGTACTATACCTTTTAAAGGTTCAATGATGCGAGATTGGGAACCTATCTATTTATTTTCTACCATAAAAGCTAATCTAGGACTGGAAAAAGTCACGTCTAACTTTTGGGAAGTATCAAACACACATTCACAAGCAGAAAACCATAAGGCTTGTTACCCTGTCGAGTTAGTAGTACGAGGAATAGAGCTTATAAACGGAAGTAAAAGTATATTAGACCCATTCCTCGGCTCAGGCTCTACCCTCATAGCAGCAGAGAAGACAGGCCGTATCTGCTACGGTATGGAGCTAGACCCTAAATACATAGACGTAATAGTACAACGCTACGTAGACTACACAGGTAATGCTACAATTAAGAAGAATGGTCAAGAAATAGTATGGCAAAGAACACAGATAGAAACACAGCCGACAACCTAATCCCCTGGAAGAAAGGTGACCCGTCACCTAACCCAAGCGGTAGACCAAAGGGACAGCGCAACTACGCTACTCTATATCGTTTGGCTATGGAGAAGATAGCTGTAGCTGAGGGTATGTCCTTTGATGACTTTGAAATAAAGTTTATTCAACAGGCTTTACGTAAAGGCTTTAACGGTGATACCCGTTTATACACTGACACACTAGACCGTATACATGGCAAGGCACAGCAAAGTGTTGACTTAACTACGGGTGGAGAACCAATGAAAATAACCTTCGACACCTCTTTCAATAAATAATGCTCCTACACCCTAAACAGAAGGACATAGTATCTAGCCCAGCTCGCTTTAAGACTATTAGAGCCGGTAGAAAGGCTGGTAAGACAGCTATGGAGGTGGAGAACATCTGCTACAAAGCTATGGCTAGTGCTAGTAAGCTACACCTATCGAAGACCGTCTTTGCTACCGGAAGGAAAGTAATCTACCTAGCACCAACTCAGATACAAGCTAGAGAGATTGTATGGGCTGCTTTAAAGAATAGACTGCACGGTATCGGTACACCTACTGAACAGAAGCTACAAATGACTGTCCCCAATGAGGACGGCACTGATTCAGTGATTATGGTCGGAGGTTATGAGAACCGTGAGAACTACCGGGGACTGACAGACGTAGTGCACATCACCTTTGATGAGACAGACACTCTCAAAGGCTTCTTCGCTGCTTGGAGCGACATCTTTAGACCACTGTTCCTAGACACCAGAGGTACAGCTAACTTCATTGGTACACCCAAGAAAGAGAACCCAAACCTCAGACGTTTAGAGAAAGAGTTTGCTGATAGAACAGACTGCTCATCGTTTCACTTTACATCAAGAGACAATCCGCACATCTCCAGCCTAGAAATAGACGACATGGAGAAAGAGTACGCTAGTAACCGTGAGTCATACAGACAGGAGGTATTAGCAGAGCATATAGACGACTCCGGCGCACTCTTTAACTACTCAGCCTTAGTTGATGTCTTTACTAACACGGTAGACGAATCCACAGACAAGTATCTGATTGTAGACGTAGCCGGGGATGGCTCTGACGCTATCATTTTCTCTTACTGGAAAGGATTACTGGAATACAAGCGTGTTAGATACGACAGACTGAACTCATCATCAGTAAAGCTAGAGATACGAGACAAAGCCAAAGAGGAACGTATACCTTTTTCCCATATCTTAGTGGATGCTGTTGGAGTAGGAGAACACTTGCCACATGACCCGTTACTAGACGGCATCATAGGCTACAAGTCATCCTTCTCAGCAATTAAGACCGACACTGACATTGTGCGACTGCCTAACGTGCATTACATAGCTAGTCCTAAGCTCACAACAGACTACAGAAACCTACGCTCACAGTGTGTCTTTACCCTGGCTGACTTAGTAAACAATCACAAGATAGCTTCAATGGTAGAAGGTATAGGCAAGGACAGAATCCTAGAAGAATTATCTTGCTATCAAGACGCTTCCACAGGTGACGGTAAACGCTTCGCCACGCCTAAGGAAGACATCAAGCTTAGTATCGGTAGAAGTCCAGACGATAGTGACACATGGCTAATGCGTATGTACTTTGTCATTACCGAGAGACTGTCACCAACCAACACTGAGAATCAGGTAGAGCGAAGTAGGATAGTAGCTAATCAATTCATGCAGGGTGAAAGTATGCAGGAGTTTAACTCAAACAAATAATGCTACAAGAAACCGTCTGGCTCACTCTTAAACCCTCAGCCATAGAAGGCATCGGTGTCTTTGCTATCCGTGACATCCCTCTGGGCACTAAAGTAATCTGGGAGTACGACACAGTAGAGATTGAATCATTGACGGAGTCAGAGTTCGAGAGTCTTCCAATCGAGATACAAGAGGAGATACTACACCGCACCATCTTTGTTAAACACGAACCAGTAGAGTTTCTAAACCCTAACTGCGCTACAAACTACCGTTCATACATGAACCATAGCGATACTCCAAACACTGACGGCGTAACTACCCTGGTAGCTATCAAGAAAGGGGAAGAACTAACGGAGGACTACAAGACAATGGGTCAGTGGCATCGTTTGACCAAACAACACATGGGGGGCGTGGTATAATAAACGCAATAACTTATTACAAAAATTGGTGGACAATTTTTAACACATGCACACCCCGCACGACATAGTACGAAAACAGGAGCAAGACTACATCTCTGGTGACACTAACATCAGTGAGCATGTTAAATTCCACCTGAAAGAAAACATTGAACGCATTGAAGCGTATTTGTTTAGTAAGCACATCTCAGGTGACAAGGACTCACTAGGACGAGACAAGCCATTCTTTAACGTGGTAACTGTCGCTGCTAACATCTGGTACCGGGCAACTGACATTGACCGCGCCAACATCCGTATCAGAGCAACAAAGAGCGCACACCATACCACAGCTCTTTTAGCTGACGTTAAAAGTAAGGAGTGGATGCGTAAGGCTGGTTTTGGTGTATGGCTTAATAATTGGGGAAGAGTACTCGCTCGCTACGGCTCGGCTGTTTCGAAGTTCGTCGAGCAGGATGGTAAGCTCGTAGCAGCTGTTGTCCCGTGGAATAGACTGATTATAGACTCTATAGACTTTTATGGTAATCCAATAATCGAAAAGCACTACTATAACCCGGCTCAACTAAGAGAGAACAAGCTGTTTGATGCTGATGAGGTAGAGTCACTAATCAAACACTCACTAACTGCTAGAGAGAACCTAAACAAGCAGAACAAGGACAACAAAGCGGATTACATCGAGGTGTATGAGCTACACGGTAAATTCCCAAAGTCTTTTATTACTGGTAAAGAGAGCGACGAAAACACCTACATTCAACAAGTTCACATCCTTTCATTCTCCACTGAGGAGAAAGAAGGTAAGTCAGAGTATATAGACCACACGCTCTACTCAGGCCAAGAAAAAAACCCATACCACATCTGTCACCTCATTACGGAAGACGGTAGAGTGCAGTCTATTGGTGCTGTAGAACACCTCTTTGAAGCGCAATGGATGGTAAACCATAACGAGAAGGCGATTAAAGACCAATTAGACCTAGCCTCAAAGATTATCTTCCAAACCTCAGACCCAGCGTACCAGGGCAAGAACGCACACAACCTTGATACTGGCTCATTCTTGTACCACGAAGCTAATCAACCATTGACCAAGCTAGAGAACACCTCAAACGATATCGCATCACTACGCAATAGTGTACAGAACTGGCAGAACCAAGGTGCAGAAGCTACTAGTACCCCTGACGCTATGCGTGGAGCAACAATGCCAAGTGCTACAGCCGCTCGACAAGTAGAAGCCTTGCAACAAGAAGCCCACTCACTATTTGAACTGATGACCGAGAACAAGGGACTAGGCCTAGAGGAGATTTGGCGTGAGTTCGTTATCCCCCACATCAAGAAGGGACTAGACACTAAAGACGAGATTGTTGCCACGCTAGATGATGCCGGAGTAAAGCAAATCGAAACTATCTACATCAAGGCAGAGGCTACCCGCAGGATTGCCGACAAAGCTATCGAAGCCTACCTTGCAGATGAACCAATGCCAGAGGACACTCAGACATCAATGGAGCGAGACATCAAGGCACAGCTTGACCAGTTTGGTGACATCCGTTTCCTCAAACCCGATGGCTTAGACGCTAAGACTTGGAAGCAAGTATTTGAAGACTTTGAATGGGGCGTAGAAGTAGAGGTAACTAACGAACAACACGACAAAGCGGCTACCCTAACTACGCTCACTACTGTACTGGTACAACTAGCCAGCCTCGGTGACTCAGAGAACGCACGTATGGTACTAGCTAAGATACTTGAGGAGACAGGAACCTTCTCTCCAATGGAACTTACCAAGCTATCCGCTACCCCACTACCGGCATCAATGCCACAGGTAGACCCCTCACAACTACCATCTACTACAGCTCAAACTCCTACGACTCAAACACCAGTTGGCGGAACATAACCAGCTTGGGTGGAACTATTATGATTAACTTAATTAAAACAATTATGGCTAAATTAGTCACAAAGCGTTTTGTCCCTACCCCGGAGGAAGCAGGACAAGGCGAACAACCAATGAGTAAGATTGAAGTGTTGGAGAGTATCATGCGATACAAGAAGCAGAACCCAGCTAAATACCTTCTAAAGAAAGAAGCGCTATTTGCCCGATACGGTCTCGACATTAACGATGAACCAGTAGAACTAAAGGATGCTGAGGATGAAGAACTAGAAGCTATTAAGAAGCGCGTAACAAAAGCTAAATAATATGGATGACAAGCGAATCAACGATAGCGAATTGGCGTGGTTAAACGCTACGTTCGCTGGTAACAAAGACGGACTCAAAGTATTGCGAAAGTTATTCCTCTACGAACTAACCCCATCTAATCCACTAGGACTAGGCAGGGATATGTGGACAGAGCTTGACCTTAGTAACGTACCACTAGACATGCGACTAGTGCTTATCGAAGCCCGACAGATGATGATTAAGCACATCGAAGGCAGTTTGATTGTACTCTCTAAACTAGCTGGTGACAGCAAAGAAAGTTTAGAGGAAACAATGAAGCGTATTGCAAAGGACAGTAGCAAGTAGGCATACTTTATGATATCATATTTGTATGATACAAATAAAGCATGTTTTAAGGTGTACCAAGTGTCACTCAGTTGATGAACCTAACCTAATGAAGTACTCCTTTCACCCAAAAAGAAATGTTCAGTACTATATGTGCAGGGAATGCAACCGAAAAAGAATGAACACTTATTACCACCAAGGCGGTTCTACACTAATAAAGAAACTTAACAAAGCACATTGGGAAAAAGATAATTGGGTTAAGCATAAAGCACGTTGTGCTGTTAACTACGCAGTTAAAACGGGTAAATTAATTCGACCAAAATCCTGTTCAGTATGTGGAAATGAAGCGAAGAGAATAGAGGGTCACCATGAAGACTACAGTAAAAAATTAGACGTTGTGTGGGTTTGCACCCCATGCCACAAACAATTTGACATGAAACCAAGCACTCATGGTATAATATAAGTAAATCGGTGTTGCTTGGAACACCTAAAATAAACATTCTATGAACGACGAAGAATTGGTAAACGATGACACCTTAGACATCGAAGAAGAACAAGTAGAACTTGATGAACTAGAAGAAGATAATTACGAACAAGACGACACTGACTGGAAAGCTGAGGCTAAAAAGCAGAAGACTCTAGCCGAAAACCAACGTATCAGAGCAGAAAAAGCAGAGAAGAAAGCTAAGACCGGCAAGCCTGAGTCCAGCACTACTCTGACCACGACAGACATCCTTGCTCTATCACGCGCCCAAATAGACGACTCAGACTTAGACGAGGTGCTTGATTACGCAAAATACAAAGGTATTAGTGTAAAAGAAGCCCTAAACTCTACAGTCTTAAAAGCAACCCTATCTGAGAAAGCCGAAGAACGTAACTCAGCCCAAGCGGTAAACACCGGAGCAACCAGACGAGGCAGTTCAGCCATATCAGACGAACGCCTCCTCTCAGATGCCCGAAAGAATATCATGCCTGAAAAAGAAGGCGACTTGGAACGACTTGCAATCCTAAGAATAAAGAATAGATAGCTACTGGTGGGATTAAAAATCCCTAGCAACAGGTAGTCGAACTAATAAGACTATCGAAGAATTATATCGCTAACACAATAGCAACCCGCGTATATCGCGACAAATACAAGTCAGCTACTATTGACGCTCTCCTACGAGGCGCAATGGTATCTGAAAAGATTACTGCCGTAGACCGTTCAAACAACAAGCGAATCCAGTCACCTTACGGTTCGACACCAACAGTGGTTGTACAAGCTCTCACAGGTACATACACACCAGCAGACTTCACCAACACTGACGAAGCGTTGGATGTAACTGACGAGTTCATTGTTTCAGAA
>Ga0209414_1001347_pt1 | contig 11627 bp, 10 predicted proteins | sample LakVidmifraction_4_FD_181154 | JGI IMG/M metagenome (GOLD analysis project Ga0209414, IMG submission 181154) | Hypersaline microbial communities from Lake Vida, Antarctica - Brine Hole Two &gt;0.2 micron (SPAdes) (version 2) | ecosystem: Environmental > Aquatic > Non-marine Saline and Alkaline >... | reverse complement strand
ATGACGGTTTTCTACAGCCCGGAAGATACTAAAACCAAAGCGCTGCTGGATTTTTTCAGTGAGCAGGTTGTGCCTGGCGTTAGCTGGAACTGGCAGCCGATGCCGAAGCAGCAGCTCTTTCGTCGCGCGATCGGCCGCAACCGGGCGGCACTGGCCACGAAAGCTGACTGGGTCTGGTTCACGGACTGCGATCTGATGCTCCGCGACAATTGCCTCGACGCCCTCGCCGAAGTTCTACAAGGCCGCCAAGACGCATTGTTGTATCCGGAGGTTGAGCGAACAACTGACCTGCTGGCAGAAAACAACCCTATGCTCCAGGCGGGCTCTACTGAGCCACACGTGCTGGACATAGACACCACATCGTTTACTTCCCGACAGATATCCAAGGCCACCGGGCCCCTTCAGATTGCCCATGGGGATGTTTGCAGATCCGTAGGATACTGCCGAAACATCGGGCTGTATCAGCAGCCCGTAGAGAGCTTCGCGAAGTGCCACGAAGATCGCGCCTTCCGCTGGTTGCTGCGTAGCCAGGGCGAGCCTGTGTCTATTCCTGGAGTATTTAGAATCAGGCATGTTGCGAAAGGGCGTTACAGTGGGAATGAAACCCGGAGCCGGCTTAGAACCTGGTTGCGGGTTTGGCAGTCGCGAAGGCGGGATCGAAGGCCAGGACGATGAGCAAGGAACCGTCCTTCATCTTGATAACCCCTACATGGTCTGGTGATCTCGAGCATTTCAGACTGCTACGTGCATCTCTACAACGCTCAGGTTTGCGGGACATTCCCCATAAGGCCGTTGTTCAAACAGAAGATCAGCACGCTTTTAACAACTTTGAACAAGGCTCGCTCACCTTGCTCAGCACTGCGGACGTTCTGCCCACAGTTGTTGAAAACAGGCGTTTGCGCGCACGCACATACGAAAGATTGTTTGGCCGCCATGCCACGCGCATCGCCGGCAGTATTGCGAGAAAGGTGGGTTTTCCCACTTGGCCACACTATACCGGTTGGCACACTCAGCAGATATGCAAACTCAAGTTAGCGGCCGAGTCTAACTGTGATTATGCTGTCGTTATTGATTCCGATGTTGTGGTATGTCCGGACGCGACCCCAGCTGCACTTTTTCCTGAAGGGGGTGCCATTACTTGTTACGCCACATGGAGTGAACCGTTCAGCCTGATTTCAAAAGTGCGTAATTGGGTAGGTCAGGCCAACCATTTGGTGCAGGCGTTGCCGGAACATAATGGGTGCATAAACGATTACTTTGATACCCCCTTTGTGATCCATGTTCCAACCCTCAGAGCGCTCTTTGAATGGCTTGAGTCTGAGCATGGGGAGCCTTGGTGGAGTGTTTTGCTTAAACAGCCCCCGCGTCGATGGTCAGAATTTGCAACTTACAAAGCATTTCTGGCCCGTCGGCAGCAGGAATATGGCCAAAATGTTATCTGGGCTGATACCGGGCATATTCGTTACATATTTGACACCAGCGACGCAGAGAGTCTTTCCCGCGAAGTGGCTATGTGTTTCAGGGATCCAGCTATAAAGTTTGTGACTATTCACTCGCAGAGTACGGGGCGGAAATTGTGGTCGGTTCAGGATTGGTCCGGACAACTTATGAGCCTGATCACAAAACAGGACGGGATGAATGACTGACGCTAAATGTAACGAGGGTGCCGAAAGGGGCGGTGAGGTAAATTAGTACCTTCGAGAATATATGAGGATGAAAGGTTGCAATCTTACATCTGGCGCACTTTTAAAACTCGTTGCTTATTGGTTCAAAGCTAGGTAATAGTCAAATTCAGGCCTTTTAATGGGATGCTGACGCTTCTCAGGGTGTCATATGCTAGGTACCAGAATAGGGCTATATTTTTTCGGCCAAACTATAGCTTACAACTCGCTTGCGGGCTGTAGCTCACTGATCCGTTAAAGAGCTTTCGTGCATGCTCACTCTTACTGGTTTTGACCACTATGCCCCATGAAATCGTCGTCATCAGCCTCGCATCGGCTCTGGAGCGTCGGGATAGGATTTCTAAGCAATTGGGATCTCTCGGCCTTGAGTTTACTTTTTTCGATGCTGTTGATGGCAGCAAAGGTCATGAGCTGTTTCGGCACTACAATTCACAAAAGCGTCGGCGTGAAGAGTCCGACGACATGTCACCCGGGCAGCTTGGATGCTATGCCAGTCACTACATAGTGTGGGAGCAATGCTTTGCATCTGAGCGCCCGTTGATCGTTCTTGAAGATGATGCTTTTCTGTTTTCAGAACGTTTCGTCAGTTTTGTAAGAGCGGCAGGTAGCCTGCCTGAAAGGCTTCAATGTGTAAGGTTATTCGCTCCGTTGCGAAAGACAAGTAGGCCGTTAAAACGTGTTTACGAGACCTGCGGGATTGAAGTATTCAAGTATCGAAAGGGCCATAAAAGCACGACCGGTTACTATTTGACTCCAGCTGGGGCTGAGAGGCTCCTTAAGCACGCATCGGAGTGGACGCAGCCGGTTGATTTGGAAATGGACGAATTTTGGAAGCACGGTGTTGAGAGCTACGGTGTGCATCCACCTTGCCTTACCAACGACCAAAGTTTCGATTCAATGATCGGTTACTCCCGCCAGAAAGCGAAGCGCAAACTGTGGGTTACGCTATACAGAAAAACGAAGCAAATGAGGGAGGCTCTGGCACGGGTTGTCCACAATCGAAGGTTCAAGTTGTGATTGTGCGAGAGGCGCTTCATACGCTGAAACTTCGCTCAATGCTGGCTGATCCTTATTTTCAATCTATTGCCATTTTCTCTCACGCAAGCAGCTGTGAAAACAGGAGCCCAGGTGAGTATCTAGATCAAGTGGCAGGAACCTCTCGGTCAAGATGTTTTATTATTGGGTGACATTTTCTATGATTTTCGAACGACTATTGGGAATCCGCGCGGTGAGTGGTACGCAATGGCTTTCCGGCTTCTTCGCGTGTTGGTTGTTTTTGGCGGTTTTGGTGCCAGACAGTATTTACAAGCATTTCTTTCACGCAGCAATTCTGCCACTGAGCTTGTATCTGCTAATTTCACGGAAACAGACGATTGATTGGAAGGATCCCTTCCTTGGTCTGTTTCTCGGTTTTTGTATTTATATGTTCATAACAACCTGGATAGTTGCAAGCACCTCGGTAGCTGATAATGGGCAAGCATCTCGGTGGGGGCTAGAGGCGGGCGCTGGAATGCTGACATTTTTCCTGTGGATGCAGAATGCCGTAAAGAGCCCGCGAGAATGGGGAGTGGTTTTTTTCTCTGCGGCTATTGCTGGGGCATTTGCCGGCCTGTTGAGTGCTCCTGTGGAACAACTACTGACTGGCCGCTTGGAGGGGGTCGGAGCAGCGGGCCACGCGATCCAAGGGGCGTCGATTCTAATAGTGTTTTTAGCGGTGGGTACGTTTTTTTCGTTCGACCAGCAAGGCAGCAGAGTTAGTCGAAAACGCATTGCTTTGGGTATTATTGCGTTTATTTTGGTCAGCATATTTGTTGTGTCGACCAAAAGCAGAGCGCCGATCGTTGCCTTAGCTGTTTATGTGCTTTTTTCTATTTCTATTCTCTATTTTAAAACTAGATCCAAGCTTATGCTTGGGGGTGTTTTGGTTGTGATAGCTGGCCTGGCTGGGCTTGTTCACGGGTTCATTGGTATTCCGGATCTTATTGAGCAGCTTATGTCCCGGGGAACCTCCTCCAGACTAGATATCTGGACGGCTTATCTGGAGTATCCGCCAAAGTCTATTTTGTTGGGAAATGGTGCAGGGCTTGGATTTGAGTTCACAGAGCCGCACCAAGCTTATCTGGCTCCCCGTGGATTGAATATAGTGCACCCACACAGTATTTGGTTGGGAGCCTACGCTGAAACGGGATTGATAGGACTAGCAATGCAGTTCGGGCTTTTAATGCTAGTTGTCTGGGCGGCCCTTCGCTGCCCTTGTGCGATGAGCCAAAAACTCCACTTACTCATGATCGTTGGCTTGTTCGTTATGCTGACGTTCTCTGATGAGTATACGTTATTGATATCCGTGCACCCTGTCTGGATATTTGGGTGGATCCCGTTAGTACTTGTTTGGGCTTGGGCCAGAGACAGATCTGGTGAATATGACCGTGAACTCCGCATCAGTGGAGAGGAGGCGCGTTGAAAAATAAACTCACGATCTGCATTTTTTCCTTCAACCGGGGGAGGTTTCTTCGCAACTGTGTAGAATCTATTCTGGCGTGTATACCTGACGCTGAAATCGCCATCTTCGATGATAACAGCAGTGATCCGGAAACCTGCAGCTACCTCGAAGAAGCAAAAAAAAACTGCCGCGTTATAACGCCTGACATAAAAGGTACGATAAAACATGGTGGTCTTTACCATAATATGAACACGGCCCTGGAGCTTTATCGCAGTCACTCCTTGCTTTGCTTCCTTCAGGACGATACTCAGGTGGTTCGTCCCTTGCCGAGTGACGAAATTCAAGCCTTTGAATCGTTGTTTGAGGCGCACCCAAAACTTGGTTTTATCCACCCTTGTTTTATAAGAGGGATAGATTTGGTAAAACGGCCTGTAACACCTGAGCCGGGGCCTGCTCCTGAATTCTTTTTCAGAAAACACATGGGGCAAAGTGCCGGGGTTCACTACTCGGATCTCGTGGTTTTCAAGCCGGATCGACTTACAGTGGCAGGGTGGGGCTTCCAACAGTCTGAACCGTCTAACGATCAGCAAGCAAAGCACCTATTTGGCGTAATGGCCTATATGTGGTTGCCTTTTGCTATGTGGTTGCCCGATGTCCCGGCGTATCGAGGCAAAAACAAGACACTGGGGCTGCGGTTGGCCGAGAAAAAGAAGCAGGTTGGTTTTTACCCGTTTAATTTGTGGTCAAAAGAGTTAACAGAGGCGCGCTTAAAGAGCTCTCAAGGGTGCCTGCCTGTTGCCGAAGAGCTTCTCGAGTGCTCTCCTGTGACTCCACCAAAGCCCTGGACCTATAATCCACTGACGGGATTTCGCCTTTTTAAAAACCTCAATACAGCCGAGGTGGCGCTCCGTCGCTGGCTTAGACGCTGATTAGCTTAAAGGAGTATATGAATGGATAGTAAACCTGAAATTGTTGTTATCAGTCTTCAGAGAATCACTGAACGACGTCATGCGATCGAAAAGCAGTTTGCTGCGTTTGCTCTTCCGTTCAGCTTTTTTGATGCCATAGATGGAAAAGTTGGGCATGAGTTGTTTTCCAAGTTTAGCGCCCAGAAGGCCAGAGCTATCGGCGAGATCCCTCTGACATCGGGCCATTTGGGGTGTTTTGCCAGCCATTATATGGTGTGGCAAAAGTGCGTTGATTCGGGCAAGGCAATGATTGTGCTCGAAGATGATGCCGTGCTTTATGAAACAGCGTTCCGATCTTTCGTTGACTCAGTGCAAGAGATTCCTGCGTACGTTGAATGCCTTCGGCTATTCGAGAGTAAATCGCGAAATAGGCAACACATACCGGTATTTAAAACAGATGGGTTTGCCATTGGCAAGTTTTTACGTGGGCATAAAAGTACAACTGGATATTACTTGACACCTGACGCAGCGAGGAAGTTTGTGACGTACGCTGAGGTCTGGGCAGAGCCAGTCGATATTGAAATGGATCAGTTTTGGGCGAATGGCGTTGAGTGCTACGGTCTATTAGAGCCATGCCTTACTCATAACGAGACATTTGAGTCTGCTATTAATGTTAGCGTGAATCCCTCGAAAGAGAGAAGGGGCTTGATGCGTCTTCGCTGGCGTTGGTATTTGCTAAAAGGAAAAATTCGCAGGGAGATTCATAACTTGCGATTCGGGCTGGCAAACAGGTAGTTCGGTCAGCAGCCCGCAGCCGACATCAAGCAGATATGATCCTTCGTAGCCACGCTTCAAACTTAGCCATCTTTCTCAACAAGCGGTAGCGGCGAAGAGGGTCGAAAATCCATGGCGATTTAAGGCCCTTAACCCTTACCTCTAGGTAGTCTTCTGCTATTGGAACGTCTTTTTTGGGGCGAGCTCTCAGGCGCTGAACTGCATTTTCATTCATTATTCTGAACGGATAAAAACCTGCCTTGTTAACAATTTCGGCAAGCTGGAATGTGAAGCTTTTCTTTTTATTTCGGTAAGCCGGTGGGTTTGGCAGCCACATGGCCAAGGGGTCGTACATATAGCCCATTTCTATGAAATTGCTTTTTGCCTGAGTCTCGTTATCAAACTCTCCCGGTACAAATTGCCAGTTCGCCTTTCTCAGGCGATCGCTTCGGGTAATGGAGAAGTCTGAGTAGTAAACTCCCGCAACCTGCTTGCGGCTTTTATGTTCGCACACATATACACCGCGATTCTCACGATAAATGAAACGATCCAGCGTGCGTTTGCGGGTAATTTTTTTCTGAAACACGGGAGCCAGAAAGCCCGCATCAGGAAAATCCCGGAAATAGCCTTCCATAAAGGCGATGTCATGCTCATCAATAGGGCGTACCAGTTGTGTATCGTCCTGCAAAAAGCAAATCAGTGTATCTTCTCCGGCGACAGACTCGATCGCTCGCTGCATATTTGTATACAAGGCGCCATGTTGGTCGCCAGACGCTTTGTCGTCTCTGGTTCTGATCTCGTGGTTTTTGCCAATGTCTAAGAGAGTCTGTTGGGTTTCTGCGTCATTACTTGCGTCGTCGTAAATTACAATCCGATGCTCTGGAGCGCAGGCTTCGATAGACTCTATGCAGTTTCTTAAATGAGGGCCGCGATTGTAAGAAAAGACGAAAAAAATCAAGAGGCTGCTCCGGTATCCTGTGAATGCTGTTGAATGCCATGCTTGGTTTGAATAATGCCCTGCATGTCGACCTTCAGGCGGTGTGCCTTATTGCCTTGAACTATTGCCGGATCGACATAGCCTCTTTTATGATCCAAGTGGATCACGATTGCGTTATAACGGACGTGCTTTGGTTTGATGCCGTTGTTAACCAACCGGACACCAAACTCCCGATCCTCCCCGCCATAGGCCATGGTTTCATCAAAGCCGTTGACGGCCAGGATATCCTTCTTCCATGCCGAGCCATTCGATCCTTTAAAGCGGCAGCGGGTTGGGGTCAGGGTGTTGTATAGCTTTGCCTGCCAGTGGTTGGCCGTCAGTTTACTGTTCTTGTAGCTCGTTTTTAAACCATGTTGTTTGAGCCATGGCAGGTCGAAACAGCGGCCACTCAGAATATCGTCTTTGGTGATCGATTCACTCGTGGTCATCGGGAGCTTGTGGTAGCCACCTGAGAGAAACCGGCCTTGCGCGGCTTCGTTTGCGTGCACTTCAAGAAAGTCTTTTCTGGGGATGCAGTCACCGTCGGTAAATACCAGGTAATCAGACGTGGCTTCGAGGATAGCCTTGTTAAGGCTCCGACACTTGCGGAAACCTTTGTCTGTTTGCCAGACATGCTTGATGCTCAGGCCGGTTTCCGCACGCATAGTGTCAATAAGTTCGCGTGTCTCATCGCCTGAACCATCGTCGGCCATAATGATTTCGAAGTCCTTGTGGGACTGTGCGCTGTAGCCCCAAAACACTTTTTCCAGCCAGCGGGGGGAGTTGTAGGTGCTGATTATAACCGATAGCTTCATGGAAATTGTCTCACTTCTCTGACAGGCGCAGCACGCTCTGGCATCGTACTGGAAGCCTTTGGCGAACGCCCCAGGTGCGCATATTTATTTTCTACCGTACCGGTCTTCGTATCTAACAATATCATCCTCACCAATATACGAGCCTGATTGCACTTCAATCAGTTCCAGGTCAATAACCCCGGGGTTTTCCAGAGAGTGCACTTGTCCTATCGGGATGTATGTGGACTGATTTTCTGTGACCAGATAGGTTTCTTCACCGTTGGTCACTCTTGCGGTGCCACTTACTACAATCCAATGCTCAGCGCGATGGTGGTGCATCTGAACGGAAAGCTTGGCACCGGGCTTTACGGTGATTCGTTTTACTTGGTAGCGCGGGCCCTTGTCTATGGAGTCGTATATACCCCATGGGCGATAGACTTCGCGATGATTCATATGCTCGTGTCGGCCATCATTACGGATTTTCTCAACCACAGTTTTTACATCCTGCACACTGTCCTTGTGGGCAACAAGAACGGCATCCTTGGTTTCGATTATTACAAGATCATCGACACCAATCGTCGCAACAAGGCGGCTAGTTGAGCGAACAAGCGTGTTACGGGTTTGGTGAGCGATCACATCGCCGCCGAGGCTGTTTCCACTCGAGTCCTTGTCGCTGACATCCCAAAGGGCGGACCAAGATCCGATGTCGCTCCACCCGGCGTCCAGAGCCACAACCGCAGCATGATCGGTTTTTTCCATGACTGCATAATCCACAGACTCAGACGGGCATTTAGAGAACAGCTCCGAATTCACCCGGATAAAGTGAAGGTCTGCACTGGTATCCGTCATTGCTGCGCGGCAGGCAGAGAGAATGTCAGGACGGTGTAGCTCCAGCTCTGTCAGGTATTGCCGCGCGCCAAACAGGAACATACCGCTGTTCCAAAGGTACTCGCCGGATGCAAGGTAGGCTTCGGCAGTCTGAATGTCGGGCTTTTCCACAAAGCCATCAACGGAGTAACAATCCGCGGCGAGTTCATTGCCCCGGTGTATATAGCCGTATCCGGTTTCGGGTTGGTGGGGAACAATACCGAAGGTGACGAGCTTGCCTTCCTTTGCCAAAGGTACAGCCTTAGCCACGCCTGCCTGGAACGCCTCCACATCTTTGATCAGGTGATCGGCCGCGAGCACCAGCATCAAAGGATCTTCGCTGTCGCTGGTCTCGCATAGCTGAAGTGCGGCTAATGCAATAGCGGGAGCGGTGTTGCGGCCGCAGGGTTCGAGGATAATGCAGCTGTCCTCATGGCCTGATTGCCGCATTTGTTCTGCAGCCAGAAAGCGATGCTCTTCATTGCAGATCAGGAGTGGCTCATGAACATCCATACCGTCAAGCCTGGCAACGGTAGATTGCAGCATCGAGAGTGGGCCGTCGGTCAGTTTAAGAAACTGTTTTGGGTTCAGTTGCCGTGATAGCGGCCAGAGTCGCGAGCCGGTACCACCAGCCATAATGACGGGGTGAATCATGAGTTTACTCCGGGGCTGAGTTTGTGGAAGCTACGGAAAAGCGCCAACCTGAGGCGAAATACTTTACCATACTGGCATCTGAATAATGACTGGCCTGTGACTTGAGTCGACTGCTTTAATGCTAGGAACTGTGATGAAGCTACCGCTATCTGTTTACTACATTACGCAAAACGAAGAGCTCCGTTTGCCCGAGTCGTTGGCAAAGGTAACTGGCTGGGTGGATGAGATTATTGTCGTGGACTCGGGCAGCACAGACAAAACCAAAGAAATTGCGGAATCTTCAGGTGCCCAGTTTGTACATAACCACTGGCAGGGCTTCGCCTGCCAGAAAGCATACGCAGCAAGCCTTTGCCGGAATGACTGGGTGCTGGATCTGGATGCCGACGAAGTATTGTCAGATGAACTTGTGGCGAACATCAAAACTCTCTTCGAGAAGCCCATTCCGGGCAACATAGCCGGGTATCGAATGCGCTGGGTGTTGTCTCCGCCGAAGCCTGGGCACCCGTTCAAGCACGATAGAAACAAGAAAATTCTCCGGCTATACAACCGGACAAGAGCGGCGATAGAGGCAGAGACAGATAGCAACAACGATCGCCCTCAAGTGAGCGAGGGAAAGGTGCTTTACCTGAAGGGAGATGTGCTCCATCGAACGCTTATATCTCTTGAGCAGCTGGAGAAAAAATACTGCCAGCTTTCAACGGAGCAGGCACGGTTTTTAGTGTCAAAAAACCGAAAAATATCCAGTGGCCGATTGTTTGCAGAATTCCCTCTTAAATTTCTCAAGTACTACCTGATTCGTGGGCAGTTCAGGAATGGATGGTTTGGTTTCAGTATTGCGATTACATCAGCGAACAGAAATTTCATGAGGCTGGCCAAGGCAAAAGAGATGCAAATGCTGGCGGAGATTGATGGCCAAGCCGAAAATGGTTTTCAGCCTGGCGGCCCACAATAAAAACTGCATGAATGGCAGCCGACCCGGTGCCCTCATGAGGTAAGGGATGGCTTGCCAAGAACCTTGCGGTAAATCTCCAGCGTCGACTCAGTCTGCGCCTGCAGCCGAAACCGATACGGAATCTCGATATTTGGTGCTTTATCACTTAGCAGCTTGAGCGCAACCTGAGCAAACTCCTGGGTATCATCAGGCGTCACCAACCCATCCCGAAAACACGCCTGCAATGTTTCTGCCACGCCGCCACGGTTAAACGCAGCTACTGGCGTGCCGGATGACAAAGCCTCGGTAACCGTGCGGCCGAAGGGTTCTGGTTTTGTGGACATGTGGCAGACCAGGTCGGCGAACAGGTACAGCTCTGCCATATCGTCGCGCTGCCCAAGAAAGGTCACCTTGTCGGCAAGTCCGAGTTTTGCACGGCGCTGCTCAAGTTCTCCCATAAAGCGCTCTTTGCCTGGCTCCACTCCGCCAACAATGATGCCGTGGCAATCTGGCTCTTTGCGGGTTATTTCCGCCATTGCCTCAAGAAACTGCAACTGGCCTTTCCATCGGGAGATGCGCCCTGGCATCATCAGAATGCGCTTGTTTTTGAGCTGTGGGAACTGTGCAAACAAAGCCTGCTGCCATGTTTCGCATAACTCCCGTTGCTGAAAGTAATCCACGTCCACACCCCGCTGAATCACGGTCAGCTTATGATCGGGAACCTGAAAGTTCTGGATAACGTAATTGCGCACGCAATTTGAAACCGCAATCACATGGTCAGATTTGGCCATGATGGCGCTGTAGGGGTTCACGGAGTACATGCCGTGGAAGGTTGAAACAATCGCAGGCCGCTGATGCGCCGGCAGCCCCTTCCATGCCAAGCGTACAATCCAGGCCGGCATGCGCGAGCGCACGTGAATAATGTCTGGCTGCAGTTCACGAATCAGGTGTCGCATGGGCCGAATCTGCCCAAAAGATGCAGGTGATTTGCGATGAATGGGCATCTGAATATGCGTTGAGCCTTGTTCTTCAAGGCGCGCAGCCAGGGGGCCGCCGTTAGAGACGACAAACGATTCATGGCCGTGCCTAACAAGGTCGGCGGCAAACTCTACGGTTCCTCTTTCTACACCGCCACTATAGAGGGCCGGCAGTGCCTGAAGAATTCTCAAGTGCTGCTCCTCGTTTGTCCTTTCTGCATGGTGGCGGTGCTTGGCGTAAGCCAGCGCTGGATTACCCATTGAGCCGCCCGGTTAGCCTCCCATAGAGGCGTCTCCTGGCCGGTTTTGCCACCCATTACCGTAGCATAATCACTCCAGCGAGCTACATAGCCTGTTTCAACCAGCCGCTGCACGCCGCTTGCAACACGGCTACCGGCGCGCTCCTGCAATTGGAGCAACCCGGTTGGTACACCAGATGTAGCAGCTTCGCATACCATAGACATGCTGTCCGGGGTTACCCAGATTGCGCGAGATGCCGCAACACGGTGGTTTAGCCAGTCTTCATGGGTGTCGTCAGGGTCTGCCACGGTGATTCTTGGGCCTGCCAGCTCACCAAGCCTTGCCTTGAGTGCAACTGGGGTTCGCCTTGAGCCACTGATTGTC
>Ga0209414_1001345_pt1 | contig 11643 bp, 8 predicted proteins | sample LakVidmifraction_4_FD_181154 | JGI IMG/M metagenome (GOLD analysis project Ga0209414, IMG submission 181154) | Hypersaline microbial communities from Lake Vida, Antarctica - Brine Hole Two &gt;0.2 micron (SPAdes) (version 2) | ecosystem: Environmental > Aquatic > Non-marine Saline and Alkaline >... | reverse complement strand
CTGCCATGCTTTTTCCCGATCCTCTCTCACCACTGTTTCTCCAAAATCATTGAAAACGTAGTGTGGTCGCGGCAATCAGGAATTCATAGATGGGCTGGCTGGACGCTTACCTCGCAAATCAACACCGACCTCTTTTATATTGAGAATGTCTTCGTAGCTGATTGCAGAATTTCATTTGTTAAGTATGCGCAGCCGGCCCCATTTCCTAATATCAGCGCCAGACCGAGACATTTATTTTTTTGCGCTAGCTTTTTCGAAGCTCGCAGGTCCAAAGCAGACGGTGAGGGAGTAAGCTGGGGATGAGTATGCCACTCACCGATGTAGCCGATTAAGCCATTTGACCTCTGCCAAAAACTCATGGCTTCCTCAAGATGTCCTGCTCTTTTTCGTTCGTACCCAAAGCGGAACCTAACATCACTGGGCTTTGGCCCAGTGATGTTTGTCACCTCAAAGGCGGCTTGGTAAACATACCCAAGTAGCAAACCACACGATTCTGGGGTGGTACCACTCATCTGGCGAAATCGCTTCATTTCGATCAGGACGTCGTCATGCACAAGCACCCTGAAAGAAAAATCGGGAAAATCTAGGTCGAGCATGTTGGGCAATTTCCATTGCGCGGCAAATTGACACTCTCACTTGGTTTTATTCCGCGGCCCTCCGAGCTCCGAGATCTAAATCTCGGTCCATTTATCGAGCTTCTCCATGCAAGAACTGAATCTATAGTAAGAGCCGTCGACGCCAATGACGCAGAAACTGCGAATGGTGTCATCGTAGAATATCCGTCCGAAGAGCGTTGGTTCCATTCATCTTCTGCGTAAGCAGGACGTCTCAACTTGGGCTGCTGATTTACCGAATAACTCCACATGCAGTCGAAGCAGGCCGCCTTCTCGTTATCCTCAAGCAGTGTACGAACCACGCCGCCCCGTCCTTCTATCCACGTGTGCAAAAGGGCATGCTTACCGTCTAACCAATTGTGGATCCTTACCAACTTAGAAATTTCTCTCCCAAATGGCTCGAATCCTGTCGCGTTTATGATTAGATGGAATTGATTAAGACGTCCTTCAATGCCATCGAACCTTGAGGAGACGGCTTCAATATTGGTTAATGGATGCATCTTTAATAGCACATCCTTTACAGCATCCACCTTTTTCCAACCGAGATATTGAAGTCCGAGGAAGTGACGACCTATATTTTGACTTTCCAAAGTTTGTGGATCGACAATGACGAGTGACCCAGCATCGGTGCCTTTGGCGAGACCGGCACCAATTTGCACCAACGAGCGTGCGACAAAGCCGCCAATGGTGCCTGCCCCTATGAGTAGTACGCTCATACCGCGAAGATCTTCAATATCTGCGGGAAGATTTCGTCTCACAAGGTACTCGGAATCTAATCGCGTAACGCTCAGCCGAGTTATCTCAAGAGGTTCGCGATGCACATTTTTGGTGATGTATTCGATCCGTTCGCGAGCTGACTTGACCTTTGATAGCACTGCACCTCCAGAAAACGCGCTATAACCGATTAGCTGATTCCCCGCTCGAAAGAAGTAGTAGTAGATTCTTTCTGCATAATGCTCCTTACTTTTCAAGATTTTTATCCAGCGATCAAACGTGTCTGGAGAGACGTCCTTTAGCCACTGCCAGAGCTCCTTAAGATTCTTCGGTCGCCCCGCAGATGTCAAATACAGTGGTTTCCTCGGTTCAGGAAAAATAACGGCAGAAAGTATCCTGGGAACTTGTGCGTTCATGCCGAGTTTTTGTGCCAATAAATCTGGCTTCAGACTCAGTAAGTGCATGATCTTCCCTTGCGAATTCTCAACACGACCGATGCGGCAGGTCTGAATTCTTGGTTCTGGGTCAATATCACAGTAGTACTCGTCTTCACTTTGATCCCAATGAACGGAGATTTCTCGCTGGCTATCCGCGATAACCGTCTCTGGATCAGAGATACGATCAATCGTTATTTGGGCATCTTCCAGCACACGTAGAATTGCGCGCTCTGGTTCATGTGCCAGCAAATGGAACTGCTCGTGATCGCTGTAACACAGGAACTCGTTAAGCGGGGTTCTGAATGGCAACAAATGAGGTCGCCAGCCGACCATCCACGACGGTCGCTCTGACAACCAAATCGTTGGCGGCTTGGTGAATTCCAAAGACGGAATCCCTAGATAAATACATACGGATCCGCGCTTTGTCTGCAGGCTGCCAAAATACCATCCATCGGAGGGACTTGCTTCAAATCGCGGCGTATAAACTTCGTTGCTGAGCGGACTAGGAACCGAGACAAAACCCCTTTGTGCCAATACTTGATCGAGTCGGCCGAACTCTGCCATACGTAGTTATGCACCTTGAGTGCTACGCACTCTGATCTGGGGCGAAACCTGAACCAATGCTGCCCCTAAGGTCGGTTTGATCTCGCCAGGCTTCTTCAGCGGTTTAACAAAAGAGATGTCGCCGGGAATTCGGCTTCCAAACACTTGCCGCATCAAGGTAATGACCTGGCTCTGGTTTAAATTGGCATCGATAAAGCACCGATTAAAAGCTTGCGACGCTGCGTTCGCCTCGGAGATCCAGTGAATACGCTCCTCTGGCTTACCGGGATTGAGCTTTTCTGGCTCGTTGCCCCAATTCACCACTACGTTGTCTCCTAGCTGATCTGCAAGTTTAGAGAAAATGTAGCTCAGGATGCGGTCGTCGCGCCCGCTAGATAGGAGCTCTGAAGTTTGCGATTTGCCTTTATCGATAATCCGTACCACGGCCTCCATCAACAGGATTGATGATGGTGCACAACCATCCGGCCATTTGTTGTCTCGCCAAGCCTTAACAACCCGCCAAATTCGCTGCAACATCACTGGATGACCAATTCTCTTGGATGCTCCTCGGAAGTGCTCGATGACTTTAGCCACGTCACTTTCCTCCCAAGTTCCATCTCTTGTCGCCATGACCACTACTTCCAATTCGTCCCAACCAGCTTCGTCTATCAAGGGGGCGAGGTCAGATCTCTTCGCCTCTACGACAATTGCAGAATCTGATGCGAAAGACTTTGCAAGTTTCTCAAATTCGACGTTTGGCATCGCGTACAGAGGAACATCTATATGTGCATCATGTCCCTTTGGACTCAAATCGATACGGCAACAATTGCTTTTTCTGGAATTCCCATCGAGATATTTCCATCCTTCCCTCCGCGACAGAGTACGTAGCTCTTGATCTACGGCGTTAAAGTAGAGCTTGGCGATATCTTTTGCAGGAACTTGAAGCGTCTTTCCCCCTCCTTGCGAAACGGTGTCGAGAAACTTTGCGGCGAGGTAGATCCCTAGATCAATATCGACTTGCTGCTTGGGCGGATGTGCTGGCGCGTTTTGGGTCTTATATACTTTTGACCCCTGAAGACGAAACTTCGGCATACGATATTGCCCTTGGATACCCGCTTTTTCCGCAATAGTCATAACGACGGGGGTAAGCGCCGACTTAATTTTTGCCACTGCTGAGTCGAGCGCTTTTTCACAGGCTACATCAATGTTCAACCGCTTAATTAAGCAAGCATCCGTTTCGTTACTAAACAACGCTTGGAAATTGTAGTTTTCTTGATCCATCGCCTGTCCTCAATTTTGCGGTCATCAATCTTCTTTAGTTATCTTTCCCGACATTCTGTCGAGCATTCGGGCCGTAAAAAAACATTGGAGTCTCTGGAGCATGGCGTAAAAACGCTTGGCAAGCGTCGTTACCAATACATATTTTTGAACGCTCTGAGGCCGCCCCTAATAAGACTTCGCGCGCCGGCGCGTCAGCCCTATCAAGAGCAACGGCTCTTACCCGTTCATCTGTGAGAACGTCGTCTACATGTAGGTAGCGGTTGTGCAGACGATGCCGAAGCATGAAATCGCTCAATGATTCCAGCACCGAAATTGATAGACCAAAAAGGCGTTTCGGAGTGTTTGCCGGCGATATCCCACCCCAGTCATAGGTTCCTCCGGCACTATTCCGGCGAGGATCGGCCGTGAATTTAGACGACATAGTGCCTATGGAGAAAAGATAGACCTCCTCCACAGTCTTCGAGAAGAAAGTCTCCGCCTCGTGGACAGCTAGTAACCCAGGCGCATTTGCGTAAAGGCCACCATCGACATACTGATTGTTATTGAATTTGTGCCGAGGAAAATAGCTTGGTGCCGCACTTGTGGCCAAAGCAATGTCAGTCAGCAGAAACTGATGATCCCGCTTAAACGCTTGATTGTGCGGCGTCTTAAATATCTGGGGTTGTCCGGTCGAATAATTTATGGCCGGCACAAGTACAGGATGTTGGCAATGGCCGAGAGTACGAATCCCAAACAGCACATCATCGGCTAGAAGATCCTCCAGCGGCTTCGCAGAATATGGAGAGCGCAGCAACCCTTTCAAAGAGAACCGCTTACGGAAAATATCCTCACCGTGCCGCACGAAAAGATCCACCATTGACTTGGCGGGTATCTCCATAGCAATGGCGAGCGCCAAAATTCCGCCGATAGACGTCCCTGCGATGAGGTCAAATTTCGACGCTATAGGAGCACCGATCTCGTCCTCTAGATCAGCAAGTATTTTAGCCGTATAGAGACCACGATACCCCCCTCCCGAAAGTGCCAAAATCTGGAAGCGCTTCCCCAATGCATCACTCACCAATCTCTCCTTTGGCTAGCCCTCAGCACTATATTATCTGAGCGTCATTGATGAGTTTTCAAGTACTAAGATTATTATTTATTCGAAATTTCCTGCTGGAAATAATTTCCATATAGACTTTTCTTACGAACTTTAAAGGTCCTGCGAAAATTGACCATTGCTGAGGCAGAAGATGGTGCCGTTCAGGGATATTAATCGGCAGTTTTATGAGGAATATTCAATATATCTCGGATGAAGATTTCCGATTAGATGAACCCGCTCGAAAGGTTGGATACCAATGCAAGCGATCACTCAGAACCGGTCGAGCTGTGACAGAACATCAATCGCTGCCACGATCGCCTTTTTCTAAAAGCGCTAGTTTGGCTTTCAAGTCTGAATTTTCTTTCTCCAGGGTCTGAATTCTATTCTCCTTGAGTTTTTTATGTCTCTTTACCATTTGACTGAAACTTCGATTAACGTAGGGTCTCAACGATTCGGGATTGCTTTGTCCCATCTTAAAAGCCACTGTCGTTGCCACGTCTAGATCGCTTGTACTGATCCCCATTTCTAATCTATTCAGAATCTCTTCATCAATTTCTTCGTTAGCAAATTTTCTCCGGAAGCTATGAATATTCGCACCTCTGGGGCAACCCATCGCCCTAAAAGCCTTCCCAAAAATAGCTGATATAGACTGATCCTTTAGCGGGCTACCATTTTTTTCTGAAATAAATATCCGGCCAGCAGTACTGGCCTCGCTCCATCCTTTATCGGCTAACAAATCCTTTCGTTCATTCGCGATGAATTCAGCAACCCGGAAAGCTAGTCGGAATGGAATCTCGAACTCGCGCTGATAGCCGAATTTCTGCGAAGGAGGAATCACGATGTAGCTGTCGTGGTTGGCCTCAGAAAAGTCCAACCGAGAGAACTGATCGCAGGTGAGCGTGTTTATCGAGCCGCGTCTCCAACTGACCTCTGCGGCTAGATCCATCATCAAAATGTTTCTATGTGCGGCGTATGGAGACGAGAGCAAGTGAAACATCTCAGCAATTCGCTCCACATCTTCGTCCGTAGCGACATATTGAGTACGGCGGCTGCTTTCGCCGGCATCCTTAAAAAGCGTGGGGAACTCACCAGATCTTCGGCTGTTTTGGTAGCGACCGCTTACCTTGGGCATGCCACCTTCCTCAGGTGGCCGGAAGTTACTCTTTACAGGGCAGTCCTTCGGCCCAATCAATCTCGATACGAGCTTACGATTGTTTTGAAGCCAGTAAAGAAATTTGTATGCCCGGCGAAGTTTTGCATTGACAGTTGCCTTTGCTGTACGTGCCACATGCGAACTGTTTTTTCTACGTACCACCAACGCATATTCCTCATCCCGATATTCTGCCAGAATGAAATCTGTGACGTCTTGATAGCTCAATCTTTTCCGATGCAAGAAATCTATAAACCCCTTCAACCGATAAATCTCGTTGCGTACTGTTTTAGGATCTTGATCATCCGAAATGATGTGAAGAGAGTAATCCATGATTTCCAGAAGAACGCATTCTTCTTTTAAATCATAGGCAACCGCAACATTATTGTTCTTATCCGCCCAGTGCAATGCAATTCGCGAAGCTTTCATTTTTCAAATTTTTCGAATAGGCGAGATCTTTATAAGCTGACTATTTAGGGCGCTTACTTGCTGACTTAGCGCGTGGTTTTCTTCTCTAAGTTCACGCAAGATCCGCTTCAATTCTTCAACCTGGCCATTCAAGCCGGTAACTCTATCGTTGTATTTTTTTCGCTCTTCACCTTGCTGTTTCCGAAGATTTACCAGCTCATTTTCCAAAATGACTCTCAATTTCTTCTCGAGAGCATTGGAGTCATACAATTTCTTTAATCTGATTGGCTTTGCGTGGTTCTGTTGAAGAATCTCGCGCGCAATCAGCGCATCCAGGATATCTTCCACTTCCCCTTTCAAAACCGGATAGCGTCTCAGCGTGTCATTAGCATTGCGCGATATAGTTGGAAACCCATTCCGAACGGACTGTGAATTAGCGGATCCATCCCAAAAATTGAACTGTCGTATGGTTCTAGGGAAATACTCCAGTTTACCGATGGCCTCACTTGGACTCGATGGATCATCTGGCACGATTGGGATCCCGTTCTTCGCCCAGCCATTCAGTAGGTTCTTTTTGCAGACGATGTTGTTCTTGGCGTTGTCTTTGTTTACATCAGCGACGGGTGGTTTGCGCGATTTCTTGTCAGTCATGAAAGCATTCCTCCAGCAGAAAGCCTACTTCGATGAAATTCGATAGTGGCACCTAGATCTGCGATCGAAATACCCAGCTGCTGGCGCTCCAGACCTATTATGAGGGGGTCTGAAAATGAGTCATTCATTTCCGCGAAATCTTCTTCCAGGTTGCTGAGATAGGCCTCACTGTGAAAATGGTACGCACATTTCGAGCACTTGGAAGCCGAAGCTAGTTCCTTCTGCGGGGTTCCTGCCACAGATCGACAACGCGCTCCGGATACACGTACCTGACTCCCGACCATACAGATCCCTTCACGTTTAGGCTCCGGAGAATGACCTCTTACCTTCAGCACATGTACCAACCTCTGTGCTTTGGCTTGCATGGTCAGCTTCGAGAAGTCCGCATTTGATGACATCAGCCTATAGAATCGCTTGATGAAATTCGGATAACCACCTGAGGTCGGCGCGCCGCTGATGATTGCTAGCATTTTCTCGATCATCATTTCATCACGCACAAGAGCAACTTCTTTTTCCAAGCCTCGCACGTGGCTCGCAAAGCGTTTTGCTCGACCATTGCCGTTAACGTCAATTTTGTTACGGATCTGCTCACCTTCTTGCCGCATGATCGGATCATTCACATAGACTTGTGTCGTCGCAAGGGAATCGTGCCTCAGTTGTTGAGCAACCGCTTGCATACTCGGTATTTCATGTTGATACATGAATACAAGTGCATAGGCACGACGGAACATATGAGACTGTGGTCCGACAACGTAATTCTCCCCCAAAGCCAAGCGGAGAAAGACGGTCGCGTGACCCTCACGGTTGGACTCGAAACAAAACCAATTTCGCGTTTCATTCATACCCTCGACTCTGCTAAACCGATGGTACGAAAATAGCGATCGCTCCGTTTCTGGCATTTCAGAGAGGGTCGATCTACCCAAATAGCTATTCAGATCATCGAAGGATTTTTGGATGGACTCAAGCAAGAGGGCGACTGCCCGAGTCGTCTTGTTGACATAGAATATGTCGTGGTCTTTGATAGTTTTTTCGATGTAGAAACGGCCTCTATAAATCTCAAGGTCTTCATCGACTACAGTGGTAAAGCCCGTATGCAATCCGAATTTTCTGTGCGCTACCTCATCGCGGCGGCGCCCATTCATAGTCGCCACCAAAACAAAACAAGCGGTCATCAATGTCAGCAGGAGCTCTCGAACTGAATAGCTACCAGATCTACCAATGTCCAGGCCATTGATCTCAACGCCGATCTTTTTTTCGAGCCTCTCCCTTGTTTCCGAATGGGAGAGCCACTTGTCCAGAGAAAACCCCAAGACTTCACGTCCAGCTTCACCGGCGGCTCTGACCTCTGCACAAAGCTCACCGATCAAGGTGGCAATGTCTGCTCCATACTCATAAAGCCATTTATAACCTTGCGAAAGTAATGCTCCAGCTTCAGCTGCTCCCAAGTTTCGGGTCGCACTTGGAGGCTTCGTGAGTTTCTTTGACAATGCAGAAGGATTTTGGATTGGCAGAAACGAAATTCCAAAGGGCGCAGGCAGGTCAAGCAAAAGATTGAAAGCATCCAAAGTTTGACGTAACAAGCTTTGATTCATGCTTTTCTTCGACACATCATCTGCAGCAAGAAGGTCCCGGGCGAAGTCGTTCAGCGGATTCTCATAGTGTAGAAGGATCAGTTTGCGATAGACCGCTGCTTCGCGCGCGACGATATTTGTTCCTATATTCGGTCCTAACGCATTTCTACGAATACTACGTAGATGATTATGTCCTTCTGAAATCAACTTGCGGGCGAGATCATGACCACGCTCCTTAAGAGCATTGGCCAGGCGCTCCTCCACATTGAGCGCTTCGTGCCATCCCCCGCGCGCAAGAATACGTGCCAGATCCTGGAAATCTTGTGGGAGAATAGATGCTAATTCAAATCTGTTTTTGAGCCAAAGATACTCGAATAGCTTTGCTAGCGTGGCAGTTTGAAATATGACCCGCGCATTTCTTGTCTTCGAATTTCCTGAGCGCCGAAGCAGCTTTTCCGCCGCCAATACTATGGATCCAATAAATTGGTGCCTGAAGATCAAGCGCTGTGGTTCCCCGTAGACTCCATTCGGAGGCAACCAAAAATCTGACAGGTCGATGACTTCATACGGATCCTCATCAGTTCGCGCATCGACACGCTTTAGTCTTATCAAAAAATTAGGGCGGAGCTCGATGTCCGGATGAGAAAAATGTTCTGCACAAGCCAAAAAATCGTCGAATGGCGTTATCTTCTCAACTGCAGGTGCTCGAGATAATTTTCTAGCGGTTTTCATTTTCGGTTTCGCGTTCAATGCGGAGGAGGTGGTGCCTATAAGAGCTACTTTTGATGTAGTCGTAGAGACCAAGATTGAACAAGATTGCAGGCACGTGAAACTTTTCAAACGCGACGCTGTTTTTAGCTTCTAACCGCCGCCAGTTCATTTTGTAATAGCGCCTCTTCCGGACAAGTGCTACCAAATTCTCGACGTCGATGACGACCCTCCTGTTATTGCAGCCCTTATCGACGTGACATCGCCGTCCGTCACAGATATTCCCGATTAAAAAGCGCTCATCAGGTGGTTCTGCCGGATTTGCGCAACTCCCACCATCACCGAGGGGAGTCAATAGCCGAAGATCTACATGCTTCACCCGTACCAGAGGTCGATACGCACCGTCCTTTTCTGCTAAATGAAAAAGCACAGTATTTTCCAACCGCCGCTGAAATTCCAAATTGATTGCTGAATTCATATTTCGCATCAAAATTTGGTCCAGATAGTGTCCCGTTGTCGTCAAGCTCTTATGAGATGCAAGTTGTCGAACACGGTCTGGATTTTTCGTTTTCAGCGCCTCATAGGCCATGACCTGGGGTCTTAGCTGGTCGAGACTGAAGTTTGGAAGAGAGTAGGCTTTTTGGAAGAGTGACAAAGCGTTCTGAAATCCCATGTACTGATGCTCAATTACTCCGTAACGATTAGCCCACGTACACCAAAGGAGCTTCGAATTCCCCGGCAAAAATCCGAGTTTAATAAGTTGCTTTCTATTCCAGGAAATGAGGTCGAGTGCCATCTTTACGCCTGGTTGTTTGGCGTCTAAATGGACATCGTCCACATGTCTGTCGATTTTCCCCTTATAGCCTTTCAACGTTATCCAATCTCCGTTGACCACCACATCATCCGCCGACATCGACCGCAAAGTTGAAGAATTCCAGCCCGAATATGTAAGTAACAGCACAAAGCTAGCTACAAGTTCTTGGGAGATCATCCGATACGGCATGAAATGAATCCGGAAACCTGCATTAGCTAGGTACTTTTCCTCATCATGCAGAAAATCGTTGATGCGATCATTATTCCGCCAAAAGTATGGTGCGTAAGCGCGTTCGACCTTTGCAAGACCATCGCGCGCAAAGATTTTTTGATACGCAGTGAAAAGAACTTCGGTAGGCACCTTGCTCAAAAATTCTTGGGTCTTTTTACGAGGGGCGTCGGAACTGTTCATCGAATCGGCAGTTGACTTAAGCACCTCTCTTGAACACTTTTCTTTGCCTAAAGCAATTAGTCGCTCCCGCAGAGCTTTGCATACTTCCAACTGGCGTAAACAAGCATCCCGAATCAAGAGTAGATCAGTTTCTAGGCGTAGTTGGGTCTTAGCAACCAGGTCCTTGGCATTTAGGTGCGCGAGTGCGCTCACAGGTGCTGCCAATTCGGGGTCTAATGAATGGTCAGTGACGTCACTAATAAGCGGCCGTGGAGGAGGTCTGTGATTGAGGCTTGTTTGAAATCCTACAGACCTGCGCGAAACGTCGTCATCCTTAAGAACTTGCTCCTTCGCGCAATCAAAAACGTATTTTCGAAAGGAACTAGAGGCTTTTGTCTTTACTTCAGCAGTGCGGTCTGTTTTAGCAATAAGTTGTTCCGCCATCAGAAATAACTGATAGATGTCCTTTCGCCCGATTTTGTTGGTTGGGCGAAATAAAAGCTCTCTCGCCGGCTCATAGTTCAACAGCATTTTTAGGACGGCCAAATACTCATCGCAATCCCCCCGAAGAAGGCGGCTTTTTTTCGATTTATATTGCAACAAAGACAACTGATCAGCAACAAAACTTCCCGGCTGTGCATCAAATGCTCGAAGAGAGAACGACAACTCGCTGTAATAAGTTCGTCCCATCTTAGTTCGCTCACAGGCGATTGCGTATTCTTCTGCACTTACATTGCTCATATCAGGTAGGAAATATGCTAGGGAACGCTTGAATATAGCTGATTTTATTAACCCTGCTCATTTGATATAGGCTACATTGACGTCCACCGTCAACCTGGCTCCGGCCGACCTGCCCAAGGACTCCGGGCGCTTCGACCTGCCGATCGCTCTGGGCATCCTGGCCGCCTCCGAACAGATGCCTGCGGATCGCCTGGACGATCACGAATATGCCGGCGAACTGTCGCTGTCGGGCCAGCTGCTGCCCATTCGCGGCGCGCTGGCCATGACCTGCGCCATGCAGCGCGAGCAGCAGCAGGATGGCCACCGGCGCAGCTTCATCCTGCCGGCCGCCAATGCCGACGAAGCCGCACTGCTGCCCGAGGCGCAAATCCTCCCGGCGACCTCCTTGCTGGACGTCTGCACCCACTTCAGCACGCGCGATCCCGCCGCCCGGCTGCAGCGGCACCAGCCGCAGCCGGTCGGGAAGCGGGCGGCCTATCCGGATTTCAGCGATATCAAGGGGCAATTGCAGGCCCGGCGCGCCATGGAAGTGGCCGCGGCGGG
>Ga0209414_1001344_pt1 | contig 11645 bp, 15 predicted proteins | sample LakVidmifraction_4_FD_181154 | JGI IMG/M metagenome (GOLD analysis project Ga0209414, IMG submission 181154) | Hypersaline microbial communities from Lake Vida, Antarctica - Brine Hole Two &gt;0.2 micron (SPAdes) (version 2) | ecosystem: Environmental > Aquatic > Non-marine Saline and Alkaline >... | reverse complement strand
CCGCGTTAATGCGCTCGATTTGTTGCGTCGAGCCAGCGATTCCGAGGTTGAACGCGAACGAGCACATTGCATCAAACATGCCCTGGGTAACAGGCGCTCTGATGCGGTCGCTTATGGCATCCTCGACCTTATCTAGCTCGGCGTCGAGTTCAGAATCCGCCTCGGCCCGTGTGAGTTTGTCGCCTTGGCGGACGACGTAACGGCCAAATTTGTGCAATGCAGCAGCGGCGTAGCGCGTCGTGCCGAATCCAATCGTCGCCACGTCCCAACCGTGTGCGACGTCGGGATACGCCTCGCAATCTCCGTTAGGTAACGCGCGGTGGTAGCCTTCCCATTTCTTGACGATGGCGTCACATGCTGGTGAGCGTTTCATATGATTTCTTCCTTGTTAAATCGTGGCCTGCCTTGGTACGTTTCGTCGTTTTTACTCATCCATGTGCGCAGGTTCGGTGTGTCTTCAGGCGTGTAGATGCCGGCAACAACCCCTGTGTGGTCGTACTGAGTCACGACGTCGAGCGAGTCGATGGTAAAGCGGGCGGCGCCGCATGTGACGGTGCGGAGGATTTTCGGCTCGAAATGTTCCTTCATATGGAACAATCTCGTAAAGCGGAGTTATACATCAAGGTGTCACCTTCCCATCGTCTTTGACTTCGTCGTAGTTCTCTTTGAAGTAGCTGGGTGACACAGGCCAGGCGTGGTCTTTTCCGATGAGGACGTAATCGCCGGGGTTTCCGGTTTGCACACCGGAGCTTGTTACGAAATGCTCGATGGTTCCGAGGATGAAGTAAGGCACGTTAAGCGGCTTCTTCTTCGCCGCCCCTTTTGCTCTCTTCTTGATGTCTTCGTAGTGCGTCGGTTGGTTGACGAAATCATAAATCATTGCGTTACTCCCATTATCCACATTGTGGCGAAAAGAACTATTGCGAAACCGTTAACGACCGCCAAGGATATCATCCATCTTAGGTGTGACCTCGCCTGCTTGTCAAGGTCGCCGAGGTTATTATTGACCAAGAGCGCTTCATCACCTTGGGACTCCGCACCCGTTCTCAAGATGTCGATTAGTTTGTTTATGGTTTTGGTTAGTTCATTAATTTTCGACGAGTCATGTGTGGCATGTGCGCGGATGGTGTCTAGCTGCGTTTCAACTCGCGAGGCGAATTTCGCATGAGCCTGCGCCCTTTCGAAAGAGTCTTCGGAGAAGGCATCCATTTGCTGGCAGAGCGCTAGCACGCGGTCTTGCGTCCAACCCGTGTTGTCAAGCAGGCGGTCTATCTTAGGCGCAAGCTCGAAGTCAGCCATGCTCGCCCTCACGACTTCGGCCTTAAGCGCAGCGTAATTGTCACCTTCATGCGAAAGCGTCAGCTTGAAGCCAAGCGCAACCTTATCTGCAAGCTGGCCCAAGCGGTCCTTGATATCGAACAGGACTTCTTCAATCCCGTCGTCTCTCATCTCTTCTTCGCTCTTAATCATGGTCGACTCCAAAGAAAAAGGCGGGGACGGCGTACCGCTCCTCGCCTCGTTGTTGCGTAAGCGCGTTGCGTTAGTCTTCGATGGCTTCGTCGAAGTCGACGTCGGAGTTGTAAGGGGCTTTCTCAAGGAGCTTGAGAGGCTTTAGCTCGACGACGTCGTAAAACTTGCGTGGCGCTCCGGTTGCGGCATCGACGGAGTTGCCGTCCCTGCTGGTGACGAGGATTTCGGCTTCAACGTCGGAGACTTCGAAGGTGGCCTTGATGTCCTGGTAGAGCGTATTGAGGCCGATTTTCTCCTCCATGCCCTTTCCAGCGAGCGGATAGAGGATGGCCTTGATTTTCTGCTCGAACAGGATTTTTGTTCCGACTTCATCGCTCTGGCTTGGTATTTGAAGCGAGACATTGGTGAAAGGCGCGGTGTACGAAACAGAGGTCGGCTCCGACGTCGCCCTGATGGAGATTGAGGCGCGCGTGTCGTTTTCTGCTTTCTTGTACTTGATGCCTGTGATGAAAACCGTCTGTGTCCCGTCTTGGAGCGTGAGGTATCGATTGTCGGCCATTGTTTATTTTCCTTCGTAGTCAGCGATGATTGTGATTTCGGTTCGTGATTTGTGCGGTGTCCATTGTTTTTGAGCAAGGATTTTGGTTATCTGTCTGTCATCTTCCCACAGGACTCCTTTCATGTAAAAGGATTGGAGCATGTCGTTATAGTATTTGATGAGGTTATCGAGGTCGCACTTGGATGGGAAGTCGGTGGACGGCCTTGCTGGCGACTCGAAAAAGAAATTGTACTGGATGGCGACCGGAGTCCCTGCTGGATACATTGGCGAGCGCGAATCTCGTTTACTGCAGGTTTCTCCGTGCCATTCCAGGATTTGCTTAAGCGCTATGATAGAGTGGGTGTTCTTGGTTTCTGCTTGTGCGTCGAACCTAGCGGTTGAGCCTCTCATTTGCGCTGGTCTTTGCCATGGAGTGGGTGCTCCTTCTAGGCTGATGGTAACGATGCGCGAAAGGTATTGCACGAGGAACCCTCACTATGAAAAAGCAGCGATACATGTAGGCTTGTGCATTTCTACATGTGACCTCTTGCTCTGTCAAGCGCCTGCGCGCGTTTACTTATTGGTTTGATTTAACACCATACAAAGTTAAGCGCCGCACCCTTCTTGCGTTGGCGTGCGGCGCTCGGTGATCGTTGACTCAAACTTGTCTCGGAGTATGATGAAGATTCTCACAAACCAAAACACTCAAAGGCAAGGATGGCCATGACGATCGATTTCAATGATACCATAATCGATGAAGTCAGCAACCCAAAGACCAATGTTGTTCCTATTAAGCGCGCGGTTGGCCGACCGAAAGGCTCCGCTAAACCTGCAGGCAATCCCAAGCAAACCATGCAGCAAAAGCAAGACAATCCGGCGGCAGAATGGCACCCCTCCAAGCGCTCCAACGAGGAAATCGAACTCATTCTCTCAAGGAAATTCGTATTCCAATACGAAACCTTCACGGAAAGCTGCGAAATCATTCGCATGGAGGCGCATTCCGTAGATGACTCCGTATCTGAGGTAGAAGACCACGACTATACCGACGTGAACGGATTCGCCAGAACGCAATCCCATGGCGAAGTCCAAGACGTCCTTAGGAATGAGTCGGTTGTCAAAAAGGTGGCCCAGTGGTCCGCAAGGAAGAACAAGTACAACTACGTTCTTCAGTATCTAGAGTCCTGCCAGGAGTCTTACGAAGCCGAGCTTATAGAGAAGCCTGGATACTCCCCTCTTGAAGACGTCCTTTCCTGCTTCCAGCTAGATTGCGCAGAAGAGCACGGGGATGCGAACGCCAGTCGCATCTTTATTGCGAAGTGGTTGCTTGGATGTGTAGCAAAGGCTTACAGAGAGGATGGCTTCCAAAACCCCGTCCTGACCTTCAGCGGTGGCCAAAAAGCAGGCAAGAGCTTTTTCGCCAAATGGCTCGCCAGCGGCCTTGGTCGAAAGCGCGACGACCTTTTTCACTCTGGCGAAATCCGTCCGGATGACAAAGACCACAAGATCACCTCAGCCACGACGTGGATATGGGATGTGAGCGAGATTGACGCAACAACGCGCCGTCAAGATATCTCCGCGATGAAGGACTTCATCACAAAGGAATCCTTCAAGACGCGCCGCCCTTATGCATTCTGCGACTCAAAGTTTAGAGCTAAGGCGAACTTCATCGCTTCGCTGAACCACGACAGATTCCTGAAGGACGAGACGGGGAACCGGCGATACTTTGTCATCACTCTCCAGGAGGCTGGCGGTATTGACTGGCGGTACAGCAAGGATGTTGACGTGAATCACCTTTGGGGCCAGCTGACGTTCCTGTTCAAATGCGGAGAAGACTTGAACTCGGAGTCGATGGCGTTCCCTCACCTTCCAATCATGCCTGAGCTAACAAAATCCGAGACCGACAGGCAAAACAGGCTGAACGATGCCGCGTTTCAGAGCGACAACGAAAACCTTGACGAAAGCCTTGGTAACTGGCTCAGATTCACGGGAAAACCCGAGCATCGCGTTGCGTCTGTGGACATTCTTGGTATGGTTAAGAGTCACCTTCCGGCGCAACATGGCCATGATTTGAACGACGCAAAATGGCTTCGCATGATTTCGGCGTTTATGACGCGAAAGAAGGCAAAGACAAAACAGCTCAAGGTTCATGGCTCAAATATTCGCGGATACATCGGGGTGACGTGGAGAGACGGCCATCTGAGAACCTTGGCTAACGCTCCGCTCTGATTTGCTCCAAGATAAAGCGATTTTAATTAATCCTCCGCTCCTCTCGCCTCGCTACCTGCTACCTGCTACCTGTTCGCTACCTGATTTCGTTCTACTCTCCCAAGGATAAGTAGAGAAAAGGTAGCGGTAGCGGCAAAAACGGCAAAGACCTCCACAGGAAATTAATTAATTAATTCATACGAAGACAACTTCGTGTGTATGCATATTCATACGAAGATAACTTCGTACTAATTAATTAATTAATTTCCTAGGAAGGTCTTTCCAATATTTGCTGCTACTGCTACCTTTCAAGGAGATGTTGTTCTTAGAGTAGGGTATAAGCTGGTAGCAGGTAGGTAGCAGGTAGCGGAGAGGTATTATTGACAAGCGGCGGCTCTTTCCGTAGAACACCATGGAACACCATGGAACACTGAGGCCGCCGAAATATGAAGTATCCAAAGGAATTAGCAAAACCATCTATGGATGTGCCAAAAGACAAAGGGGAGGCTGTCGCGCGATTCTTTGAGCTTTGCGTTATAGAGACGAATTATCCCTCAAGACTCCCAGTCGCCGAGGTTGCTCGGTGGTTTTACGACTTCATCGGCGCAACCTGTCCACACGTCTTCTCTCAAGGCTTCGTTAACGTTGGCTTGGAGACGTCACAGGAGGCGAAGAGGCGGGAGATAGGCAAAATCAAGCTCCGCCGGTTCGGCTCGCCAATGCATCTTTATACTGGATGCAGGCTGAATATCGCGGTCCTGAAGGACATTGAAACCATCATGGACAGGAAATATCAGAATGGAAGAGAATGCTGGGATGATGAAATCAAAGTCCACAGAGCCTTCCGAGAGCAATACCTGCCAGCAGTGGAGCGAGATCGCGATAGGGCGATTGAGTCCGGAGCATCGAATTGGAGTCAAGGAAACGCTAGCGGCTCTCTTGAGAGCAAGCTTTCCCGTAACGAGCGTGAAGATTTACATCAAGGCCACTGGTAAGCGATTGGAGGAATAACGCATCGCGTTCCTTGCGCCTCGCATGCATTCGTGCTCTCATAGGTGTCATCAGACAGCCAAGCAGGGAGAGCGATGAAGTCAAGAAATAACCGCGGGGTCTACCTCGGAGCGCACTACCACTGGTCGTACCGCGACGATTGGCAGCCGCTGCAAAACATCGCGAAATGCCACCGCCTCCGCTTCAACCGAGAGCTCAAGCGCTACGCCATCCCTGACGCAACCGTCATGCTCTCCGTTCTGCGCATGCTCATCGAGGCGAGCGAGGAGCCGGAAGACATCAACGTCTACGACTTCGAGACTGACGAGCTCATCCCCGTAGACACATGGCAATTGGTGCTTGCGGAGGCCAAGGAGACGTCGAAGCGTGCTGGAGCGGTGGTTGCCGAGGCTCTCGGTGGCAAGAGGCGCGCGAAGCCTAAACCGCTGGCTGTGTCGTTCGAGCCGGGACTGGTCCGCCTTCAGCTTCCGCTGACGCCATCCGGTAAGCCGCGGGCGGAGCACGCGGTGCTCTTTGGCCTGGCAAAGTACGGTTGCGAGGCGGAGCACCACGACCACGGCGAGTTCCTGCTGACCAAGAACCACCAAGAGGCGTCGGAGTGGTTGATGGGTGCGCGTGCGGAATGGTCCGAGATGAAGGTGACCGGCTTGCCAAGGATGCCTGAACAAGCGGCAATCTGCTCCACGGTCGACGGCCTTTTCGCTCACCAGAGAATCGGTGTGAATTTCCTAATAAACCGGAAAAAGGCTATACTTTCCGATGACATGGGCCTAGGCAAAACATGTACAGGCATCCTTGCTGCGGAGCAGCTCAAGCTCGACGGCACGGCGAATTACCTCCTCGTCATCTGCCCCGTCACTCTCGTGCCGAACTGGCGCCGCGAGCTCGTCAAGTGGGACTCGTCGTTTGGCGCATCGCATGCACGAATCGTGCCGTATTCGCAGCTCGCAAAACTTAAGAGCGTTCCTCCGAAAACGGTTGTGCTCATAGATGAGGCGCACGCAATAAAGCGCGTGGAATCGCAGCGAACCAGAGCCGTGCTCAACTTCGCCCTCGAGCAATCCGAGAACATCGCCGCGCTCTGGCTCCTCACGGGGACGCCAGTGACTCGCGACAACGGCGACCTCTGGCCGCTCGCTCATCTCGTCGACCACCCCGTCGCGCGCCTCTTTCCGCCGATGAAGCTCCGCGCCATGCGCACCGATATCGAGAACGCCATGCTCGCTGGCGCAATGAAAACGCACCTTCTGATGCGCAAGAAGGAAGACGTCATGGACCTCCCTCCGAAGATTCGCCAAGTCGTCGACGTCGAAACCGGCATCGAAGGAGGCTCGCAAGCCGAAATCGCGATGCTCATGAAGAAGAACCCAGCCTCTCTCCAGGAGCATCTGATGCGCCTCAAGCGCATGACCGCCGAGGCCAAGGCGCCGGCAACCATCGCGCACGTCCAGGAGTTGCTGTCAGCGGGGCGGAAGGTCATCATTTTCTCCGACCACACCGCGAGCCTGCACGAGATTCACGACCATTTCAAAACGGCGGGGATGCAGCCGGCGTTGATTGACGGTAGCGTCCAAGACCGAGACACGCCCGTGCAGCGCTTCCAAAACGATGCTAATTGTCGCGTCTTCCTTGGCAACATTAAAGCGGCTGGTGTAGGCTTGACTTTGACAGCGGCTAGTGACGTGGTCTTTAACGACTTCGATTGGCTCCCAGCCAACATGCTCCAGGCCGAGGATAGAGCGCACAGAATTGGCACGCGCGGAACAGTAAATGTTTACCTTATGGCAGACCCCAACATGCTCATCGATACCGTTATGCTCAAGATTCTCGCCAACCGTTCGCAGGAAATCGCATCTTTTGAGCAGAGCGAGCAGACGTTCATGTCGGAAGTCGCCAGATGGGCTAAGGATAACGATGACTGAAATTAAGCCAAAGAAAGAAACACACAACGCCTACATAGTGCTCCACGAGCAGAGGCTGTACTCTCTCAGAGGGTATTGCGAGGCGATGGCAATACCGTATAAAACAATCCTCATGAGGGTGTGGCGGTGGCATAAGCATGTGCTGAATGAGGTCATCTTTTTCGACACAGATATACCTGAGGATGCCGAAATCCTCTCGAAAGAGCACTACCCCATCGGCACGCCAGACTACGCAGAGAAGATAAGGAGAAAAAGTGCAGCCGAACAGCGAATCAAGCGCTCGACGCAGCGTAGGGCACTTCAGCTCCTACGAGACTATGGAAATCCGAAAGACACTGGCGAATTTGGAAATAGACTTCGAATGGCAGGCGAAGGCTCTGGAGGGGATAGCGAAGATGGAGGACTTTTGCCGTGAGTACCGAATCTGGCACGAGTTTGCCAGCGCCGCAGTCATCGCTCATGACCGAATCGGCTCCCGCATCAACTACACAGCCACACTCATCGCCGACGCGCGACGCGAAATCGGACTCCGAGGGGAAAACGAATGACCAGCGAACCAACGGTACTCCGACCGCTCCTCGCCGTAACGGTGTACGCATTGCTCGATTTGACATCACCGGAACCGATGAAGTGGACGAATCCACAATTGAAGCTCTGCGGAGGCTCGCTCCTAATGGGCGCGTTCTTCTCCAGTTCTCCTGCGGAAAAGACTCTCTTGCCGCTTGGGTGACGCTAGTGAAACACGGCTTCACCGTCGTGCCGGTCTACAAAGAAGTCATCCCAGACGTCGGCTTCGTCTCGCGATGCATCGCGGAATACGAGCGCATTTTCAAAACGCGAGTATGGAAACTTCCATACAAAAACCTCTTCCGCATGCTCTATGAACAATACGGGCCTGTTGGTCGGTCCATGGCCACTGAGGATATCGTCACAGCAGCAACACCCTCCGAGGCCGACCGAAAGCGCGAGTCCGAGGAAACCATGACCGCGCTCATGCGCCAGTTCGATTGCGAGGTCCGTGTCATCGGCACCAAGGCGTCGGACAACCTTTCGCGGCGCGTGAATTTCCAAGTCCAAGGGCCGTACAACGCGCGCGAGCGCCTCTTCGCGCTGACGTGGCGCCTCAAAAGAAATGCGCCTTTCGATATCATCATGAAAGCGGAAGTCAATGGGGAGCGTGTGCCTTTGCCTGGCTTCTATCTCTGGCTCGGACGCTCGCCAGAATGGATGTTCGATTCAGAGTATTGGCTGACCAAAAAGTACTACCCTGACGATTACGCGCGCGTCCTGAGCTTGCTTCCTGAGGCTGTCATCCGCGCTAAGCGTTTCGAATGCGCAGCCAAACCTCGCTTGCTTAAGCCATTGGCATCCGTCATCCAGGCTAAGAAAGACGGCCACCCTTTCATTATGTAAAAGGCTTCCAAATGAACAACCAGTTCCAAGTCTCTCGCTCGGCGCTCGTTAGCCGGAAGTCAATCAAAGAGCATCCACTCAACCCAAGGTCCATCACGCCGCAAGCGCGCGCGCGGCTCAAAGCTGGGATTCAGAAGTTCGGCGTCCTCGGCTCGGCGTTCATCATCAACGAGAAGACCGGCAACCTGCTCGGCGGACACCAGCGCCTCAGCATTATGGATGACCTCAATGGGTCGAAGAACTATGACGTCCGCGTTGACTTCATCGACGTCACCGAGTCGCAGGAGAAGGAAATCCTCGTGCTGCTCAACAACCAGTCTGCGGCTGGACAGTGGGATGAGTATGCGTTGCTCAATATCATCACCGACCCAGAGGTCGACCAAGCCATCCTCGGCTTTTCCGAAACGGAACGCATGTTCTTTGACTCTCTGCTGAAGAAGTCCGACGAGGACGCAGATGAGGCTGCGAGGATATTGGGCGAGGCTGTGGACGACTACGACGCGTTGCGTAGCGAAGTGCAAGACGAAGAGGTCAAGCTCCAGGAGGTCTCAAAGCGCGAGACGAAGAAGCAGATTTGGGAGAAGACGGTTGAAGAGTTGATGCCATTGCCGCCGCCAAGAGAGGGTGCGAATGACCAGAAGGACGCCGCATTCCGAGGCGCACGCGAGAACTGGAAGAAGAGAGAGATTGAGCAGACAGCTATAGTTCGCATCATATTTGAAGACGCGGTTGGCAAGTCGCAATGGCTGCAAGCGCAGGGACTGGCTGGAGATGTTGAGACAACTCACGAGCGCGAGCTACCCGACCAGTCCTGGAGGCGTTAACGTCCGCCGGCCTTAGTCCCGCCAGCGCGATTAGCAATGCGGCCGAGCGTGCGAGGACGCGAACCAGGCTTCACAGATGTCGAGCCCTTAGCGGGATTCGACTGCATACGGCCGCCGGCTCCGCGCACAGGATTCTTGTTAGATTCCTTGGATGCCGCAGAATCGCCCTTGGTAAATCCAGCTTTAGCAGCGCCAGAAGGCTTAACACGAAGGCCCATTAGGTGTTTCCTTTCAAAAGAGAGAGATATCCTTGGCAATCAAGGATATCTCTAGTGTACCTCATCAGGCGAGAAATGTGTTAACCGTAGGTGTGACCTCTCGCGAGATCCTGCGCTCTCGCGTTCCGAATGCGTCGGTGCGATCCAGCGTTTGGCCGCGCGGCCAAGGAGAGGCCAGAGGAAAGGCCAGTCACCTCTCGGCAGCTGGCCTCGCGTCAGTCTATTTCCACAACCTGCGCCGCGCGCGTCACTGCGTAAATGCCGTCCGCCGCTACCGGTACCGCGCAATCCTTAAGCGTCAGACCGTGCGAATACAGCGCTGCAATCATCTGCTCCATGCGTTCCATTTCCGCCGCTTTCGAAGCGAACGTCCAAAGACCTCCAACGCGCTCGCCACTCGCGAGACGCACGTTATCGCCAGCCGTTCCGGCGGCGATGATTAAAATTGCTTGTTTTCGTGCATGTCTCTGTACTGCGTCCAAATTCATTTCGCGTTCCTCTTTTTTGACTTTTTTTCTGACTCGAGACGGTCAAAAATTTCGGCCGCCGCAGTCAATTCATCCGCAGAGGCATCCTCTGCGTCCGCTTCAACGCTCGCGTGCGCGTCCGCGTACGCGAGCGCTTCGGCTTCGATGATCTCGATCGTCACGTCGCGAGACGTCACGATCGGCGCGCTCATCAGCGCGTTCCACGCGATGCCTGGATCTTTGGCTTCAGCCACGCGCGCCAGGACCGCATCAGCGACCTTCTCTTCGTCGATGCGACGCAGACGCATCCGGTCGACCGACGCCTTAAGCTCACCTGCTCGCGAAGGCGACGCAGGTAGGCGCGCCAGGAACGCGTCGGCGCCGAGCTCCGCATGTCCGCCGACGGAAAGGAACGCCAGTTCGTCGAACGCTCTGGCGACCTCACGGAGGCCATGGCGGAACGTAAAAAGGAGGACCTTCCGCGCGACGTCCTGCGCTCCAAGATCCTCGGCCGCATCGACGGCAAAAACGCGCACGCACGCGTGAGCGAACGCGTGCGCCGTCCGCTGGCGACGATCGATCGCGCGGATCAACGCGACGTCCGGTGTCACGAGCGCGCCGCGCCGCTCTGCGTTAAGATGCTCCGCCAGGACGAGCGCATCGTGACAGCGCGCATGCGCGGCCGCAAGGACGCACGCGTACACTCCGTGGAGCGACGGCGATCCAGGCATCCACTCATCTCGAAACGTCTCACCTCCGACCTCCACTTCGAAAGACAAAATTTTTATGCATCTCGGCTCCATTGCAAAAATCCTCGCTATGAAATTGTCAAAAATCCAAAAACGACCTCCGCACGGTGCGGTTTTTTTTCTTCTTTACACATATGAGGAAGTCGTACGTAGGTGTTACCTCGCACGACCGTTTTCGTCAAATTTTTCAGGCTGTTAATTTTTGCTGCAATTGTCAGCGAGGTAACGAAACGTCAGTCAATAGCCTCGACTTGGACGCTGATGCCGTCGTCCGTGTAACGCGCGAGCACGCCGGCGATCGCGAGGTAGGCCGCGCGCATCGCAGCCTCGGCCGCGTCGCGACCTGCGTAATGTCCTAGCTCGATGCCGCCGGCGCCGTCGCGGCGCGGTTCACCGTGAAACGTTGCGCGGATCACATAGGATCCGCGCATGCGGATCGCGTGGACGCTGCAAAAACGGTTTTTCTTGATCATCGCGAGGCCTCACGTTTCGCTGCGCGGACCGCGCGTGCGACCGCGAGGCGCGAGAGGCGTGCGACCTCGGCCGCGCTCACGCGTGGCTTCGGAACGCGAGGCGCAGCGGCGGCCTCCGCTGGCGTTCCGAGACGTGCGGCGCGAGCGGCCGCAATGTCAGCGATCATCGCGCGGTCGTAGTCCTGGTCGTTCCGATAAATTTTCTCTCCGGCTTGCCGCAGTCCGGCGTCGGACGGCGTCGCCATGGCGACGGCTTCAACGTGGACGTGCGCGCCGGTGCGCGCGAGCTTTTGCATCGCCAGCGCGGCGGCCTCGGCGTCAATAAACGCGCCGAGATTCTCTTCGGCGCCGGTCG
>Ga0209414_1001343_pt1 | contig 11646 bp, 10 predicted proteins | sample LakVidmifraction_4_FD_181154 | JGI IMG/M metagenome (GOLD analysis project Ga0209414, IMG submission 181154) | Hypersaline microbial communities from Lake Vida, Antarctica - Brine Hole Two &gt;0.2 micron (SPAdes) (version 2) | ecosystem: Environmental > Aquatic > Non-marine Saline and Alkaline >... | reverse complement strand
TCGGCCAGAAACCGCTCACGTCGGGTTATCTTTTTCTTGGCGGCGAACTCGGCTTGGGCGAAACTCGTCTGCTTCATGATCGTTCCTGGTCGGTTCGATGATCGGGAGTTTGATTTTACCAAATCAGAGACTCAAGCGGAATTGATCAGCGTTTCCCTAGAAATGTTCTGCCCGTCATATTCCAAATACCTCGGTGAATGTATAAGAAATAGTAAGTTAGGTTATTAACACTATGTTAGTATAGCATTCGTGTGAAAATATTTTTAGCCTACTGCCACAGTCCCAGCTTGGAAATGGAGCAAGTCATGACCTCAACATCTAATGAGGGAGTATCAGTCATTATTCCTCTGTACAACGGTGAAATGCACATCGTTGAGACTATAAATAGCGTACTGAAACAAAGCCTTCCAGATGTTGAGATTATTGTGGTCGATGATGGTTCGTCGGATAGAGGCGTCGAGCTAATTCAAAAAATTTCGGGTGAAGTGCACATTATCAACCAGGAAAATCTGGGGGCAGCAACTGCTCGAAATCGAGGCGTAAAAGAAGCTACAAAGCGCTGGATTGCGTTTCTAGACGCGGATGATATTTGGCATCCTGACAAACTTAAGGAACAACTAGCTGCTTACGGACAACTTGAATGGTCTTATACTGATACTGTCTTCACTGGCGGCGTCAACGACAGCGAACTTGACAGTCGTTATACGACCAAGCATTCTGGAAATGTTCTGGAAGAACTTGTCAAGGGCAACTTTATCAGCACATCAACTGTGCTAATTACCCGACATTCCTTTCTCAGTCTAGGCGGGTTTGACGAATCTCTGCGATCAATAGAGGACTGGGAGTTATGGATCCGTATGGCTGCTCAGCACAAAATCGGCTATTTAAATAAACCTATGACACAGTATCGAATACATGGAGAATCCGTTTCAAGGAATGCTCGAAAGACACTCCCTAACCACATCAGAGTAATCGATAAGATTTTCGAAAAAAATGGTCCTGCGTTTCATATCCGACAATTGAAATCCAGCGCGAAAGCCCAGTCTTGTGGTATCTGCTCCTACATTTCGGAGGAGGAGGGTGATTTATCATTTGCCCTTCGCTGCGCATTGATGGCTGTTTGGCATGACCCTACAAGGCTGTCACGCTGGACCCGAGCGATGAAAGCATTTGTTAAATGGCCATTTAACTATTTCCGTTCCACTCACCGTCAAGTCAGTTAATTAAGCTATTCTCCAGGATCTCTATAAAATGTTGGATTCGGAATTTATTTGCAAGATTGTCTAATGAGTGAGCACTTTGATTCATTTCACCTTGCTTAAAATCCATTTAAAGCTCTGAATAATCTCAGAGCGTAATGGGTGTTTTAATAGTATGACACTAGCTAGCCATATTGGCGGCGACAGAGTTGCGACGAGGATAAAAGCACCCATGGTATCACCAGCACCGATCTCCATGGAATCTCCCCAGTTATACAATGCGTAAGCAGAGATCCAGCTAATCCCAGTAAGGAAAATTGTCGTGAGCCATGACTTAGAAAACTTTTTCATACTCAGTCCAAGTATCCAGGATAGAAAGGCCGATGTTAATAATAAATCAATAGCCCCAACTACTACAAAACTCATTGCCACAAATCGCATACCATATGGAAAAGCAACAACGATACTAATAAAGTAACAAACTGCGAGAATAGCCTCCTTGATCATTAGTATTCTCTCCTTGCCTTGCGCAAGAAGAAAATCGCTAGAAAGCCAGTGAACCGCCCGGAGCATCGTCCAATATGCTAATAGTGTGGCAAAAGGGGCGGATTCATCCCATTGGGCTCCAAAAAAAAGCCGAATCGCAGGTAAACTTACCACGCTGGCAACTGCCAACACAGGCCATATAATCCCACCCAATAGCACGCTAGCCTTAATGTAGGCTTGATTAGCATCCCCGCCGGATCTCGACACATCAGAGAGGTAAGGGAGCGCAACAGGCTTTATTCCCATCAACAATGTCTGCGACACGAAATCGATAAAACCAAAGCCACGAGAGAATATACCGACCTGAGTGGTCGTTCCCATCTTACCAATAATCATATCTGGTAGTGTATTTGGTGCCTTTTGTAGGAAATTTGCCAAGGAGTTTTGAACTCCAAATGCTGATATTTGAAACAATTTTGTGAAACCAGGACGCCAAACCATCAGGGCCGGGCGCTTATAATACATTACAGCGAGTGCAGAGGTAGTAAGAGCTAACTGACCAAAAGCGAGTGAAAAATAACTCAGGCCAAACACAAAAATCAGGAGTAGAGTCACCACAATACTGATAGCCGTCGAAATAACCTGAATCCACAAAATCGACGTAAAGTGCATTTCCCGAGATAGTAGCGAAACTCCTATACTCAAAAAAGGCGTTAAAAAAAACGCAAACGCGAGGATCGTAAAAATCCACTGTAGGTCCGCTATGGCATAAAAACTAGCAATGTATGAGGATGCTCCAATAATAAGAAGTCCTAATCCCCACGAGACAAGGATTGTCAGTCCAAGCGCAGAGCGTATAGTGGTAATATTAAGTTCTCGCTCCCTAATCAGGTAATTGCCAGCACCCAACAACCTGAATTCGCCCAGCAAAACTACCATAGCGCTAGCAATTGCATAGGTGCCAATCTCAGACGGAGTTAATAGACGAGCTATAATAACCGTGGAGGCCAGCCCCATAAAACGAGTACTGTAGCGCCCGAGAGACGCCATTACGATTGCCCGACGAACTGACATTTTAAAGGTTACTTTCTTTCGAAAAACGCGTTTTTAAGCGTTTATAGACCCGATTTGTTACGAGCTTTACAAGTAATGCCGGAATAAGCCCCAACTCCCGCCAACGGTCTGAAGTTCCAGCTCGCCCACTTTCTGTGTATGCCGATCCTCTTCCGCTTTTCATATTCAGAACATCACGTTGTGATTCTCCAAAATAAAGATCTACAAATGAAAAAACACGCTGAGCTTCGTTCTCAGATCCAATAAAGTCTTCATAGGCAACCACTAGAATCGAATCTGGGAAAATTTCAAAGTATTCAATAAAACCTTCATTCATGAGGTTCCAGTGCTTTGCCATTCGATAAATAGTTGGTAGCATAAAGAGTTTCCTCACCTTACGCAGTCGCCCACCAATGTTATTGAAGGCCATTAACTGACTATCAATCACGTTAACCGGATCACGAAACATTATTATTATTTTTACATCTGGAAAAATCGCCTTAAATAATTCGACTACTCGATCACCACCACCATATCGAACTTCCTTAAAGCCCCATATCCGAATCTCGTTCGTCCAATCCGATACAAAAAAACTTTTTAGAAATTCATGATAAATCCCTTTTAGATCATCTTCGCCGAACCAATTATTCCATGCTTGCCACTGCCCGGGTTCTTTATAGATAGAAAGTGAGACACTATTACCTTTCGACTGCGGAAAAGAAAATTCCTCCATAGATTCAGATTGAACCAATTGGAAATACGATTCAGCTATGTTTGATAAAAATGCATCATGCTCCCCCCAGATGATAACGTCATCATAAGAGTTAAGCATCCGCTGCATTAACGTAGTACCACTACGCGCGCTGCCTAGCAGTAGAACGGGAAAAGATGCGCCAGAATTACTCATTTATATCCGCCTGCAGTAGTATAAACCCTCAAATACTCTCTCTTCATAACACTGGATGAGAACCGCTCTTCGAATACGCCAAGAGCAGCATGTGACATGGTTGAGCACAAATATGGATCTCGAATCAGACGCTCCACACCAATCGTGAACTCATCAAGTTTATTAACGTCAAACAGGATTCCGGTACGGTTGTCAGATACTACCTCCGGTGTTCCTCCAACACGTGACGCCACACAAGGAATTCCAAAACTCATAGCCTCAAGCAGTGTCATTGACGTACCCTCGGTAAACGATGGCAACACGAATACATTAAAAAGGCTAAGGTATATCGCCGGATCACCGATAAATCCGGTAAACACTATCCGATCTTCAACATCCAAGGATTTTGCTTGAGCCTCAAGCGATATTCGATCAGTCCCATCCCCTACAACAAGTAACCAGACATTGTCGTACCTCCTGTACAGCGCCGCAAAACACTGCACAGTCATTTTCTGATTCTTGATTGGTTCAAGTCGCGAGATTGTTCCAATTACAAAAGCATCGTCAGGAATACCAAGCCGAGACATCAGGTCTTTGGAAGCATTTTTCGATACGTCGACCGCAGTAATACCATTGTATATCACTTGGATTTTGGACCGTGGCATAAACTCATAGCGTGCAAGCGCATCGCGGGTTGCAGAGGAAATAGCGATAATCGCCTCAGTTGCAAATGCTAACGCATAGTTAACGAGAGCGGCCTTATAACGATAACGATCTGGGTGAAAGCGCCCGTGCTCTGTAAAAACAACCTTGGTTCCAGTGAAAAACGAACTAAGTTGTCCATAAACGTATGGCGTATACTGGTGGCAGTGCACCACGTCAAATCGCCCCTCCCTCAACCGCTTGCGGATTCCAGCAACTAACGACCAGTCGAATCCCTGCTTTCGCGTCAATTTATGAACTGGGACACCTGACTGCTGAAGCGCTTCCCCAATAGATCCTATCTGGCCGTCAATACACAGAATTTCAGATTCGATCTCTTCGACCTTCATGCCCATCACTAGCTGCCTAATAACCTGCTCTGTGCCGCCTATACCCATGTTGAAGGTAACGTGCAGCACCCTCAGTGGTTTTTGAGATGAGCTTACTTCTGCCATATTCCTATCGCCCATTATGCGCCCACCTGGTACTGCTGCCACCAGAGCTCAAAGGTAAGTAGAGACCAAAGCTCCTGTGTGAACTGATCATCCCCTGCTAGATGTTTTCGCCAGAGATTGCGGATGCCTGTAGGTTCAAAGAAATTAGCAACACCGCTATTTGATGACAACAAAAGCAGCTCAACGGTAGGCTTCAGCTCATGGCGCAGCCATTGGGCCAAAGGAACCGAGAAGCCCATTTTCTTTCGATACAGAATGTCTTCCGGCAACATGCGTTCAAAAGCTTTTTTTAGAATGTACTTCTTTTCTTTGCCGTGGAGTTTTAGTGCTGCAGGTATCTGCGCGGCATACTCCACCACCCGATAATCAAGAAGCGGGGCTCTGGTTTCCAGTGAATTCGCCATGCTCATTCGATCTACCTTTACCAGAATGTCCCCGGGAAGATAGGTTTTGATATCCGTATACAGAATGCGGGAAAGATGATCGTCTGTATCTGCCTTGTTGTAGTGAGCACGGGTAATATCCGCAGGATCGTAATCCTGGGTTTTCCGTTTTAGCTCGCCCTTCACAAGGTTATTCCAGACATCTTTTCGGAAGAAGCTGTTAGTGATGAAAAACGCCTCGTCTGGCTCCAGAGCCAGTGTTCCGAGGAGTGATTTGGCTTTCCGCGTTGGGCCGCTGTTTACCATTCCTGCCAGGCGGGCGAGCCCGGGGAACAGGTTGTGGCGAAGTGCGGCGGGGAACATACCCCGTAGCCGATTTTCAACGTGGTCTGTGTAGTATTTACTATAGCCGGCAAAGTTCTCATCACCGCCATCGCCAGCTAGCGCCACGGTGACTTTCTGGCGAGCCAGCTGTGATACGAAGTACGTGGGAACAAACGAGGGATCCGCAAAGGGCTCGTCAAAGAAGCGTGCAATGCTGCTGAGGCTCTCCGCAACATTGTCTTTAACAGTGAACTCGTGATGATCTGTTTTGAATTGTTCAGCGACTTTTTTGGCCCAGTGCACTTCATCAAATCGCTTGGAATCAAATCCGATAGCACAGGTTGTCACTGGCTTACTGGTGTGGCCAGCCATTAGCCCCACTACTGCGCTCGAATCAATTCCGCCGCTCAGGAATGCTCCTAGAGGCACATCGCTGACCATACGTAGGCGAACGGCATCGTCAATAAGGTTGTAGAGGCCATCCTCCAGTTCGCCAAGGCTAGCGCTTGAGGGAGTCCCGAACGACACATCCCAATACTGTTCCTGATGTGTGCTAATTCCATCTGTCATTAACCAGTGGCCAGGGGCCAGTTTGTGAACGTTTTTGTAGATGGTTTTCGGGTCCGGTATGTACTGGTAGAAAAAGAAATCTTTGATTGCGTCGTAGCGCAACTCGGTTTTAACGAAGGGTGCAGGTGTTAGGGCCTTTAACTCTGAGGCAAAGGCAAACTGACCGTCAGCTTCGTAAAAATACAGTGGTTTTTTACCGAGGCGATCCCGTGCCAAAAAAAGCTTCTGGGCTATTCGGTCCCAAATGGCCAGGGCAAACATACCATTCAGCAGTTGGAGACATTCCGGGCCATGTAGCTCGTAGAGCGCGAGCAGAACCTCGGTATCGGTTCGTGTGCGAAAGCTGTGGCCTTGGCTGATGAGCTCGTCACGCAATTCCTGAAAGTTGTAAATCTCGCCGTTATAGGCAACAACGTAGCGCCCAGAGGCAGAGACCATGGGCTGGGTGCCTGCATCACTGAGATCAAGAATGCTAAGCCTTCGGTGTACGAGCCCGATTGCATCATCTAGCCACGTTGAGCCGGCATCTGGCCCACGGTGAATGATTGCCTGCCCCATGTTCTCCAGCCAAAGCTGGTGAGTATCTCGATCAGGGGTTGAAGCAGTGCGCAGGAAGCCAGCCAATCCACACATCAGTTAGCATCCCTTTGAGGCGATGGTGTTTCTTCGGCTTTGCCTGTCAGCTTTCGGAACAGGTCCTCATACTCGTTCGCCATGCGGGCCGCGGAATAACGCACATTGACCATTTCTCGGGCATTGCGGCTAAGAGTGTCTGCCAACTCGGGATCACCGAGAACTTGTTTACAGCAGGCCGCTAGCGCGGCCTTGTCGCCAAACGGTGCGAGCAGCCCCGTTTTGCCATGTTCAACAAGCTGATCGACACCGGGAATGTCATAGGCAACCACCGGAACACCCACAGCCATGGCTTCCATCATGCACCGGGGAATGCCTTCCAGTGAGGAGGTCATGACAAACAGGCTAAACTTTGAGAGCAGTGCCAACCGGTCGCTGCGAAAGCCCAAAAACTCCACAGCATTCACGCTGCTCAACGCTGCGGCCTGGTGTTCCAGTTCTTGCCTTTGGCTGCCATCGCCAAGAAGTTGCAGGCGGAGGGCTGGCTCTTGTTGGTAGAGCTGGTCAAACACCTCGATAAGGTCTGGGATGCCTTTCCGGGGGATCATCTGGCCAATGAAACCGATGATTCGGGAGTCTGTATCCGGGCCTTTATCTTCAGGCAGGTTTGCCAGCGCTGCGTCAATTTCGGTGAGATCAACGCCGTTCCGAATGAAGGACGTTTTAGACTCGGGCACTTTGAACCGCTTCATATCTTCCATCAGCTCCTCGGAAAGAGGAACCACCTGGTCAAAGTAGCGAAGTATATGAGTGCCAATGCGGATAAATATTGCAAGCTTAAGCCCCACCTTGCCCGAAAACCCATGTGGAGTACTGACACACTTGATACCCGCTCTGCGGGCCGCCAAAAACCCAAGGATATCGGACTTGTAGCCATGGGTGTGTATAATATCAATATCCCTGTCGCGAATAATACGTGCGAGCTTATTCACTACACGTAAGTCGAAACGTCCAGACATATTCAAATAATGGATCTCACCGACGTCTTGAGGAAAATAGTTAGTGACAGATAAATCTTGATCGACTCCCTCTTGGGAGACAGCCAAGTCGCAAAGCATGTTATCTTTATCAGCGTTATTTGCTAAAGCAATCACCCATCGTTCAGCTCCGTAAAAGCCGGAGGGGGTGATGAACTGCAAAATTCTTATTTGTTTCACGTGGAAGCCTGTTTGGTCTGGTAGAGTTTCTAGGGGTTGCACAACTCGCCGTCCTTTTCTTCACGTTTTCTCTGTAGGTAGTAAACATTTACTGCTATTAGAACGAGGAGAATCATCCAATATAAAACTTCAGCCCGAAAACGATCTATAAATGTTCCTGTCACAAGATAGCCAACGACTGCACACTCCAGCGCCAGTATTTTGAAATATTGCTCACTCCGCAGCTTTAGAAGCACGAACTTTTTGGCGGCTCTAGACTGCCTGTATAGAGACAACAACATAATGAGGAATACGCTAAATCCTTGCCATCCAATCTCTGACACCCCCTGAAACCACATTGAGTGAACAGCCCGATTCTCCATCCCTCCACGAGTCCGATCATCCATATAGATGGAAGCCACGCTATTGTAGCCGAAAATGCCCATTCCCAGTGGGTAGTCTTCGAGCATCTCGAAGGTTGTGAGCCAAAACGTAACTCTACTAGTTCCGCTATCAATCTGGCCCTCAGCATCTTGGAGTGTCGACATTCGTTCCCAAAAGAGATCGTCTGTCATATAAAATGCACCACTCAAACCAAAAATTATCATGACAATAGCTGCACCACGCTGCCCCTTCCGACGATATCTAGAGAACATCATATAGCTAAGAAATAGACCCAAACTAACTGTCACACCAATGAAAGAACCTCGGCTGTTAATCAATACCAAGCCGTTAGCAATGAAGGCCCCACAGATCATGCAAACCAGTTTGGTCTTTCTATTACCCATCCATGCGTAATACATTAAAAAAACAGCAGCAGGTACAAGGACCGCTGCTGTATCATTAGCATCAGGAGAATCGACCATCCCAATGCCTTCCACTCGACCCGCATCGTTACGACCTACAACCATTGCTAAATAGCCAATATAAGTGCAGCCCATTAGATACGCCCAGATAGACGCATCAAGCGCCCTCTCACTATTAACTAACTTATAAGCAACAAAAACAATAACTATTAGCTTCGTGAACTCAAAGGTAAACATTTTGTGTGACGACTGGTCAAGCGCAAAAGTAAATGCTAAATAATACATTCCTAACAGCACTACCATCCACTTTAAAACGGGCTGATCATTCCAACGCGTAATCGTTGAATATTCCTTATATTTTATGAAAAGTAATAGGAGCATCAGTATCGAGGTGATAAACGAGTATGACATCCCGGGAATGTCTGCACTCCACCAGCGATGGTCGGGATTAAAAAAATATACTAGCTGATAAAGTACGAACGCGGCACTGCCGCTATAAAAGATAGCAGCGCACAGTCCTCCGAAAAATACCATCAAAAACAGCAGCGCAAACTTCGACATTAGCGCTGCTCCTGTCCAGGCCGTGCACTATTCCACGTTACCTGGGTGCGTCCCTGAACCGCCTTAACAATGCCCTTTACGGCATAGCCGTTCACCATTACAAAATAATAAGGGGTGGCAACCCAGGCGGGCAGTTGGTTTCGGTTAGCCGATAAGTGCCCTGCGAGCGTGAGCGCCAGTATTACGAATGTCCCTGCAGTTATAAGCTGAAAAAGCCCGAAACCCGCAAAAGCCAGAATAACGCTGCCTGCCACGCCAACGAGTAGGAACAATGGGATCAGCCAGCGCAGCAGTTTGTGGGAGATAACCTCAAACGCGAACACTCCGCTTTTCGCGGGGTTCATTACCTGCCCTACCCGCATCAGGCCGCGAATACTGCGGTTTACGATGCGTTCTTTACGGGCCACTTCCCGGTCGAAATCACCGGCGGTTTCTTCAAAGCAGCGGGCCTCGGCATCGAACACACCGCGGTAGCCTTTGGCGATGATCTGTAGCGGGTTCACAAAATCGTTGATGTCTTGCTGCTGCAGAGGCTCCCAGAGCTTGGTGCGAATGCCGTAGATGGCGCCGTCTCCGCCCACTACAGAATGCAGGCGCGATTCCATGGCTTTGATGGCCAGTTCATAGCGCCAGTAGAGGTTTTCGTTGCGGGCGCTGGCGCCTTGGTTGCCATCGGTATAGAGAGCTGCGCCCACGGCATAGCCCACATCCAGATCTGCGAAATTGCGTACCAGTTTGCTGATTGCGTCGCTGGCATACATGGCATTAGCGTCGCTGAATACGGTTATGTCGGCTTCAATGTGTTCCATGGCCAGGTTGATGCCCATGGTTTTACCTAGCCGGCCTTCTTGGCGGATGAGCTGGATACGTTTGCTCTCAAACTCCTTTACCGCTTCATCGGTTCCATCGTCAGAGCCGTCTGACACCACGATGATCTGTAGCAGCTCTTCTGGGTAATCCAGCTCCAGAGCGTTCTGTAGCTTCTCGCGGATCACGCTTTCTTCGTTGTAGCAGGAGATAACTAGGGCAACGGAAGGCTTGTGCTCGCCGCGACGGTGAGTGATATCCGGCAGGCCCCGGGTTAGCAGCCACAATAAGGCCGGGTACCCGAAGTACACGTACACGGGGACCACAAGGCAAAGCAGTGTTAACAGCAGTACAAACGTCATAAGGTGATATATCGTCTTAGTTTTGGGCCAAGCCAGTTGGTAAACGGCAACGGCATGCGGCGCCAGATGTTTTCAATTATGGGCCGTAGCCGGGATGTGGCAGATGCCCCAGTGCCATTTGGCTCCACGCTGGCAGGGATTGCTTCGCCATTGCGGTAGGTGGTCCAGATGAGCTCATAAGGTTGGGCGCCCCACTGTTTTTTGAAGCGGTAGGTGCCTTCATTCAGGGTGGAGCGGCCAAAGTCGAACTGGGTGTAGCCCAGATCACACACGTGGCTTAGCAGGGTCCAGTACAGCAGCATATTGGGCGCCAGCCGGTTGAACTCTTCCAGTGTAGAGGCCCAGGGAATGCAGGCCTGTTTGCCGCCTAGCAGAACAATGCCGGCGCCCACTGGGTTGTCCACGGGGTTGTCAACGAGAGCGTCGTTCTGAAACACCACGCCAATCACCATGTGCTCACCGTAAGCGGCCTTCAGATCCTGAAACCACTGTAAGCTGTGCACGGGCGAGCCTAGCCTTCGCATGTTCTGGGCGAACACGTCGTAAAATAGGTTTACGGCATCCGGCTCTGTGCGCAGTTCCGACCTGAGGCCGTTTTTCTCCGCCTTGCGAATCTGGCTGCGTAGCTTGGGCTTGTAGCTTTTGAACAGGGCCTCGCTGCTTTCTGGTAAATCACACAGCATTCGCACTTTTGTGTTGCCTGGCAGCGCCTGGGCTGTTTGTTCGGTTTCCAGCGCAGCTTCTCTTTCCAATACAGCTCCGCCTTCACGGATTTCCAAGATTTTGATGCGATTGGTCTTTGCCAGTGTTTTGGCTTCGGCAATCAGCCGTTCGGCAATGTCTGCGCTGTCTGCCAGTGCACCGGCCAGATCGCAGAATGGCAGAGAGACCAGGCTTGCTGTTCCGATGGGTGGTTTTACTTCGACCAAGGGCAGCACACCACACAGGCTTCCGTTGTGGTGAACGGTTATCAGCCAGCCGGTATGGCCATAGGCACGTTCTGTGGCCTGCAGCCAGGCGCTGCGGTGATACGGCGTTGCCTGTGGATGGCTAGCCACATACCGGTCGTATTCGTGTTTCGGAAATATGTTAAATCTTGACGCCTGTGTTTGGAGATCAGCGCTCATAGCCTGCACCAGCCTCCTTTAGCCAACGGTGTTTTGCTCGCCTTGCAACGTCTTCTAGCTTCAGTTTGAAGCGTGGGCGCTGCAGGGCGATTTGAACCAAATTGCGATGAAAACGACCCAGGTTGGATTTATAACGCTCATCTCCACCCATAAAAT
>Ga0209414_1001342_pt1 | contig 11652 bp, 10 predicted proteins | sample LakVidmifraction_4_FD_181154 | JGI IMG/M metagenome (GOLD analysis project Ga0209414, IMG submission 181154) | Hypersaline microbial communities from Lake Vida, Antarctica - Brine Hole Two &gt;0.2 micron (SPAdes) (version 2) | ecosystem: Environmental > Aquatic > Non-marine Saline and Alkaline >... | reverse complement strand
TTAGGATTCTGGTTAGGATTCTGGTTAGAATTTTGGTTCTGGTTTTGATTCTGGTTTTGATTCTGGTAAGTATTCTGATCCTGATTCTGAGAATCGGAAGCCGGCTGGGAAAAGGAAATGGAAGTGACAGGGGCTTTCTCTCTCTTGGTTTCTGCTACAACAGGAGTCGGGGCCTTCTCAGAAGGGATCAGCTCCAACTGTGAGGTGTCTACCTTGGCAACAGGTTTTCTCTTAGATGCAACCCTAGCTGCTGAGGGGCTCTTGGTGCCTGTCCCCTTAGGTCGCCCTCTCTTCTTAGGTTCGGGGGCGACCACTTCTTCCTGCTTTACAACAGGAGGAGAGGAGGGCTCGCCCGGAGCCGTCACTGCAGGGACTTTTTTTGCGAGTAATGCGACGTATGACCTTCTTTGCAGGTTCCTGCACAGGAGGACGAGCTGCGTCAGCTTGATCATTCAGTATTTCTTCGGATGACATAGGATAAACTCCAACGAAACGGTTTTTTGACAAGTACCTATGAGCGCATGCTATAGGTATTGTCCCTTCCCGGTTTCTAAACGTAAAACATAATGTAAGAATGTGCGGAAATGTAGAGGAATGTATACCATTAGTATTTCCGCGATTAGTATCCTAAATATATTGCCACTTTCGCACAGTGTCAAGCAATGCATCACCATTGATGTACTTACTGGCTAGTATTAACGCAGCAACTGAGGCTTTTCGTCGAACAGAGACCCTTCCCCACGAGGTAAACTGTAATTTCACCGTTTGTGTAGCCATCCCTTTTGCCGCAAAGCCCAGCCATACCATGCCGATGGGTTTCTCATCACTGCCTCCGGTGGGTCCGGCTATTCCCGTGATGGAGAGCGCATAATCGGTGTCTGAAAGGTTTAGGATACCCTGAGCCATTTCAGAGGCGCATTCGCCACTTACCGCACCATAGGTCTGCAACGTTTGAGCCTTGACACCCAACATCTTCATCTTGGCATCGTTGGAATAGGTAGCCGCCCCACCCCAGAACCAGGCGGAGCTTCCACTCTCGTCTGTAAGCAATTTAGCCACATAGCCGGAGGTACAGCTCTCGGCGCAGCTGATAGTCTGACCCTTGGTCCTCAACAGTTCTGTCAGCAGGGTCGCCGGCATGACGTCCCCATCGACTACCAAGGAAGGTCCTACAAGCGAGCGAAGGCGTAGGGCCATCTCGTCCCTTTTCTCCTCAGCACCACCGACCAGATAGAGGCTGATCTTCAGGTCCTGAAAGCGGGTTCCCCACTGGATATCCTCAAGAGCAACTTGGCGGCAAAGCTCTTCAAGCTTGGCCTCGGCAAGCAAGAAGGTCGAATATTCGGTACGGGAAAAGTCGTTGTGACCGATAAGCTGTGCAAGCCAGGGCAATACCGCATCAAAGAACATGGGGTCCATCTCACGGGGAGGGCCTGGCATTGCCACACAGGCAACAAGGCGATCACCAACAGGGATGAAGCCCTTGAAGCCTGCGGCCGTCCCATGGGGGTTGGGGATCGACTCAAAGCCCGTGGGAAGCATAGCTTGTTGCTCATTGGCTCCCCAGATACGCTCCCCTATCCTTGCGTATAGTGCTTCAAAAGCGCCCTGGTCCCTCGTGAGGGGGACCAGGGCCAGCGTGGCGACAATGCTACGGGTAAGGTCGTCACTGGTAGGCCCAAGGCCTCCGGTGAGGATCACCACATCGCTGGTATCGATGCATGCCCTGAGGGCGCTTTCGATGGTACCATCATCAGGGACGACCACCATACGCTCCACCCTGTAACCGAGTTGGGTCAATTGGCTGGAGACAACCGGACAATGCTTGTCGGAAATCACCCCACGGGTGAGCTCAGTGCCGATTACGAACAGAGAAGCAGTTTTGTAGAGCATGTTCAGTCCTTCTTCCTAGAGTGAAAAAATATCAGGATACCCTTGAGCACACCAAGGGCAAGCAGGAACATCGAGAGATAGATCGCACCAAAGGCAAACCAGTCATCATGCTTCGTATAGAACGTCTCTCCATGCATTTCCGTCGTATAGACCGGAACATCATAGATATGCCACCCCGTCTTGAAGGGCTCCATGGTGTCGATGATCTTGCCGGTGACATCAATGAGACAGGTCATGCCGCTGTTGGTTCCGCGCACGGTAGTCCTACGGTTCTCGATGGAGCGAAAGGCTGCCATGCCGAGGTGCTGCATCTGAGCAGAGACAGCCCTTGACCACCCGTCGTTGGTCATGTTCACGATGACCTGCGCCCCATTGCGTACGAACCCTGCATTCAGGGCACCAAACACATCCTCGAAACAGATGGGGGTGGAAAACTTCACCCCTTCATCAGTTTCGAACACGACACTGTCATACCCGGTTTCCCACCAGTTGTAGTCATTAGCCAGGAGGAGGTTATAGAGCCAAGGCATCTGTTTCTCGTAGGGGAAGTGCTCGGTAAAGGGAACCAGATGTTGCTTCCGATAGGAGTTCTTGACCTTGCCCCCTTCAAAGAAGGTAACCGTGTTGTAGTCCTTACGGTTCCAAGACCCGTCAGGCAGGAGAGCGGGCTTAGTGGGATCATCAAGGACACCTTCGGGGTTTCCACTCAACAGCGGAATAGGGAGGGATTTGCCAAAGGCGACAAACTCCTCCACCAGGGCAGAGGTCGCCTCATCAGAGGGGTATTTCTCGTGCCAGGCTACAGAGGGGACAAAGGCAGTCTCTGACCAGAGGATCATATCAGGGTTTTCAGCAAGAGCCTCAAGGCTCATTTTCCTGAGATTGTTGAAGTTTCTCTTGTAGGTGGCATACCCACCTTCCCAGGTATCGGCGTTGTGCTGGATGGTGGCGACTCTCCAGCTCTTATCAGGTGCCTGTGCATTCCAGTGATGGATACTCACAAATCCAAAGATAAGGGTGGCAAGGAGCAGAGCTCCATAGGCCAGGACAGGTACCAGGTGGGCTCTGAGGTGAGCGACAAGGCCATCACCGTCCAGGCGCAAGCGATTATAGAGCCAGGCTCCCAGGAACGTCTGGGGGAGCACCATGAGAAAGGTTACACCCCATACGCCGACCAAGGACGCGACCTGTATGAGAGGAAGGTACTCGTAGACGGCATACCCAAGGGTCCCATAGGGATACCCTGCAAACCAGTTCTGGCTCACATAGGTATAGGCGACCCAGATGATAGCCTCTACCAGATAGCCATACTTCTTGAACAGGCGCTGCCCTGCTTTCAGCAAGGGAAAGAGCATGGCCATCTCCCCGCCCTTGATAATCGGCACGATCAGGATTGCCAAGGGGTGGAAGGTCTTCAGCCAGTAGTTGAAGAACAGATAGAAGACAAACCCAAAGAAAAACCCATATACAGGGGTCAGTTTCCAGGTTGTATTCCGTATGACGGCAAAAAGAGGGATCAATGCAAAAAAAGCGATGAACCCAAATCCACGATTAGTAATGAAGCCGGGGAAAGCCATCGAATACACGAAAGCTGTCACCACCAATATAAAAACCTCAGAACAGACTGTTCTGAGGCTCCGTCTCTTTATTATACTATGCAAAAGAGTCTCTCCTACATTCAACCAACTAAGGTCTATCAGTCAATGACAGATTTGTTTTCACGCAAATTCCAGACATAATCCTTAAGCTCTTTGCCAGGACGGAAAATAGCTACCCCGTGGGTCTCTACTGCTACGATAGCTCCTGTCTTGGGGTTACGAGCCCTCTCCCTACCTTTACGGGTACGGACTTCAAAGGTGCCAAAGCCTCGCAGTTCAATGACCTGGTCATTCTTGAGCCCAGCTTTCACCTCTTCAAAAAATGAGTCGATTATCATATGGATATCCGACCGATTCAGTCCATGTTTTTCATGAAGACTTTCAATAATGGCCGCTTTAGTCAATTTAGGTTCTGCCATGGTAACTCCTCCAACAATTCTTTTTTGCATGCGTTGACCGGCATATCACATACACCGGCATAAAATATTCAGAACAATGCTGTTATGCCTGAACAGCAGCCTGAGCACTCATCTTGTTGAAGCGGGCATGCAGTCTTGACTTCTTTCTGTCAGCAGTGCGGGAATGGATAACACCCTTGCTAGCTGTCGTATCAAGTATCTTGAGACTGAGATCGAGTGCAGTCTGAGCACTGTCAACATCCCCAGACACCAAAGCAGCATCAAATTTCTTTATGGCTGTGCGCATAGTACTTTTTGCAGCACGGTTCCTCATTCTGCGAACGACGTTTTGTCGCTCTCTTTTTTCAGCAGACTTGTTAATCACGTAATACCTCCAAAACATATCACTTAGAATACGTATTTCTTGTTTAAATATAGAATCGGCAACGAGGGCCGACGATTAATCAAAATATCACACTCTCTAAAATCGGTCAATACAATGCTTTATATCAATTGGACAAATATTCGTCAGAATACTCCTTTGTTATCTCCCATCGATTGGCTCCTTCATTGAAAATAACCGCTGAATGGGGGATGCTGAGCATTCTGCCCTCCGGTCCCAAGAGCGTAATTTTTTTTCTGAGAATATTTATTTCTGTAATTTTCATCAGCTCAAACCCTACTTTAAGCTTACTTCCTTCTGAAGGGTACTTGCGTTTCTCCTCCACATAGAAGTCAAACTCATAGGAGAGGCAACAGAGCAGACGTCCGCAAGGGCCGGAAATCTTCATGGAATTGAGCGAAAGATTCTGCTCCTTCGCCATCTTTATGGAAACAGGGTCGAGCTTGTCGGTCACGCTGTGGCAGCAATAATCTCGCCCACATACGGCAAGACCTCCAAGGACACGACTCTCGTCACGGACCCCGATCTGCCTCAACTCAATGCGGATTCTGAATACCGATACAAGGTCCTTGACCAACTCCCGGAAGTCCACCCGGACATCAGCGGTGAAGAAAAAGATAATCTTGGGCTCTCCAAGTAGAAAGTGGGCTGTGACCAGCTTCATATCCAGCTTGTGAGCGGTAATCTTTTCCCTACAGATCTTCATCGCCTCGTCTTCCTTTGCAGAAAGCTCCTGATAGCGGGCCATATCTGTGGGGGTGGCCAGACGGTCGATCCACTGGGTATCGCCTGAAAGCTGGACCATCTCGAGCGGGCGCACTTCCGAACAGCCGTCATTGAAGATTTCATCGGGCTCATAGTCATAGGAAATTTCTTCGTCGGAGGCTGTTTCTTCAACATGCTCCGCTTCAGCAAACTCCTCTTCACTACTCGCTTCTTCAGTATTCTTTTCTTCAGTGCTCTCTTTTGGCACGTCGATAGGTTCCTCTTCATCTAGGGGTTCGCTGTACAGACATGCCCCCCTGCACTGGGCATCGCCTTTCTGGTATCCCCGGCCCAAATTGTGGGCGCTAGCCACCACAACGCCCATATCGAGGCCGTAGCGGGTGGGGGAGACTACAGAGGTCCCAGGATAGAGAACCGAATCCCAAGCACAGATGGTTGTCTCGTTGGAAGAGGTGTTTTTCACCAAATATATATAAGCGCTGGAGGGCTTGTTTTTCACAGGAGCCTTCTCAACACTGCGTACACGATCTTTTTTCATGCTAATCCTTTGCCTCAAGGGCGGAGCATACTCGCTAAAACTTACGCTATCACGAGTAAGAATAATTGTCAAACTCTATGGAACTATTATATAAGTATTTCCTACTCTGTGAATTACGTATATTGACGATTACCTTTGCTCATGGTATATTTTAGACACTCTCCCGAACAAGCGAGAATCCAAACTCAAGGGGCCTTTATGCAATTTTTCGATACGCACGCACATATAGGGTTGCTCCAAGATGATAAGATGGAACAACTGCTGGCAATCCAACTTGCGAAAGTCAAGAAGGTCAAACACATTGTGAGCATCTGCAATAGTCTTTCTGACTTTGAGAAGACCTATGCAAACCTCGAGAGCGAAGACAGTGTCTACCATGCTGTAGGGGTATCCCCCACAGAGGTGGCCAATCCTGGTAGGGATTGGGAAGAGAGAATCCTTCTCCATGCCAAAAAGGACAAAATCGTAGCCATCGGGGAAACCGGCCTGGACTACTACCATATGTTCGGTGGCGACAAGAGCGCCCAGATCGAACTGTTGCTCAGACATCTGGACATTGCAAAGCAGCTAGACCTGCCTGTCATCATCCACAACAGGAATGCAGGAGAGGACCTCCTGAATATCCTTGAGGAAAAACTCCCCCCCAAGGGAGGCATCCTCCACTGCTTCGGAGAGGACTGGACCTTTGCCAGGAAAGCACTCTCCCTGAACCTTACCTTCTCCTTCGCCGGCAACCTCACCTTCAAGAACAGCAGGAGCATCCAGGAGGTTGCGCACAATCTCCCCCTGGACAGAATCGTCATAGAAAGTGAAGCACCCTTCATGACGCCCTACCCCTACAAGGGTGAGCGCAACAAGATACCCTACCTTATCGAGACGGCAAAAGCCCTCAGTGAAATCAGGGAAACCTCCCTTGAAGAGCTCAGTGAAAGTCTTTATGCTAACAGCCTGAGGGCCTTCTCCCTTCCAAAGGACATATGAGCGAACAAGACCTCTATCACCCCGTCATGATAGGAAACACCCAGATCAAGGGTAATATTTTTCTCGCACCATTAGCGGGCTATACTGATGTGCCCTTCCGTACCCTGTGCATTGAGATGGGCTCTGACATGACCTTCACCGAGATGGTCAGCACTGAAGGGCTCTTTCGCAAAGGTGCGAAGACCTTTGACCTGCTCAAGAGGGCCCCTAACGAGAAGGAGTACGCTATCCAGCTCTTCATGGGTTCGACTGACTCCCTACCAGGTGCCTTGGAGCAACTACAAGCCTTCGAGCCAACCTTCATAGACATCAACTGCGGCTGCCCCGTCCCTAAGGTCACAAAAACTGGTGCCGGCTCTGCAATGATGAAAAATCCCCCACTGATTACAGAAATAGTGAAGATGATAACACAGACGCTACCCACCCCCGTTTCGGTCAAGTTCCGTCTGGGGTGGGATGCGAACAGCCAGAACTATCTGGAATTTGCCCAGGCAGCCCTGGATGGGGGGGCCTCCATGCTCACCCTGCATGCAAGGACCAGAGCTCAGGGGTATGCACCTTTTGCCGACTGGACAGCATTACGGACCTTGAAGGAGTACTGTGTGCAGCATGGGTACGCCGTCCCGATCTTTGGTTCAGGGGACCTGTTCCAGGCCGATGATGCCAAAAGGATGCTCCAGGAAACCGGTATCGATGGCGTCATGTTTGCCAGGGGGGCCATGGGCAACCCCTTCATCTTCCAACAGACCAGGGCACTGCTTACAAGCAAAGAAGAACCGATCATAAGCATTGAACAGCGGATTGCCATCATAGTGCGCCACCTCGACCTGATGATCGCCCACTACGGGGAGAAAAGCGCCTGCACCCAGATGCGCAAGCATACCTGCTCCTACCTCAAGGGCATTGCCAACACAGCTGCCGTCAAGGCGGAGGTTGTGAAGGCGAGCACAAGAGAAGATTACTGGGAAGCTATGCAGAGGCTCCAAGCTAGTTGTTGACCACTCAACAGGTAAAATGGTACGTTTAGGGGAGAGAAATCAGCAGGAAGGTAGTGTAATGAGAATACTCGTACTGGGCTCAGGAGCCAAAGACCATGCCATTGCATGGTGGTTTTCCCAGAGTCGTCTTATCAATGGTCTATTTGTAGGTCCGGGGAACGTAGGGACTGAATCCATTGCGAAAAATCTTGCTATAGATCCCGCTAATCCAGAGCAGGTGTATGAAGCCTGCAAACTCCATAACATTGAATTCGTATTTATCGGAACAGAGAAACCTCTGTTCACCGGTGTCATCGACTACCTCAATGAGCGTGGCATAGACACATTCGGAGCACCTAGCAGGGCTCTGAAGCTTGAAGGCGACCGCGACTTCTCCAGGAAGTTCACCGACAGGCATAACATCCCCACCCCTACACACCATGTGTTTGACCAAGAGGAAGATCTTTCGGAATACCTGAAACGGCACGTAGGGGAGCGGTTTGTCGTCAAAAGCAATACCATAGCCCCAAGCCGTGTCATGATCGACTCCAGTGATTATGATGCCCTGATGAAGTTCTCCAAGAAGATTCTTACCGGGGGCTCTATCCTCCTTGAAGATCATCTCGAAGGGCTTCCCATCACCCTTACTCTCCTAGTCGACAACAAGGGCTACATGATGCTGCCACCCTCGAGTGACTACATGAAGGCAGGCCACGGAGGCCTACCTACCGGAGGAATGGGATCCATCTGTCCGGTACCCTTGCAGAAATCTGTCAGCCAGTCTCTTATCGATACCATCATAGAACCTACCCTTTTCGGCCTGAAGGCAGAGAAGATGGCCTATAAGGGAGTGCTGACCATCAGCGTCATCATCACCAAACAAGGCCCCATTCTGGTAGACTATCACGTACGATTCAACGACCCGGCAGCCCAAGCCATCGTTCCTCTGATCAGGACTGATATCATAGACATCCTTACTGCCATGAAGGAAGACACGCTCTCCGCCTTCAACCTCGAGGTCTCCACCAAGAGTGCTGTCGCCCTTGTGGTAGCATCTGAAGGATACCCGGAGGACCCTGTAGTCGGCAAAAAGCTCGAGCCCATCCCAGCGGCTCTCATGCACAACGCCTTCATGGGCTCCCCGTTCTATTTCTTTGGCGGAGTGAACTCCAACGACGGAACGCTGGTAACCAGTGGAGGAAGATGTGTAACTGTAGTGGGTATCGGCTACAATATCATGGATGCCAACAAGAATGCCTACAAGGGAGTCAAGCATATCTCATTCCCAGGCGCCTGGTACCGTCCGGATATTGGAGATAACTTCTTCACTAACTAACAAAAAGATAAAAAAACAAACCTGCAGGAGGCTCTTCGTTGACGAGGAGCCTCTTCTTAATATCAGAACCTCTTAGCAGATACTTCTTTTACCTCACCATGATGGAATTTCCCCTTCTATGCAAACCCAGGAAAGGACACCTGATGGTGCCCTTTCCTGGGTAAATATCTTAGTCTGTATACGTTATGGGGAGATCAAGCCTGCAAGAAAAGAATATTTTTTTATCCATTTTCAGGTGTTTTTTACCATAAATATAGGAAACAGGGCATATTTACCTAAAAAGGTATAATATGCCCTGTTCGTTTCACAAAAAGTGTATGATTACTTCCCTGAAGGAGCAACCGCTTGCTGTCTGCGTACCTCATATAAGAGGATTCCCGCCGCTACAGAAACATTCAATGAATCGATATGCCCGCTTGTAGGGATGGATACTATACCGTCACAGAGGGTCTTGGTAAGATCTCTCATACCCTTACCTTCACTACCCATGACCAGCACTGTCCTCTTGGGGAACACGGTCTTGTACGTTTCCTTACCAGCCATATCAGCCCCATACACCCAAAAGCCGTTGCCCTTGAGGTTCTCGATCTCACGGTTGAGGTTGGTGACCACAGCCATAGGAACATACTGGGCAGCCCCTGAGGAGACCTTCACCACCGTTGAGTTCGCCTGTGCACTACGCCTTTCGGGTATGATGACCAGGGATACGGCAAACTGATCGGCACTACGGAGGATCGCTCCGAGGTTCTGCGGGTCGGTTATCTCGTCGAGCACCAACACCAAGGCACTTTCGTCATCCTTGAGCTTGGAGCAGAACTCCTTGACTGTGCTGAACTGGATTTTTGAGGTCCCTTTCTTCACATCAAGCAACTCCAGAACAGCCCCACGATGATCCGCCTGATCGACCATGCGGTCCATCTCAACCTTGGCAATTTTCTTTATGAGTACTTTTCCTGTCAGCAGTGCCTGACGTTCCAAATCTTCGGTATGGCCTCCCATTCCGCGACAAAGGTACAATACTGAACCTGATGCGGCCTGTTTGAGGCTCTCTTCTATGGCATGAAAGCCAAATATCTTCTCTCCCATTCTCTTCTCCTGCTGGCCGAATCTTACTGTATTACAAAAATTTAGGCTACATCATCGGTGAAGTGGCCTAAGAGTTTAATCCTCAAAGGGAACAGGAGTTGGAGAGGAATCCTCACCAAGGGCGTCTGCCAGATCCTGCATGATTTTCTTGGCTTTTGAATTCAGCCGCTTGGGAACCTGTACAAGTAGCTTCAAGTACATGTCGCCCCTGTCTGTGGAATTGAGCTTGGTAACGCCCCGACCACGGACACGCAACATCTTGCCTGACTGTACACCGGAGGGGATGGTCACCTTGATCGACTGTCCGTCTATGGTGGGTACCTGAATATCAGCCCCTAGGGAGGCTTGTGTAATTGAGATGGGAACCTGACAGAAAAGTTCATAGTCCTGTCTGACAAAATACTTGTGCGCCTTCACATTCACATAGACGTACAGGTCGCCTGAAGGGCCACCGTTGGCTCCGGCATCACCCATGGTGCGAAGCACTACGCGGCTACCGTTGTCCACCCCGGCTGGGATGGTCACCTTGACCTTCTGTTGCTTGCGCTTGAGCCCATTTCCATGACACTCAGTGCAGGGGTTCTCTATAACACGCCCATTACCATTACAGGTCGGACAGGCGCTTGCTACGGCAAAGAAGCCGCTGTTGCGCCTGACTTGGCCGCTACCGTTACAGGTGGGACAAACCTTGGTCCCTGACCCCCCTTGGGAACCTGAACCGCTACAAGCTTCACAGGCCACCTGATGGGAGTATGCCACATCCACCTTGGTGCCAAATACAGCATCCTTAAAATCAATTTCCACATCATAGCGAAGAGAGGCACCAGCTTCTGGTCCTCTCTGGGCACTTCGCCCACCTTGGGTACGAGCTCCGCCGCCACCAAAGAACGAGCTGAAAATGTCTTCAAACCCACCACCGCCGCCACCACCACCGAAACCGCCACCAAAGATGTCGCTGAAATCTCGGTAGACATTTGAGTAGTCATGACCGCCGCCGTTGGCACCATCAAGACCGGCAAACCCGAACTGATCGTACATCTGCCGCTTTTTCTCATCGGCGAGAACATCATAGGCTTCAGTAGCTTCTTTAAAACGCTCCTCAGCTTCCGCATTACCCGGATTTCTGTCAGGGTGATTTGCGATAGCCAGCTTGCGATACGCTTTTTTTATCTCATCCAGTTGTGCTGTCTTCGCGACTCCAAGCACTTCATAATAATCTCGTTTCGCCACGGTGCGTCTTCCTTCGAACAAATTGGCCTAGAAACATCATGTCGGCCAGAGCCGACATGATGCAAAGCCTATCTTCTATAGTAACCTGTTTCTGAAACCTTAGTCTACGACTTCGTAATCAGCATCTTCAACATTGTCTTTTCCAGTATGCTTCTTAGGCTCGTCCCCACCAGGGGTGCCTGGGTCTTCAGGTCCACCCTCACCACCTTCCGGTGCAGAAGTGTTCTTATAGACCTCTTCTGCCAACTTGTAGGCGGCCTGCTGGAGAGTCTCGCTCTTGGCCTTGAGTTCTTCAGCAGAAGAGCTCTGGTTCTCAAGCAAGGTCTTCAGTTCAGCGATGGAACTCTCAATAGCAGCCTTGTCTTCAGAGGAAATCTTATCCCCATACTCCTTGAGAGACTTCTCAGTGGAGTAGACCAGGCTGTCAGCCTCGTTACGTGCATCAATGCGAGCGCGCTCCTTCTTGTCCTCTTCAGCATGGGTTTC
>Ga0209414_1001341_pt1 | contig 11658 bp, 10 predicted proteins | sample LakVidmifraction_4_FD_181154 | JGI IMG/M metagenome (GOLD analysis project Ga0209414, IMG submission 181154) | Hypersaline microbial communities from Lake Vida, Antarctica - Brine Hole Two &gt;0.2 micron (SPAdes) (version 2) | ecosystem: Environmental > Aquatic > Non-marine Saline and Alkaline >... | reverse complement strand
CAGCGAAGAGGGGGACAATATGAATATGGCCGAAGCCTTTGAGCATGCCACCTTTATCTCTGATTGTTTCAATAATATGAATAAAAAAAAGGAGGCCAAAAACGAAATGAAAAATGAAAACATAAAACTCGAAGTCGGTAAGAGTTATCTTAATAGGATGGGGGAGGTCGTTAAGATTGTACGCAACGAGAGAGACCGCTACTATTACCCTTACGTCAGCGATTTAGACGAATATTATCGAGGCAATGGCGAGTACTTATTTAATCAGGAAAGTCCGGAAGACCTAATAGAAGAAGTCGCAAACTAACAAAGGAGGACACGAAATGAACGATTTTATAAAAGGTCAACTTACAGAGTTGGCCGCACAGGTAGCAGCCGGCGTAAAGCTGGTGGCAGAGGTGTCGATTAAAAGGGGTGAATTTGATGAGTATGCAAAATACCTTCATCTATCCTATCCGGCACTATTCTGCTATCTCGAGGAATCAGAATGCGGATGGGGTACATTATGGATAATGAAAGACCACAGACTAACACCTCTTATAGATGAGCGGCCAACAACCCCAAGCAGCCCCGCCGACCATTTCTACCTTGGCAAATTATTCGGCTACTCAGACGCCGCAATCCTTGATTTTATTGATGAAGAGTGTCTGAAACAAGAAATAAGAAATAAAGAGGAACTTTTTTAATGTCCTAAGCAATCAACCAACCAATCATGACAATCAACCACGGAATACCATCGAGCCCCTTTTTTTTAATAGCACAGCCCAATAATGGACAACCCATGGGCGCAATGGTAAGAAGAGGCACCGAAGATGACCCTTTAAGGCGGGTGACGCTGAAGGATCCGAAAACCGGTGAAACAGCAGAGGTAGAAATACACGACATGTGGAGGTTTTCATTTTTAGAGCCGACTCTGTTAACAGCCTGGGCAAAGCTGGCATACGGAATAACAGGGCCGCAATTGCTCAAAGCACTAAAGTCACGCCATCAGAATTTCAATTTTGAGGTAGAATTCTTACTTCTCAGAAAAGTAAACGAGTAAACTTTTAACATCCATACGCATGATCCCTCAAGAAACCATCACCAAGATAATAGAGTCCACCGACATTGTTGCTGTTATATCTGAACATGTTAAACTGAATAAGAGAGGCATTAATCACGTTGGGTGCTGCCCCTTCCATTCTGAAAAAACGGCATCTTTTGTTGTTAGTCCGGCCAAAGGCATTTTCAAGTGTTTCGGCTGTGGCGTTAGCGGTAATGCCGTTAAGTTTATTGAACAGGTTGAGCAAATCACCTGGATTGAGGCAATTAAGCAACTGGCCGAAATAGCAAAAATAGACCTGCCGAAAAGGGATATTTCTCCTGAAGAGCGGGCTGCCATTCACGGACGCGAAAAGCTTTTTATTGTCAATGATTTTGCCCAGAGCCATTTTGTGTCCAATCTGCCACAAGGAAAAGGCTACATGATAGGCCGTGGTTTTGATGATGCCGACCTTGAAAAGTTTGGCATTGGCTATGCTCCCGATAGTTGGGATGCATTACTGTTGGCCTCCAAAAAACAGGGGCATAAACCCGAAACAATGATAGAGGCTGGGTTTCTAGCTAAAAGCGACGCAGGCAAAGTATACGACAGATTCAGAGGACGTGTTATCTTTCCTATTCATACCGCTTCAGGCAAACTGTCAGGCTTTACCGGCCGGGTGATTTCTACCGAAGGGCAGACAGCCAAATACTTAAATTCTCCTGATAGTATTATTTTCCATAAAGGCAATAATCTTTACGGATTGGTTCAGGCCAAAAGCGCAATTATTAAAGAAGGCCGTTGCAACCTTGTGGAAGGAAACACCGATGTGATGCGCTGGCACAAGTGCGGCATAGCCAATACCGTAGCGACATGCGGCACGGCTTTAACCCCGGCTCATGCAAAACTCATTCACCGGTTTACAGATAACTTAACCATTATTTTTGATGGTGACAGCGCAGGCATTAAAGCGGCCACCAAGGGAATTGAGGTTTGCGTGGCTGAAGGGTTGAATGTTTACGTGGCCGTATTACCAGAGGGTGAAGATCCAGATAGTTTTGCTCGCGACAAAACGGAAAAGGAACTACGCGCCTGGATTGAAAGTAATGAAAAAGACTTCATTGTTTTTAGAGCTGAGCAGGCACGTACTGAAATTGAGAAAAAACCAGCTGAGCGTGTCCGTATCATCAATGAGCTTACGGATATTATTACTAAGATGCCCGATGCCGTTACCCAGAGCATCTATTTTGGTGAAGTTTCGAAAGTGTTTAAAACCGATGTTAAACTGTTTGCAAAGACCAGCAATCTGGATAATTCTGACATCTTTGGGATTGAAGCCAACTCAGAAGAGATAAGAAAGGCGGATGAAGTGTTTATATACACTGATAAAGAGAAGTGCATGTTTGATATTTCAACCGGTAGGGAAAACGTAATAGTAATACCCGGTTATCCGCTAAAGAGTGAACATATAGGCGCTATTGAAGTGCTTACTAAAAATCTAATGTTTATTGATCCCATAATAAATGCTTTCGACATTGAAAAGGAGCCTGACCAGGTTAAAGACCTCAAAAAATTGAGCGACCGGGGGTTTCGTATTAGCATTACACCTCCGGACGGCGACAAATATGATTCAAAATTTGTATCGTTTACCGAACTGTACTTTAAACTACTCAACAAGAACTGTGACAGGTATAATACGGATAGCCAAAAAACTGCCATAGAAAGCAGTGCCGCCTTTTTAGCGCAACGCGATAAAACAACCATATCCATCAAAACTGGCGAAATTGCGAAAATGTTTGGTATAACAAAAGCGGCATTTGAGCAGGTTCTTAAACCCTATATAAACAAGCAAAAGAGTAAGGCAAATATCAACTTTGAAGCCATCACCGTAGATGATGAGCCTTTCTCTATCGATGATATTGATAAGCTCCCGGACTATGTAGATCGTAATTTCTTCAGCAAATTCCGCCATTTTCCTGTCCAGAACAAACATGGGAAAAAGATATTCTACATGTTTCAAGGCGACAACGGCCAGCTGTTCAGAGTTGGCAATTTTTACATGGAGCCCCAATTCCATGTGCGCAACGAAGACCCAAATAGAAATAAGCGTATCGTCAGGCTTAATCATGCAGAAATAAATCTGAGTCAATTTGCTGAAATAGCGAGTAATGAAATGATTGAGTTTGGACCCTTTAAGAAGTTCCTATTCCGATTAGGCCCCTATATTTTTAGAAATGGAAAGCCCCAGCATTTAGATATGATACTGGACTCTACAGCTCTTGAATTTCCGATAACAGATGAACTCGGAACCCAAGGCCAGCAGAAGGAGGATTTTTGGGTGTTCTGTAATGCCATTTTTGCCGATGGAGAAATAAAGTATATGAATGAACTGGGACTGGTAGAACACAACAACAAAACATATTACTCACCATCGGTCAGTTGCATTTATAAAGATCTGCGCGAAGAGGATGACAAACATGCCGATGACCGATATCACATCTACAGGGATACAAACCTTATTAGTATAACAGATTGGGCAGCATTGATGCTGAAGGTTTACAAGTACAATGATAATGGATATTGGGCCATTATAATGGCCATAATGTCCGCGTTCAGGAGTGATATATTTAAGATAGACCGCTTGTTCACTACCCTTTTCTTTATTGGTCCTACCGGTTGTGGTAAATCAGAAATAGCACAAAGTATTCGCGCTGTTTTCATGCACCACGAAGCGCCTATGTTTAACTTAAATTCAGGTAGTGATGCGGCATTTTTTACCCTCATGGAGCGCGTAAGGGACATTCCTTTAATAATGGAAGAGTATCAAGACAAAGATATATCAGATGGTAAATTTCAAGGACTAAAGGCTGCGGTGTATGATGGAGAGGGCAAGACTAAGAGACGGGATGCGTCCAGCTCGGATTTAAATATAAGTAAGATTAACGGGGTTCCTATTCTTTTAGGGCAGGAGTCGCCTGAACGGGATGATGCCTCATTAACCAACAGGGTGGTGGTATTATCGGTGAAAAAAAATGACTATTGGACTGATGAAGAAACGGCCAACTTTCAGGCATTGAAAAAATACGAAAAAAAGGGACTGACTAACATCTTAGTCGAAGTATTAAAACACAGAGAAATAGTTCGCCAGCAGTTCCAACCCAAATTGCGCATGGTTCAAAAAGAAATAAGGGACGATTTGCGCGGTAACAACATAGCATTTGAGCCCCGGATATCAAACACCGTCAGCTTGTTCGCTACCATGGTAAAACTGATAGAAGAGGAAGTAACCTCATTTAAACTACCATTTACCTATAAGGATTTTTACCAAATTGCCAGAAGGAAACTAATTGAACAAAGCGAGGGTATTCATAAAACGAACCGGTTGGCGGTATTCTTTGACACTTTAATGATGTTGACAGAAGATAATTCTCAACGAGGCCTGGTAAAAGGGAAAGAGTATAAAATAGAGCAGTGCGACACTATTGAGGTGCGCAAAGGGCGAAGCGAAAGTGAGGTTGTTGATTTTAAAGGAAACCCAACCAAACTATTATTCTTGCGACTAGACATGATTCACCCAAAATACCGTGACAGGGTGGGCGTTCAGGAGCATCTAAAAATGAACAATCTGTTGGCATATCTGAGAGATCACCCGGCGTATATAGGACAGGTAAAGATGACCGCATTTAAATGGGATACGGAAACTCGTGCCGACAATGGATCAGGGACTGTTGTAAGTGTAATGAAGGAAGAGTGTAAGCGCACGAGTGCAACGGTATTCAATTACGAAATGATGCATGACGAGTTGGATTTAGGTGAAAGCTTTTCAAAAGACGACGGGTATTATAAAGAGAAAATGGAAGAAGGCATGAAGCATCCGGCATTGAAAGAACTGGAGTTGGAAATGAATGAGGCAGAACCCAAGGATGATCTTCCATTTTAATTCCCCCGCACCCTCTATATATAAAAAATGAATTTTAGTCGAATATATTTTGGGGAGCGAGTCCAGCCGAAAACCCTAATATTAATCTTTTATTACATTTATTTACATAAATTAATAAATTCCCCAAAATGAAAAACTCAGAGCCGAAAACCCGTGCCACCGTGCCACCGTGCCACATAACCCAACAGGCAAAAACCACAGATGCCACGTATGTACTTAAATAATAGATAGATAATGAATAATATTATATATATAAGGGGGTCTTATTTTGTGTTTTCTGCCTGTTTTTTGTGTGGCACCGTGTGGCACCGTGTTTTTTGTGTGGCACCGCCGTGCCACCGTGCCACACAAATTCACTTGCTGTTTTCTATGTTAAGATATTGGTTATCAATATTTACTGAAATTTGTGGCACGGTGGCACCGTTTTTCAGAAAAGACGCTCCCGACAGACTTTTGCGAAAATGCAAAATTGGATAGCCTAAAAACACCCATTTTAAACCATTCGACCAAAATATTCTATAACAAATATTAACTTTTAAACAATTGACAATGAAAACTAAACTATTTTCTAACATTGGATCGACTGATATCGCAGTGTTATTCAAGTTTCTGGCAGTACTTTTTTTGCTGGCATTAATCATTTTTTTTATTTTGAAAGCCATTATTAACCAAATCTAAACCTTATAACATGAAGCACCCCGACCTTCCAAAAATTGTAAACCAGTCCAGGACGCTAAATGGACGCATCTATTTTACTTTTTGGCTATACCAGCATAAAAGGCTTGAAGTTCTTTGCCTAAACTGATTTTTTTACTTAGACACCACACTTTAGTTCACTTTTTGCGCATCAAATTGCGTATATTTAATAAAACCACTAGCTATGAGTTCAGGAATATTGACACACATTCGATTAGAGCCTTTTTTTCAGACGTTTTTAAGGAAGTATTTCGATAATGAGGACCCCACGGTCTTTTCATTTCCGAACGATCATGATTTACTTCGTCGCATTGAGGTATTACTTAGATCCTCGCCTCCGTCTTACCGTGCGCCGAAAGAAACGGATTTGTTATTCAGAATTGAGTTACCAAGCATGCGACACAAAAACCCATTATACCATAACTATATTTCTGAAGCTGCTGAAAAAGTTTTTGTACGTGAGATTAGAAGTTTTTTTAATATGGTTTTTCATGAGAAAATGGCACTCTATAGAAATGCCGGTTTTGAGTATAAGGATTGTATTACCATTTTTCAGGATGAATATGATTTGCCAGCCGAATCGTCGGACAGATTAATTAAAGAATTTCAGCGCTGGCGTAATAAAATAAGGAAACAAAAGATAAGACAAAAACAGGCAAAAGGAACCCACCAATATTCAACCGCTAAAGTTAAAAAGTATTAAAATCGCTATGATTTAAACGCCCGTTTTGTCTTTATTGTCTCTGTCTGTACCACTTTGTCCCATTTATTTAACAAATTAAATAATGAATAATTCAAAAGTTCTAACTTGTTCAAATGTAGATTATGCATTTATTGAAGATGTAGAATCTATTAGTACTTCCGCTGTAGTATTAAAGCCAGGTGTTTTATGGAAACGCTTATATAGTCCTAACGCCGCTTTATCAGAAACATCGGGGTTTGAAAGCTCAGGACTAACAGTAAATCAACGTCTTTCATTAACCGCTTTAATATCGTCGGCCGATAGATCGTCTTTGGCCAACGGTAAACTGATAATGCGCTTAGCGCTATCAACTGGTGAAACCATTTTTTGGGGAACACATGAATTACCGGTCAGATATGACTCTGGTAATGTTGCTGAAGGTGAATCACGCTTTTTATTTGGAAGAAAAACAACTGCTTTTGAATTCTTTTGAAACGCTGAATAGCAAGGCTTTGCAGCTTGTTTTTTAGTCCTTTGGCCTGTCTATCGCACTGCGTAAAATTGTATAATTGAAACAATTACGACATGCCAAGACACAATTTTTTCCACGAAGTAATAAATAGCCACTTAGCTCTACACCCGGGTTACGTGGCTTTTTATCATCCTATACTACAGTCCTACCTCAAATCGGGTGAGCTGCCAACGCATGAGTTTGAACCTACAAAAAAGCGTGCCTTCTTCGACCCCGATGGGAACCAATCAACGCCTGGTCCTGATAATAAAGATAACAGCTCGGTGGCTGTTATTCCCATTCATGGATTTTTGACTAAAGAAGGTACCTGGTGTAATTATGGTGGTGATGAACTGGCCGCAATGGTTTCAGAGTCCATGGCCGATGAAACCGTCAAATCCATTGTTCTTGATATCTATTCTCCGGGGGGGAGTACTGCTGCATTGTCATCTTTAAAAGCGGCCATTCAAAAACGTACAAAGCCAATTATTGCATCAATTAATCCCAATGCCTATTCCGCCGGATATTATTTGGCAGCCATGGCCGACAATGTTTTGGCGGTTGATGAAATGGCCCAGGTGGGTAGCATTGGTGTAATGATTGAGATGCACAACGATGATGAGCTTTTAAAAAAGGAAGGAATTACCATTCATCGCATCGTGCCGCCTGAGTCTTCTTTCAAAAATAAATCGTGGATGGACGCCCGTGAGGGCAACTATGAAATGATTATTAAAGAAGAGCTTAGTCCGTGGGCAGTGCATTTTCAAGAGCACGTACGCAGTAACCGGCCATCACTCAACGAGAACATTGAGGGAATTTTGGAGGGAAAAACTTTCTATGCTAAAGATGCTAAAGCTTATGGCCTGATCGACGACATCATGCCATTCGATGATATTATCCAGTTCGCCTTTGAAAAGGCTTCAAGAGATAAGAAGTTAACCAGTTTTTTTAATTAAACAACTTACAATGAAAGACAAGCTTTTGCGATTAGCCCAGAAAATGGGCTTTATTCAGAAGATGAACGCGAATAAAATGACATCCTCGGATTGGGATAGTCTTTCGGCTGCGTTTAAAACTGAGCACGGGGTAGATCTTGAAGCCGCTCTCGAAGAGAACAAGAAAACGGCTTCGGTAACTCAGGAGCACCAGGCTGCTATTGCGGCTCTGTTTGCTGATTTAGACGCTGATGGTAATCCCATCAAAGCCGTCAAAGAAGACACCAAAGATCCTAAGAAAAAAAAGGATGAATCCATTATGCCTCCAAAGAAAACGTCTGGTGACGAAGAGGAGGATGAGGACGAGGACGAGGCCGGTAAAAAGAAAGAAACTGCATCAAAACAACAATCCGATGTGAATCTGTCGGAGGAAGTTGGCAAAATGCGTAAACAATTGCATGAAATGAGTATTACTCCGGAGGCATCCAAAGATGTCGCAGATGTGGGCAAAGGCTCAAAAGCCATTGCATTGATGGCTTCAGGCCCAGGCACCAACAAAACGCACCTGTTTGGTATTCCAAACAATCTGTTTGCCATTGATAAGCGTTGGAACCAAATGGCTGCTCAGCGCAAGGTGAAAGACACCAATTATTCGCCCAGTGATCGCGATGCTTTAATTACCGAATTTAACGGATACGGTACTGAATTGGCTTCACGCTTTAATGAACTGTTTATAAATGGCCAGTTAATGCCAATGTTGGCAGGTAATTTAGATTACACCGGTCTTGAAAATGATTTGGGTGATTATTACCAGGTACGCCGTCAGGATGCTATTATCGATTACATCATTCGCCTTGATTCTATTTCACGCATTGTACCTATTCGCTACAATGTTCAGGATGAAGAGGTCATTGTGAATGTATTTGAAGGCAAATCATACTCCCAATCTTACCAGTCAGGTCGTGTGTTTGCAGGTGGTTTCACTTTTGAGCCAGACAAGGCTAAGGTTGTTGATGTGATGTTCAAATTCAAGTTTTCTGACTTGAAAGATTTGGAGCGTCAGTACATCGGTTACCTGAATACCAATGGTTCTGACCCTATTAAGTGGTCGTTTATAGAATGGATCATGGTTAAATGTGCTACTCTTCAGCATAACGAAGTAGAAGCACGCCGCATTGCTGGCGTAAGAGTTAATTCAACAGTTGGCAAGTCTGCTTACTTTATGTATGGATCTGATGGTTTACTGACTACCCTTGAAAGGCTTAAAAACACCAACCGAGTTTATGTTTTTGACGATTTGTTGGTGTATAGCCCCAGCACGCTGCTTGAGTATGTACGTACTTTTGTTCGCAAAGTATGGCGTCTTAAAGGTTCTGTAGCTTTCCGTCAGTTCAAATTATACATGAACGAGCTTGATGTGCCTGATTTTTATGAGCAATACCGTGAGAAATATGGAAAAGACTCTAATTTCAATGGTGAAAGCCTTGAAATAAAAGATTTTCCCCTTCCAAATATTGTTCCTGTGCCTAATATGGGGGACAGAAAAGACATGTGGATGTGCCCCGATGGCACCATGGAAATTCATGAGCTTGTACCAGGTGAATTCATGAATTATAACTTCCAGCGCGACTTTGAAGAGTTGTTTGTTATGAGTTATAAAAAAGAAGGAACCTTCCTTTTTGCTGGTAGAAAGTATGAAACTAAAGCCGCTCTTTTGGCTTCAAAAGGTAAGCATACCAACATTTTTGCCAACAACCCGGCTGCCGCATTAGATGCCGATGCAACGACTGCTGATGCCCTGACTGCTGAATCCTTTATTAGTAGTGAGAACACTGCGGCAACGGTTCTTACTAATATTGCTAACGCAGTAGAAGGTGTCGCTTATAAGATTGCCTGCGGAGCTACGGGCAACGCAACCTCTGTGGCTAAAGCAGGTAGCTTCTCTTTAATATCGGCAGCTTGGACGCCTACCGTTGTTGATGATTATCTAGTCGTCATTTTTGATCCAGTGGACGCTAAGTTTCATGACATTGAACGCAAAGTTAACGGTGTCAGAACTGTGAACTCAGCTGCTAAGGCTCCTGAATACGTTGAGCAATAGCAAAATGGTCTCCCCACTAACCGGGGAGACTCTTTTAAACCTTCATTAATTCTGTTATACACATGAAAAAAGTAGAGATAAAACGTCTTGAGTATTCTCGTAAAAAGATACGGCAAGACATTTTCAGAAAACAAAAGTGGTTCACTCTTTCAGTTTTGCTGGTCATGCTAATTGGCTTGGTTGGTTTTTCTGTTACTGATGCCACTGTTGATTTCAGTGATATTGCACCAAGCGGGCTTGCCATGGCCACTATTATGGGCGCAGTTGGAAGCATCAACGATGTTGAAAACAGCAAAAAGACCGGTAGCCAGGCTAAATCCCGATTGTGGGTCATTTCTAAGGACCAGGTGGACGATTCCATCCCCTTCCCGCCTATGGTTACTCGAACGAGGGCAAACATACCCTTAAAACTGGGCGAATACTGGCATTACATCGACACGGTTGTAGATAGTCCTGAACCTAAATGGATGGGCGAAGAGGGCGATGTTGCAACTACACTAACACAAGAATTGCCATTTATTCTAGGCGGTATAGAAGATGCCACTTTGGATTTGCTCGAAAAAGGCGCAGGGAAGGAGTTTATTATAGTATGGGAAATATGCTCAACAAGTGATCGCTTTGGCGGCGGAAATGGCTGCAAGGGCTTAAAGCTGGCATCCTTTGAAGGCGGATCAACGCGAGACAATACCAGCACCACCATAACCTTTAGAGGCCAATGTGGGGAACTGTGGTATCGTTACTCAGGCAACACGCCCACTCAGGCGCCTTCAACCGTTGCGGCCGATGCTACAAGCATTGTTTTAATTAGTAATTCTCAATACCAGCTGTCAGATGGCTCTGCGGCTGCTGTTGATGTTACTGGTTTCTCAGCTGTAACGGATGCAGATATCAACCGGATAGTCACCATCTTTGGTTCTGGCGGAGACTTCCCGTCAACCATTAGCGCCGGTGACTTCTTATTGATTGGTGGTGAAGAGTGGACCGCAAATATGGGATCGAGAATCTCATTTAAAATATTTAAAGACGGAGCCGCATCCTATAAGTTTGTAGAAATGGCCGGGTCACGATCGTAGTTTTTGGGTTTGAGGGTAAAAAGGTCGTGACGGTATTGTCACGACCTTTTTTGTGTCCTTTTATTATTTCTGAGTGTATTACAACTTTGTTTTACGCTATTCTTTAATTAACTAAATCAGTCTGTTATGACATTTGCCGAAAAAAATAATTTTGTAGTGCGACATGCCTCGGAAGAGTATTTCGAGAAAGATCGCGAACTCTTTTTAAAAACCTTTCCCGGCTCTCCTATTACCAAAGAGCTTGAACGTGCCCAGCCATTCAGTAAAAAGAAATTGGATGAACGCATGTTGCTCGAACTCTTAAACCACTATTGTGCCGACACGATACTTGAGCAAAGAGGCATCTTCAAAAGTCACAAAAAAGAACATGACTTGAGCGTTGATAAGGCTGAGGCTACTGGTAAGGCTGAGGCTACCGGTGCTACTGATAAGGCTGAGGCTACTGATAAGGCTGAGGCTACTGAGAAGGCTGAGGCTACTGATAAGGCTGAGGCTACCGGTGCTACTGAGAAGGCTGAGGCTACTGATAAGGCTGAGGCTACTGAGAAGGCTGAGGCTACCGGTGCTACTGAGAAGGCTGAGGCCCCTGAGAAGGCTGAGGCTACTGGTAAGGCTGAGGCTACCGGTGCTACTGATAAGGCTGAGGCTACTGAGAAGGCTGAGGCTACTGATAAGGCTGAGGCTACCGGTGCTACTGAG
>Ga0209414_1001340_pt1 | contig 11663 bp, 8 predicted proteins | sample LakVidmifraction_4_FD_181154 | JGI IMG/M metagenome (GOLD analysis project Ga0209414, IMG submission 181154) | Hypersaline microbial communities from Lake Vida, Antarctica - Brine Hole Two &gt;0.2 micron (SPAdes) (version 2) | ecosystem: Environmental > Aquatic > Non-marine Saline and Alkaline >... | reverse complement strand
CTTTGGGTGGTTTAGAGCCATCGCCTATACAACGACTCTGATGGACCTACCATCATCTTAATTACAGCATGCAGCCGGTTTATTGCCGTGGCTGCTTCTTGGCACACTAAGATTTTTGCGACTGGAAAATCGGAGATTTTTCCGGCGAAGCAAATTGCTTGTTGAATGTTTGTCGGTTTGTATTAATTCAAATTTAAGCATAAATTATATGCGGATTTGTTGTGTGTTCGTGCTTATATTTTAAATTGATATTATAGTTTTCTTTAATTTTTTAATCCATCAAGAATTTCTATCAATTGATAAACTGTACTACTCGGATTATCATATTCTGTTAAATTCTTAGCCCTTTTTATAGCATCATTCCTTTTTGTTACCAATTTATCTTTAAGTTTGTTGTCTATCAATCCCTTTTTATAAGATTTATTTCTGTTTATTAATTCTTTACTGCAATATTCATTATTTGTGCAAGAAGTTTGATTTTTATAATGAAGTAAAAACCATAATTCCACACAAGGATTTGAAACTAGTAACAAGCAATTATTTATCTTGGAAAGTCTTTGTAGCATTGTTGGTACATCCAAATCATATAATAAAAAAGTTATGTCCTTTTCATGTGTTGGTTTATCCTTCTTATAATTCTGAATGTAATTTTCAGTAATATTATTACCTCCAATTCGAGCATGTATTATTATTGATGGAATTCTATATTCCGCTTTTAATAGATTAATATATGATTCTTCTGTTTCTCCTTCACAGAAAACGAATAAAGTAGGATTTATTTTTTTTCCTTTAGGATTTCTTCTTTTTCTAGCCATTTTACTCTACTTAGTTAATGATTGAATGCAATTTTTCTTTTGAGTCATCAACTATAGGAATTGAGTCAAATCTTCCTTGTAGATATGCTTTTTCAAGATCCATTGTGTCTCGGAAGTCACTATAATCATATAATGAATATAAATCAGAAGCTCCGTCTTTTTTCTTGTTCACAAACCAAATTTGATCTTTTCTAAATTTATTTAAATTTAATAGATTTGTATTATGAGTAGTGAAAATTAGTTGTGCTTTTTCACTTGCATTGAATATTTGAATAATATACTCAACTATTTTTGGGTGTAAACTACGTTCAATTTCATCTATTATCATTGCCTTATTATTTCTAACCACATCAAGTATTGTTAACATCAACATAAATAATTGCTTAGTTCCTTCTGATTCTTCAGTATTAAAATCAAATGCGACATTAGGTTGAAACTTATGATATGTCTTAATTTCAAGACTTTCAACCTCAGTATCCTTAAAAGTAACTTCTTCGGTATGAATATTAGCAGTAATGTTTTTGCCTTTTTCCTTCTTCAAAGTTTGTTTAAAATCTACAATATCACTATCAGCTAATTGAAGTGCTTTAAGCAGCATAGTTTTATTTGACTTTATCAATTCATCTACATTTTTTACAGTATGATTAAAAGGATGTAAAATAAAATCTCTGTTGAAGTAATTGAATATTTCCTTAGGAATTTCTCTATCCATCTGACTTGCGCGTGAAATAAATAAGGTTTTGTTTGATGTACTTTCAGCTACATCAAATGGTCTTTTGATAACGGAAGTTCCGAAAGAGTACTTATCTTTCTTAGTTTTTCCAGCTTTTTCATTTCTTACAAAGACTTTTGCTTTTTTTCCATTTGGATAATAATAAAGGCTTTCAGTTAATATTTCTGTAGTATTTAATGAAAAGGAATAACAGTATTCAATTTGGTTTATGACGAAACGAATAAAATAAGTACTCGGCTTATTGGCGTAGCCATTAAATTTGAACTTTTTAAAAGTAAAAATTGAACTTTCATTATTCATATGAGATTCAAAAACCATTGCATTACAAAACATAATAGTTTTTAAAATGTTACTTTTTCCTGAAGCATTTGCACCATATAAAGCAACTGATTTTAAAACTTCAAGATTATTGTATTTAAAAATATTATCTGAAAGTGATTTTGATTTTTCAGTATTAATATTTCCAGCTCTTAAGTCTAAAACAACTTCATCATTAATTGAAAAAAAATTACTTAATTTAATTTCTAATACCATTTTATGTTTGTTTTTTGTAAAATATTTTCAAATATAGGCATTAAAATGGATAATTATATGTTTTTAGTAATAAAATTTCATGATAGAAACTAAAATTCCGCATGACACACAACGGTTTTCTTATTATGATTTTTACGACTGGAGAATCGGAGATTTTTCCGGCGAAGCAAATTGCTTGTTGAATGTTTCTCGGTTTGTACTAAATCCAATTTGAGCATAAATTATATACGGCAGTAGTTAATTTTGTCTTTTATCATATTTCCAAGTTTTAGGAATAAGTTCAGGTTTAAATCCACCAGTTGTACTCATTGGGAAAGTATGAGTTTCGTCGAACGCAATCATAGAATAATCATATGTTAAATTTGGTAAGGAAAAAACTTGGTTATTCTCATTAACTCCTGTTTTGAAAAGAAAAATGTTTTTTCGTTCAATATTTCCATTGTTCCAATATAATTTATTGAATAAAATATCAATTGCAGCTTGTTCAATTCTCGCCATTATTTCCAATAAATTTCTATTTATCAAAAAACCTTCTTTATGATTTGCGTGAACTATTCTGTGCCTAATATTTATCCATTTTTCAATTTCTTGCTTTGAATAGTTAAACCTTTTATCCTGAATTAAAAAATCAGTCATTGGTTTAGCTAATGCTCGATTTGATTTTTTAAAGGCAATTTCAAATAATCTAAAGTATTCTCTGAATTTATCTGAAAAAGTACTTGCTGTAATTGCTTCGGTTATGAGTCTCACTCCATCAAATCTATCTTTTAGATTTTCTAAACAAAAATCAATATTAAAAGTATGTTTTGGGCTAAAATATGCAAGTTTAGGCTTGTCAAATTCAAATCTATCTATTTGCGATAAAATTCTATAATCTTCTATGTTTTCGTGTTCTAGAAATATTGAAGGATTGGAAGAATTTATCACTCTGCCATTATGAATTGATAGAGAAACAATATTTATTAAATTTTCTATTGAGTCAATTAATTTGTCAAGAGTTTTGTTTGAAATTTTTATGGTTTCTTTATTTTGCTCAAATTCGATATTTTTTAGTTCTGCCGAAAATATAAATACATTTTCTATTTTCCCATTTAATTTGTCTTGTAACTTAATTCTGACATTATTAATAGTTTTATCGAGATTAAAATCTTCTTTTAGAGGCTGACTAAATTCAACCATAAAAATTTTTATTAGTTTCATATGTAATTACTGCCAAACGGTGTTGGCAACGTTTTTACTTTTCAAAATTGCATTTAGTTCTGAATTAAGTTCTTGATAAAATTCCACTTTCTCATTTAAAGTTTTTAACAAAAATCTTTTAGTTCCTGAATCGTCAATTAATAATAATTCATTGACAATTTCTTCTATTTGATTGGTAGTTAGGCTAATTAATGTAATTGGTTTATAAATATCAATTGAAAACTTTTTATAAAGAATTTCTTTTAAGTTTTCAAAATTTCTAATAATATACTCACCTGTTTTGCTACTTTCGTTTATTAAGTCTTTAAAATCAACATTTCTAATCAAATCATTAATATAAATACTAGATAGTTGAGAGTCTTCTTTCGATAAAAATGAAGATAAAAGCATTTTTGAAAGTGCTTTTGATGATACTTCCAATTTTCTTCCTTTTGTGAAAATTTCTAACTCATTAATTGGAATTATATGTGTTAAAAATATATATTTTAATTCTATGATATTGTTTTGTACAATTTGATTGTTCTGTTTCAGATTTTCTAAATAATTATCAGATTCAGGTATGATAATATCTTCAAAATATTGCCTATGGTTTTTTTGGTATTTTTCTGGCAACATTGATAATGGATAAACATAAACTCCCTTGAGATTATTAAAAATTGTTTGAAATCCTTTTTGTTCTAATACGGCATTCAATGGGACTCTTGGCCATTCGTCTGCTAATTTTTTATGTAATGCAGAAAGTTTTTCAACTCTTTTCTTAGCATTTTGTGCAATAGATTTTCGTGCTTTGTTAAGTTCTTTTTTTACATCCGAAATTTTAGATTTATACTCGTTAAAAACAGTTCCAAAGCCTTCTCCATATTTGTGAACAATAACAAGTTTTTCAGATGTTGCTAAATTGAAAATTGTTCTTTCCGTAATTTTCCCTTTATTCAAAACTATATCAAGTGTTTTACTTATTGATGGATTGTTTTTGATTATACTTTCTGCTCTTTCTAACTTATATTTTTCATTTAATATTGGTGCAATTTTTATGATTTTTTCAACTTCTTGAGATAATTTACTATGAGATTTACTGCTCCAATTATGAATGGTCAAATAATGAAAAAATGTTTTTTTCTTTGTGAAAAATTTAATGACTTTTTCACGTCTTAAAAGGAAAGGTAAAAAGGTTAAATACCCTTCAACGTAGTAGAAACTTACAATTAAAAATTGGTTGATTCTATTTTTCTTTGGTAGTATATATTTCGATAAAAAGAATAACTCAATTTCTCCCTTACTATATTCAAATGAACCGTTTTTGAAATTTATTTTATCTTTTATTTCATCAACATATTCTTTTTTACTTCTTGGTGCAAATTTATTTCTTTTTAGACCAAACCTTTCAATGTGTAATGTTGTTAAGTCATAGGCTCTTTCAGACAAAATAGTAAACTCTCTGTAACTTGTTCTTTGTTTTTTCCTGTCAATAAACCTTAATAAAAAAAGAATACCTGCGCTAAATGGTTCGAAAATTCCCCAAAATGCAGTCAGATATGTAAGTAAACTCATAATATTTTAACAGTTTTTGTTGAATTTAGGTTGTTTTTTCTTAATGTTGCCTAACGGTTTTCTTATACGATTTGTGCGACTGGAAATCGGAGATTTTTCGGTTGAAGCAAATCGTTTGTTGATTGTTTGTCGGTGCGTATTTAGTTTAAATGTAAGCATAAATTTTATACGGAGTTATATGCAGTGATTTATTCACTTGTTTTCAGTTTAATGTTTTTTCGCAAATAGGATTTAATGTCCGTTTCGTTTTGTAATTCTCTCTTTTTAAATAGAATTATCTTATTTGCATTTTCGATATGGTTGAAATTTACATTTGCGTATTTAACAATAGAATATTTAATCTTTTTTTTTCTGTTGTCCGTAAGAAATTTATAGCGATTTAAATTTATAAATGTTATTTGGTATTTGATATAAAGGACGGTAAAATAGATAATTGGTAAAAATATCAAAGTGAATATAGGTGGTAGCAGAAAAGATTTTAAATTGCTTAAAGTGAATAATTCGTTATATGAAACTATTAACTGATAAATTCCATAAACCAGAACGCCAATTCCAATAATCGATAAAATGTTTTTTAAGTATTTAGCAACCAATTTAGTGTTTTGGTCGTCTTTTTTCATTTCTGAGACCAACGATAAAAGTGAAATAAATGTTACAATTGGTATGAGAATTAGTTCCCAAAAAAGCGAAAAATTATAAAACCCAATGATAAATTCAATAATTATTGTTACTGAAATTGCAGTTAGAATTACTTTATTGAAAGCCTTATAAGTGTCGAATTTGTTTGAACTAAAAAAAAGCACTATTGCGGTCGTTAAAAACCAGTAAATAAAATCTTTATAAAGAGGAAACTCCCAAATGGAAAGTTTTTTCAGTAAACTTATTACAATAAAAAAATAAAGTCCGAAAATAATATAGAACGGAATAAATTGTTTTGAAAAGAGCATTTTTATTACAGCCCAAAGATTTCCGAAACTTCCTTTTGAGCTAGCAATCAGAATTGTAAAAAATACTACTGACCAAATTAAAATGGAAATTTCTCTATTGGAAAGTAGCTTTAAAAATTCTATCATTTATTAATTCAAGTTCTAATTTTTAATGTGCGCAAAGTTTGTTTTCATTGCATACAACGTCGAAGATATGTTTTGGCGCGTTTGTGAAGAAATACAAACTTTTTCAGTTTGCTGTTTCAATAACAAGTAAGCGACAAACAAAGAGAAAGCCCTCGCATAGCGATAAAATATATCGTTAGTTGTCGGCAGTAACTCAAATCTTCATTAGTAAATATATAAATATCAATGGTAGTTCAGGGTAATTCTTTTAAAAAAATTTCAAAAAAGATTCTGCGATTAGATTGAACAAATTATAAATCTTAAAAATAATATGCAATAACAAACATAGCAATAATGGTAATAACCATAAGTACAACCAAAGTAATATGTCTTTTTCTTGGTATGTTAAATTTAATAATTGGATTTGTATATCTCAAATACCAAAATAAACGATAAATAAAATAAGGTCTATAATTATGTTTAATAAAAGTACATTTTATTCCGTTTTTAGTATATCCAATAAAAGAATCACCCATTTTACTTGGAAAGAATTGAGATATTTTATTTTTTTTAGATTTATATCTGTATTCTCCTATAACTTTATTAAAATGTTCATTCATAACGTTATTATTTTTAAAACATTTAGTCAACCTCGTTTTTTTAGAGGTTGCTGGGGCTTTTTTTTTGTTATTCACGACGTTAATCGGCAATTAGCGAAACATCACAAATATAGCGCAGCGAATCAGAAATTTTGCCGAGGTTTTCTGTTGAGGTTATTGCCGAGCAACGGCTGACAATATGAAACGGTTGGGTATTCGGAGTGTGTCTTTATCCGCCATAAAAAAAGTTGATTTGAAAAACTTAAGCTTCGCAAATCATTGATTACCAACTATTTTATATTGTGTGTTGTAAGCTTTTGCTTTTCACTCTCTACTTATAGCCAAATACAACCAAAATCTTTTTTCTTTAACATTTTGTTTATTTCATCCTTGTCGAAATATTCAGGATCAAAATCATCTCCTAACCATTCAATATAACTTTCATACTCCTCATGGTCTGGCTGTTTAAGTGTTTCAAGCATATCAGAATACCCCCATATTCCGCCACAATCTTCAGGAGGACAATTTCGCTTACCTGCTATACATTTTGGTATTTGTAATTGATTATCTGGAGTTAATATCTTCTCAAGTGTTATGCTATGTTCCCAACCATCACCAAAGTCATATTCATAACTAATCTTAGATTTTCCCTCTTTCAATATTTTATCCAATCTTGCTGTCCTTGAATCTTTTGCATATTCTACCTCAAATTCTTTTGGTGAATATTCTTCAATGCCATCTGAAAACATATGAAGATGTGAGTTTGTCCAGCCCATTGTTGTTTGAATAATTCTATGAAAATCTACCAACAATATATCTGAATCTATTAATATTCTTCTCCATATTTTAGGTTTGGGTCCTTTTAATACTATTTGAATTTGATATATTTTCTTTGTCATGTTTTTCTTTCAAATATAGTTAAAATGTCAATTCATGGTTTTCTGCAATTGCCTATAACGGTTTGTATATGATTTGTGCGACGTAAAAATCGGAGATTTTTCCGGCGAAGCAAATTGCTTGTTGAATGTTTGTCGGTTTGTACCAGTTCAAATTTGAGCATAAATTTTATACAGCTTGTGCGTTCGTTATTTATTCCTAAATGTTGATATTCTTATTCCTTTTTTCTTTTCAATTTTATATTTCGAAATATATCCTTTAAGTTTCAAATTTTCAGCAAGTCCTCTATTTATCTCATTGTTATCTAATAATGGTCTTTTCCCATTTTCAGTAATAAATGAGTATGGCTCACCTAATGAAAGAAGAAAACTTGAAGTATCTTCATTATCATATATTCTATACCATTTGTTATGAAGTTTAATTTTATCAAACTCGCCTAAATTACTGTCTTTTCCGATAGATTTTACAATAATATTATCAATGTCTAAATTACTATTTTCTAAAAGTAATTTTCCAATTTGAGTTAATAGTTTTGAATCAATTGTGAATGTTGATGTGTCATAATTCTTAATTATTTTTTCTTTAATTTGGATATTTATTATGTCAGATTTTAGGAGACTTAATAAATCTTCATTTTCAAGTTCAAAAGAATCAATATTTTCAATGAATTTATTAGAGTTATGCTCAATTAAGTTAATATTAAGATTATCAAAATTGTCTTTTAATAAATCAAAATTAGTCGAATTTGTTGTAAGTTTATTATTATTAATTAACAACTCAACTTTTTTATAAGAAAGATTTTCAAAGTTTAGAGAATTATAAATAAATGGGATTGACTTCAATATTATTGAATAACTTTCAATAATAATTTCTTCACTTAACAATAAGGCTTCAGTAAAGGAATCAGCAGTTTTCTTATCTGGGTGTTCTTTATTGATTTTAGAATTAGAAAGCTTTTTAGCATTATCTGCAACATTAATAAATGATAAAATTTCTTCAATAAACTTATTTTCATTTTGAACATAAATATCAACAAGGTTATTCCAAGTAGCCAAGATTTTTGATACTACAAGTAAAAGTTTAATTTGTTCTATATCTTCAATATCATTAACATCTGTAATAATAGTTTCAATTTGGGTTACAATCTTTACTTTATTATCATACGATATATTTTCATTATTCAGTAGTTGGATGTAAACCGTTTCGGTTTCTGCTGTGTTTGTTTCAATTTCTAAATAGATTGATGTTATATACTCGTTTATGTTGTCTTCAATATAATCGACTAGCTTATCAAGTTTAGATTGTTTAATTGTAGAATAATTTTTAGTATCAAAATCGTTTTCAATTAGTTTTCCTTTGTTTTTTAGGAAGAAACGAATAACCTTTTTATTTAAAGAATAATTATTATTATCATATACATAATCTAGCAATTCTTGGGATGCTGATTCATCAAGAACGCTAAATTCAATATCAAGTTCTTTAATTATCTCTTTTAATTTAGCAGTATCCATTATTATTAGCAAGAAATCCTTGTTATCAGAAATTTTGCTTATTGAATTAGCAAAGATGTTTTTAATATCTTTTACTTCTGCATGTTCAATTATTAATTTAAAATATTTTTCTGTTTTTTCCTTTGGATAGTTTGATTTGTTTTCTAAGAAGCTCCAAATATTTATCCAATCTTTACATAAATATTTAATAAACTTTTCAATATTAGCTGTGTAATCAATAAAACCGTCAATAAATCTAACCGTCGTTTCAGATTCATTACTTAATTGTGTAATAACTTTTTTTCGTTTAGCTGAATACTTGGATGATTTTATCAGAAAATCGATTAAATCATAATTGAGTAAATATTTTTTTTCAAATTCAAATTCATTTATCCTTTTTACTAAATTCTCTTTCTTCTGCAAAGGAAAATCAAATTCATTTTCTTTTTGAGTCTTCACATTAATTAAAAACTGGTGGTCATTTTTTGAAAGGCTTCCTATATAAAAAATAGAAATATAGTCTAAATAATCTTCATCAATATATCCATTTCTTAATAAAACATTTATAAGCGCCTTTTGGTTTTGATTTTCAGATTCAATAGCTATATTTTTGTCAGAAACAAGGTCTTTAATTCGATTTTTCTTTATTTCATTTTTTTCTTTTTCAAGTTTTTCAATACTATTTTTTAGTTCTTCCAAATGAATATTATTAATTATTAATTCTTCACGCTCTTTGTAAGAGTAATTTGAATTAACTTCAAATTCAAGTTTATTAAAATCATAATTAATACTAGACTGATGTCCAATACTAGAATAGCAAACATATTGAATAGTAGTCAGGCTTTTCAAAGTATCAAAAAAATTGTCCTCTGTTGCTTGACTAATATTAAATTCTTGATTATTAATAAAGAAACTCTTAAATGCTTGTCCAGATTGATTTATTTTTTGAATAAATTTAGAAATATAAACCAGCCTTAATTCTTTTATATCTCGAATATTTATTGATTCTATAGTCTTTATTTCATCTTTGATTGAAATTATTTTATTATCAATCACTGATATTTTTTCATTAATATATTTATGCTTATTAATAATAGTTTTGTATAATTTGCCTTTATTTTGACTTAGTTTTGTAAAATCATTGGGATAGATATTTTTATAAGTTATCATTGATAATAGTTTATCTTGGTTTAAATTGGGGTTAAGTTTTTTGAAATAGATATGATACTCATTCAAAATGTTATAAAGAAGTCTCATATCATCAATAAATAGTGAAATATCTTCTATTAAATCAGTTGATATTTTGTAATTATTTGTTTGAATTAAATTAAGTAACTTTTCATTTGAATTTGAAGAATTAATAACAGGAATAATGGGAATCATAAAATCAAAAAACTTTGTTCTATCATTATCTTGAAACATATCATCTCTGATAGCATAGATAAAAACAACATCCTTTTCAATTTTTTTTGAGTTGTTAATAAGTAAATTTATTTCTCTGAGTTTTGTAAAAACATCTGTTTGCTCAAACCTATCAAGGTCTTCTATTATTACTGTATTATAATTTGTGACTTCAAAAAAATACAATATCTCATCTATGTGATTATTTAGAATAGATTTACTTATTTTATCATCAATTTCTATTGATGCATTACTTATTCCTAATTTCTTAATTGTAAGTCCTTTTAAAATCCTTATTAATTTAAAGACCATAAATAAACTACCCAATAAAACTATTATTACAGATGTATAATGGAAGAATTTGCTGTTTTGTGGTGTTAATTCAAAAAGTGAAAATTTTGCTAAAAAATTGGGAAAAACTAAATGTAAAAATGCAACGGCAAACACTATCATACCAATAGTTATTAACCATAAATATTTGTTTGTATGGCTTTTAATTTTTTTGAATCCTGAATCAGGTATCTTATTATCTTTTTCGTGATAAAAAAGTTGCTGTAAAATGCTTAATTCAATAAGCCTTAATAAGTCATCTTTATTTTCACAATTAGACCCATTTTTCTTCTTTTTTTCTTCTTTAAATGTTGCTAACGAAATATTTAAAAAATGATAATTCTTGTTGTGTTTATGTCTATTTTGAAATGTTTGAATAACACTACTTTTCCCCGAACCATAAGGACCTGCTACTGCAACGTTTTTTATTTTATTTGTATTATTTAAAGCCCATTCGAATGTTTCTAAATAATATTCAACCTTTTCCGCATTGTCAGTCGGTGATAACGAATTATAAGGTAAATCTATTTCTCTTTTAGGTAGATATTTTGTGTATTGAATCGATAACCAGTCAATAAACTTTTTCAATATTTTCAAAATCCAATTTTTCATATTTTAGTTGTTCCTTGTATATGGTTTAATGACGCCCAACGGTTTTATATGATTTGTGCGACCTAAAAATCTCCGATTTTTAGGTCGTAGCAAATTGCTTGTTGAATGTTTGTCGGTTTGTACCAGTTCAAATTTAAGCATAAATTATATGCGGCTTGCCAACCGTTATTTATTTCAATTCAAGGCTTTCAATTCGGTTTCCGACTGTAAATTCTTTCATTTCTGTTTCAAGATTATTAAAATCCTGGTTTTTTACTCTTCTAATTATTTCTCCATTTTTCATTAAATAAATTTCATCACAAGTGTCTGCTAGTGTTGAAAAAATATGAGAAGAAATTATTAATGTTTTCTCTAAATTTTTTAGTTTTTTTATAATTTCAGTTATTATTAAATTACTTTGTATGTCAACACCATTAAACGGTTCGTCCAGAATAAATAAATCATTTTCC
>Ga0209414_1001337_pt1 | contig 11684 bp, 10 predicted proteins | sample LakVidmifraction_4_FD_181154 | JGI IMG/M metagenome (GOLD analysis project Ga0209414, IMG submission 181154) | Hypersaline microbial communities from Lake Vida, Antarctica - Brine Hole Two &gt;0.2 micron (SPAdes) (version 2) | ecosystem: Environmental > Aquatic > Non-marine Saline and Alkaline >... | reverse complement strand
TTCATACCAGCTGATTCAAGCTGGAATACACCGGTAGTATCTCCTTTTTGCAGCAGAGTGAAAGCTTTTTCGTCATCCAGCGGAATATCATCTAAGTTAATGTCAGTTTTAAAAACCTTCTTTATAATTCGAAGTGCGTTGTTGATCGTCGTAAGGTTTGACAGTCCGAGAAAGTCCATCTTCAGTAATCCCAGCTCCTCAACAGGCCCCATTGGATACTGCGTCGCAACAACGCCCTTTTGGGACATTTCTACTGGTGCAAACTTGACGATATCATCAGGCGCGATAACCACTCCTGCGGCGTGCACGCCGTGGCTACGAATAGTACCCTCGAGGCGTACCGCAAAATCAAGCACTTTCTTTACAGTGGGGTTTGATTCGTATTCGTGGCGCAGGTCAGGATCTTCAACGATACTGACCGACAACGGAATATGGCGCCCTTGCACGGGTGGCGGAATTAGCTTCGCTAGTCGGTCGCTCTCGGCGTAAGGCACCTCCAGTACACGAGCGACGTCGCGCACAGCAGCGCGAGCCGCCATTCTTCCGAACGTCACGATATTTGCAACTCGTTCGATGCCGTACTTTTCAGTACAGTAGGCGATCACTTCGTCTCGACGCGTATCTTGGATATCAATATCGACATCTGGCATGCTAATACGGTCAGGGTTCAAGAAGCGCTCAAAGAGTAGATCGTACTTCAGCGGATCGAGTTCGGTGATACGCACAGCATACGAAACGATTGAGCCGGCCGCACTACCGCGCCCAGGACCAAAGATAATACCACGGTTCTTGCCCCAGTTAATAAAGTCTTGAACGATCAAAAAGTAGCCGTTAAAGCCCATTCCGTCGATAATTCCAAGTTCGTAATCTGCTCGCACGAGGACATTTTCGGGAATATGCAATCGGTACTCTTCGATTGATGTCGTAAGTGGGTCACCATCGAGCGTCAAATCACCATAGCGCACTGCAAGACCTTGGAAAACGAGCTGGTGAAGGTATGATTTTTCATCGTACCCTTCAGGTGTCTTGAATGTAGGTATTAAAATACCTCCGAGTTCTAGCTCAACGTTGCAACGGTCGGCGATCGCCTTTGTGTTCTGGATAGCCCTGGCATGCGTTGCGCCCCAGCGACCGATCAATTCGTCAGGTTCAGCAACGTGCAACTCAAAGTCTTTCAAGGACATGCGCTTTTCGTCCGAAAGATACGAACCAGTTCCGACACATAGCAAAATTTCGTGAGAGTCGCGGTCATCGTGGTTCAGATAATGCCCGTCACTCGTAATCACCATCTGAATATCGAGCTCTTTAGCTACCTGTTCGAGGTGTCCGTTAATCTTCGTCTGCACATCCCACCTTGCGGGTGAATTGATATGTCCATGATCCTGGAGCTCAAGATAATAGCGATCACCAAAAATAGATTTGTACCACTCTGCAATTCTCTTTGCTTCTTCGTAATTGTCGTTGCGAAGATTCTCTGCAAGCTCACCACTTGCACAGCCCGACAATATAATAAGCCCTTCGTTGTACTTTTCAAGAAGTTCACGGTCAATGCGTGGCTTGTAGTATATGCCTTCAAGGTTTGCGGTCGAGCTAAGGCGCATCAGGTTTTCGTAGCCTTTTTTATTCATAGCAAGGATTATGAGGTGGTAGCGAGCTTTGTCTTTTTGAGGGTCACGGTCGTGTCGAGATCGAGTGGCGACGTATGCCTCCATGCCGATGATTGGCTTAATACCTTGGGATTTTGCCTCTTGATAGAATTCGATCACACCAGACATCGTCCCGTGGTCAGTAATTGCAACGGCTTCCATGCCCAGTTCTTTTACTTTTGTAATAAGGGCAGGAATCTTCGTTAATCCATCAAGCACGCTGTGATGCGTGTGATTATGGAGGTGCACAAAGCTAGACGACTTTAAGGCAAGCCCCTTAGTTTTGTCTGTATCAGTTTGTACCCCCATAGATACTCCTAGTATAGCGAACCTACCAGCACTTTGTCTGTAGTGAAAAAGATAGTGTCAGCGCTAAGACTGTTTTACAGCATCCACGATGAACTGAATCACGTCGCCAGCACCACCAGGTATGTCAACGAGTAGTCTCAGGACCCAAGCGATAATAGCGATCACTACCGTACCGCCGACGACGCTTCCAACACCGAAGAATATCCCTCGGAAGAAGTTCATTAGATACACTTGCCTTCTATTTTTGTTAAAGTCGTAAAAAAGGTCTTGAAGAATTGCTTTACGAGCAATATTTTCGTTTGCTTGTTTTGCTTTGTGAGCTACTTTCTTAATCATACGTACAAGTATATCGCACCTCAAAGAAAAAGGCTCGCCTTAGGAGCGAGCCTTTTTTTGATCAGTAGATAAAACTACTTGTTCTTTTCGATTGTCGACTGTGCAGACTTTGCAGCGTGCTCACTCTTACTCTTTAGGTCTTTTGTTGTATCAGCGACCGACTCCGATGCGTGCTTTGTCGCAGCTTCGAATGCGTCCGCCGCTTTAACAGCGACTTTTTCAGCTTTTTCGATAGCATCTTCAGCGGCATCACCAGCCTTGTGGCGGATGTCTTTCGCCTTGAGGATCGCCTCGTCTTTTGCTTTGTTCGCTTTCACCTTGACCTCGTCACGTGTTTCTTTCCCGCTTTTTGGTGCGAGGAGCACTCCTGTAACAAATCCTGCGAATGCACCAACCAGTGCTCCTACTGCAAATTTTCCCTTAGCCATAATTATTGTCCCTTTCCGGATGTTTTAGCAAATTTCTTTATGTATCGTCCCACAAGCTCTGCGATGAATATTGGTGATGTCAATCTAGACACCCCCGCTACTGCTGACTCGACAGAACTGACTGCATGCTGTGCCGACTTTGCGATCGTGCGGATCTCGGCCGACAAGCGGATAAGATACACGACGAGGATAATTCCTACGATCAGGAAGACCGAAAGAACGATAGCAAGTATGATGACGAGTATTTCTGCGGCTGAACTCATAAGCAACCTTTCTGATAATTACGTACTATTTGTACTTTTATTATACGCACAACTCCAAAGGAGAGCAACCGACTAACTAAGACGTTGTTTAAGATATTCCGTTAATTCAGCGCTATAGTCTTTGTCTTCAAGCGCCATATCAATAACCGCCTTGATGTATTTTAGCTGGTCACCGGTATCGTGCCAAACACCGTCAATAAACCGACCGTACGCTTCACCCTCGCTAGCAAGCTCACTAAGGCTATCCGCAAGACCGATCTCACCGCTCGCGCCAACTTTTTCTTGCTCCAGATACTTCCAGATATCACCCGTTAACAGATAGCTACCGACCGAAGCAAAGTTCGAAGGAGTGTTAGCAGCGCCCGGCTTCTCCACGAGGCCCTTTAGTCGGAATACACGATCAGACTGCTCTTCGGCCAGGCTTGCCATGCCGTATTTATCGGCGTCTTTCGTTTCAACTTCGATGAGTGAGATGACAGATTTTCCCGTTTTGTTATACGCTTCTTTTAACTGCAAAGGCCACGGAGTTTTACTGCGGAAAAAATCGTCTGCAAAGAATACAAAGAACGGTTCGTCGTCATTAATTAAGTGTCTCGCGTTGAGGATTGGCCGTGCGTTACCTTTTGGTGATCCCTTTTGACGAATGTAGATAAAGTTTGCGAGTTCTGCGACACGTTTAATCTCATCCGCTTTTGCGTCTTTGCCGCTTTCGCGTAGTTCAGTCTCAAGCTGATCACTCCGATCAAAATGGTCTTCGATTGCACGTTTCGTACTACCAGTCACAATGATAATGTCGGTCACTCCTGCTGCAACCGCTTGTTCGACAATCACCTGAATAACAGGTCGGTCAATCAAAGGGAGCATTTCTTTTGGCATCGCCTTCGTCTGAGGCAGGAATCGCGTACCAAGTCCCGCGGCACAAATGATAGCTTTAGTTGGCTGTTTCATATTACTGCTCCAATCGTTTACGTATTAATTGTTGCGCAAGTCCGGGGTTCGCTTTTCCGGCTGACCGTTTCATCACTTGACCAACAAGAAAGCCAATCGCTTTATCTTGCCCGTCTTTAATGTCCTGCACGGACTGTGCGCTCGCAGGATCTCCTAGGACAGCATCGACAATATCCATAATAGCCGACTCGTCACTTTCCTGAAGCAAGTTTTTCTGCTCAGCTATCGTGCGCGGTGAGGTGTTTTCAGTCAGTAGGGCACTGAACACTTCTTTAGCAGCTGTGCTAGAGAGCGCGTCCTTTGCAACCATCTGCGCGAGTTCAATGTACCCGCCTACAACGAAGTTGGTGACATGTTGCGCTTCGGGGCCTTCACTTGCACCGACAGAGCTCGCGAACCAATGAGCAACTCGCCTCGCGGCATCATCGCCGGCGTCTTGCTGGATTGTCGTGATCAAACGTGCATATAACTGATTTCCCAGTAGCGAATCGATAACAGAACGGTCAAGCCCGAGACTTCCCCACTGCGTTCTATAGTACGCAGGCAACAGCGGCATGTCGGCTTGCATTTCGGCAATATCTTCTTCACTCAACACAACTGGCGGAATATCAGCATCGGGCATATATCGGTAATCCTGTGCGTCTTCTTTGCTACGCTGCGAGCTAGTTTTTCCGGTCGCATCGTCCCAGCCGCGTGTTTCTTGAACAATCTTTTCACCGCTTTCGATTCGTTCAATCTGACGGATAAATTCATACTCAGCGGCCTTCTCGACACTCTTGAATGAGTTCAAATTCTTTACCTCAGCACGCGTGCCAAGCTCAGTTGATCCTTTCGGTGCAACAGAAAGGTTAACATCAAAACGCATGTTGCCGTGATAAAGGTCTCCGTAGGTAACACCCGCGAACGTCATTAATCGCTGAAGCTCCGCAGCAAATGCCTTGGCGCCCGCAGCCGAGTGAATATCCGGTTCTGAAACAACCTCAATTAAAGGTGTTCCTGCTCGGTTCAAGTCAACCAAGCTGTACCCTGCATGGTGCGTTAGTTTTCCTGCGTCCTCTTCTAGATGAGCGTGGTGAATACGGACCTTGATAGTTGAGCCGTCCAACATCGGTGCGTCAACGTGCCCGCCTAATATAATAGGCTGGTACATCTGGCTAATCTGATACCCCTTTGGCAAGTCTGGATAAAAATAATGTTTTCGGTCAAAGCGACTGACATGCGCGATTTCAGCGTTAAGCGCCTTGCCGGCCTTGGCGGCTAAAACGATCGCTTGGTGATTCAGCACGGGAAGCATGCCCGGAAGACCGAAATCAATCGGGCTCGTCACCTCGTTAGGGGCTTTACCATTCGAGTCGTTGTCGGCTCCACTGAAAAGCTTGCTGACCGTCGCAAGTTGTACGTGACACTCAATGCCGATCGTCATCTCGTATGAGTAAATAATTTCTTGGCTTATCATTAGATTGCCCCTACGTCTTTCAGCGCCTGCTTGAAGGCCATGAGCGTTCTCCTTGTGTTTTCATAGTCGAGTCGGACATCTGATTCATGCGCAATGCGATTTCGAAGTTTGTGTGCGCCCCAAACGTTATTCGCATTTGACCACGTTTTTTGTAGTTGCTTCATACGCTCACCCATCGTTGCGCCCTGTACGCCTTTTTCTTTGAGCGCCTGGTCTAACAACGAATCAGCATTAAGAACACTCATCGGATAACTACTCTGTTCTTCGCGCTTCAGTTGGTGCTCAATAGCCATCCAGCGCGTACGATACTTATCAACGTCAAGGTGCTGTGCTCCGCGTTTCGTCAATGAAATTACCGCAAATAGAATTGCGGCAAAAATAAGTATCGCGGCTAAGAAAAATATGACTGAAATCGATGTATCCATTATGCGTTACCTTCCATACTTTTTGCGAGCGCTAGCAGCAGTGCGTCATCGCGTCGCTTACCGATCAGTTGCACGCCGATAGGAAGGCCCTGCTCGCTAGAGCCTGCCGGCATACTAATCGCTGGAAGCCCAGCAAGGCTCGCCGGTACGGTCATTACGTCTGCAAGATACATTTTGATTGGATCAGCGACGTTCTCGCCTAGTTTGAAGGCTGGAGTGGGTGCAACAGGAGCAATCAGTACGTCGTACGTCTTGAATAGTTCCGTAAATTCGTTAATAAGTAAGGTACGTACTTTTTGGGCCTGCAAGTAGTACGCATCAAAGTAGCCACTTGAAAGTACATAGCTGCCGATCATGACACGTCGCTTGTTCTCGGTCATAAAGCCTTCATCGCGTGCACTGCCGTAAAGATCGCTCAAAAGAGTCGCGTCGGTTCGCTTGCCGTAGCGAATACTGTCGTAACGGCCCAAGTTGCTACTAATCTCTGCCGGTACCACGATGTAGTAGACAGCGAGCGCATATTTTAGCAATGAAAGACTCACCTCTTCGACTTGGTGGCCAGCTCCGCGCAGTTTCTCTAAGTACGTCTCGGTGACGTTTCTCACATCGATATCGACGTCATCGGTCATTGATTCTTTGATAATACCAATTTTTTTCTTGCCCTCGAGTTCATTCGGTAAAAAGAAGTCAGGAAGTGTAGTCATGTCCTTGTCGTCTCGACCACTCATGATTCCCATAACTAACTCTGCGTCACCAGCATTCGAAGCGAGGACCCCCACCGTATCGGTACTGCTTGCCATTGCGACAACACCGTAGCGGCTGACCATGCCATAGGTTGGTTTTACGCCTACTATGCCGTTAAAACTTGCCGGTTGTCGAATTGAGCCTCCAGTGTCTGTGCCGAGCGCAAACGGCACGATACCAAGCGCAACAACCACAGCGGAGCCGCCGCTACTTCCACCAGCAACACGTGTTTGATCAATGGCATTTTTGGTCGGGCCAAAAGCAGAGTTCTCGGTACTCCCTCCGTGCGCAAATGCGTCAAGGTTTGCCTTGCCTATACAGATGGCGCCTTCAGCTTCGAGCTTTTCAATCACTGTCGCCTGCAAAGGTGCTTCAAAATTCTCGAGGATCTTCGTCGCAGCAGTCGTTGTGCCGCCTAAAGTGAGAAAATTATCCTTAGCAATAAACGGCACACCCACAAGTGACCCAGTGATTGTGCCGTTATCAATCATGTCGGCTCGCTCGAGCGCGCGCTTTTCTGTCAGGGTAAGTATCGCGTTGAACGCTTCATTGGTGCGCGCTTTTTCAATTGCATCGAGCACGTTTTGACGCGCAGACATACCTATAAAATCAGAGATCGAACTCATACTATAAAACCTTTGGTACCTTAATTTGGTCAGCTTCAGCTTCTGGCGCCAAACCTAGTAGTGTGTCCTTGCCGATGCCGTAATCGTCAACAAGGTCATCGCGCCAAATATTTTCTAAATCCGTTACCTGATAAGTTGGCTCAACTCCGGATGTGTCGAGTTCATCAAGCTGCTTGATGTACCCAACGATGTTCTTGAGATCAGTCTGTAGTGCCCGCGCCTCGTCATCAGTGAGCTGCAAGCTACTAAGTTGTGCAAGGTGGCGCACATCATCTTGTGAGATTTGTGTCATATCACACTATTATACCGTAATACTCATGATATTAAAGCTTTTAAAGGGTAGAATCCAAGATTACATTTTTGAGCGAATTTCAGAGATCAGATCACGGAGTTCAGCGGCTTTTTCAAATTCAAGATTTGCACTGGCGAGATCCATCTGTGAAGACAGATCTTTCACCAAACTATCATATTCGTCTTTAGGAATTTTTTTCAAATTTAATTTCGGTTTTTTATCACCATCTTTTTTCGGAATAATCGCGCGGAGGCCTTCGTCAATTTCTTTGGCAATGCTCGCTGGAGTGATGTTGTTAGCTTTATTGTGCGCAACTTGAATTGTGCGGCGTCGGTCGGTTTCATCGATCGCTCGTTTCATAGAGTCAGTGATTTTATCTGCGTACATCAACACCTGACCGTCGAGATGACGCGCTGCACGGCCAATAGTCTGGATTAACGCACTCGTGCTACGGAGGAACCCTTCTTTATCAGCATCAATAATCGCAACAAGGCTCACTTCTGGCAGATCAAGTCCTTCACGGAGCAGGTTAATTCCGACCAGTACGTCGTAAATGCCTGAACGCAGATCACGCAGAATATCACTACGCTCAAGCGTATCGACTTCACTGTGAATATAGGCAGTCTTGATATCTAGTTCCTGCAAGTACGTCGAAAGGTCTTCTGCCATACGCTTCGTCAGCGTCGTCACAAGGACGCGTTGCCTTCTTTTAATCCGGTCACGAATCTCTGCGATCAAGTCATCGACCTGTCCAGTCGTTGGGCGAATGATTATCTCTGGGTCAATGAGCCCAGTCGGACGGATAATCTGCTGCGCCGGCTCTGGGCTGTGTGAAAGTTCGTAGTCGGACGGTGTTGCCGAAACATAAATCGCTTTGTTGATGTGCCTGTTAAACTCATCAAACGTCAGTGGACGGTTGTCGAGTGCACTGGGCATGCGAAAGCCGTTATCTACTAGCACCTCTTTGCGAGCACGGTCGCCATTATACATACCCCTCACCTGCGGCAGTGTCATGTGACTCTCGTCCACGAATAGCATAAAGTCATCAGAAAAATAGTCGAGAAGCGTTGCGGGCTGTTCGCCGGGCTCGCGGTTCGTAAGGTAGCGACTATAATTCTCAATACCCTTAACGAACCCAGTCTCTTCGAGCATTTCGATATCATACTTCGTGCGTTGATTCAGCCGCTGCGCTTCGAGGAGCATGTCACGCGACTCAAAAAACTCCATACGTTCTGCAAATTCTTTTTTTATTGCTTTAACCGCTCGTTCTACTTTTGCTTTAGGGGTGACATAGTGACTACTGGGAAAAATGGTCGTTTCATCTGGTTCACCCAAAATTTCACCCGTTAACGGGTCAATTCGAGTAATACGTTCGACTTCATCGACGAAGAACTCGATCCGGTACGCAATGTCGCTGCCCGCTGGAAAAATATCGACTATATCGCCGCGTACACGAAACGTTCCGCGATGAAAATCGATGTCATTGCGTTGATACTGAATGTCAGTCAAGAGTCTCACGAACTTATCCTGTTGGCGACGCTCGCCTTTCTTGATAGTAATAGACATCGCCGAATAATCATCTGGTGAGCCGATACCATAGATACAGCTGACACTTGCGACAATAATCGTATCGCGACGTGTCAGGAGTGCCGTTGTCGCTGCATGACGTAAGCGATCAATCTCGTCATTGATCTTACTGTCCTTTTCGATATATGTATCGCTGCTGGTGATATATGCCTCTGGTTGATAGTAGTCAAAGTAGCTGACAAAGTAGTGCACCTCATTGTCTGGGAAAAATGACTTGAACTCGCCGTATAGCTGCGCAGCAAGTGTCTTATTGTGAGCAAGAATTAGCGTAGGCACACCGCGGTTAGCGATGATATTCGCCATCGTAAAAGTTTTTCCACTGCCGGTGACGCCGAGCAGCGTCTGCTCTTTTTCGCCTTTTTCAAGACCGGCGACAAGGTCGACAATGGCCGTCGGCTGATCTCCAGTTGGTTGATAGGCAGATTGTAAGCGAAATGTTTGATCCATATAGTACCTATTATACTATTGATCGGTTGAATCACCCCATGGGCGATGGTCAGTCTAAGATTCTAACAGCTTTAAGCTCGGAAAGCCTTCGATGAATGCCCTCTGATACCGATCGAGAAGTTCAGCGTTCTTCGTACAGCTATTGCTCGCAAGTGATATCCCGTACGTATCATCTCCGACAGTAACGGTTTGGTCGATCGTTGCTCGGTCTTCACTCGACGAAGGGTCTTTAATGATGCTGACGATTAACCCGTCGTCGTCCGTACATTTTGTCCCGACTAGGTCTGGTGATGTAAATTCGATGTACTGTGTCTGATTAGCAGTTCGCTTGATAGTGAACTCGAATCCGGGAGTGCCTTCAGTGTAGGCGACAGCGATGCCCAGTGGCTCGATATCAACAAAAGATAGATTAGCAGGATCAACCGTCGGTACATCATCCGTCGCAGGAGTAACGTCAGTCACGTCGGTGTCGGTCGTTACAGCCTCCTCGGTCGTCGCCTTGGGCACCACTACCTCGTTCGTCGTCGGTACCGGAGACGCGGGTATGTCATCAGTCGCCTTATTGAGCTGGGTGAACCCTACGATAACAAGGGCCGTCGCGAGAACAGAAGCTGCAATTATTATGATAGATGTACGTTTTATGCCCGCCATGTGGCACCCTCCATTGATTGCTTATTATGATTAGCATAATCCGCTAATCCACAAAAGTAAATGCTTTACTCCTGCGCGTTAATTTTGTGCTCGTATGTTTTAATCTCTCGTAAAATTTCATCGTGGTCATCTATGATCGTATACAGTTTACGGTCTTCGTCGCCAATTGTTCCGAATTGCTCAAGCAGGACGCTTCTAATAAAGTCGTCAAGCGGCTTCCAGAAGTCAGAACCAACTAGAATAATGGGTGCGCGAGGGATCTTATAAGTCTCTTCGAGTACAAGGATTTCAAACAATTCATCCAGCGTGCCAAACCCACCCGCAAAGAAGATATAGGCGCTGGCATCTAAAGTCATCGCAACTTTTCGCCCAAAGAAGTGCTGAAACTGAAAGCTGTCGGTTGTATAGTCATTCAGACTCTGTTCGTGTGGAAGCAAGATGTTCAAGCCGAGAGAGTTACCACCCGCGTCATACGCACCTCGGTTTGCAGATTCCATCACTCCGTATCCACCTCCGGTAATAACAGTGAACTTCTCCAATGCTAGGCGCCGAGAGACTTCATAGGCGTTCGATGATATTCCGTCGTCCCGAGACTTCCTAGCTGAACCAAAGACAGTCACCGTCTTATCATATTTACGGAGCATATCAAACACTTGATCAAATTCCTCGATCACGCCGTCGAGTCGCCCTTCGGCCGCCTCAATAAGCTTGCGACGGATTAACAGATCATTCTTCTCGTTGGCTGTCCTGAGTGAGGGGACATTCTTTTTCTTTGTTATTGGAAGCTTTTCGGGCGCAATCATACTATTGTCTAGCTGCTCGAGCACCTGAGTTGCCAAATTCTTAAAGCCCATATAACGAACGAATACTTCATTCCACAAACTTTCGCGGAAGTGGTATGCGTAGCGATTTTCATACGTCTCTCTATTCGAGTACGCAAAACTAACATCGAAAAGGTTAAATGCGACGGGGAAACCATCGTACATCAACGCGACATAATCACGGTCTTTCCAAAACTCTAGCTCTGGATCAAGTTGAAACAACAGATCCTCAGCGCGGCGCCAATGCAAGTCCTCTGGCTGCACGTGCGGTTCGAACGCAATAGTACTGATGCTGTCTTCTTTGTGCTTGCCTAGGTAGCGCTGGATAACGCGCCAGTGAATTTTGTTTCCAACTATCTGACTCGCGTCACCAGGATCAGCGACGAGCGTACTCACAACTGTCCGGCCAAAATGCGGTTTTTTACTCTTCAATTTAAAGAAGGTTGAGTATAATTTCACTTCGTTCATGTAGTGGAAGAGCAGCGGCAGTGTCTTGAGCACGAGACCACGCATTGTTTTTGCGTGCATCGGCACCACGACAATCACACCCATTTCTTTTGTGTGCGTCACGTTGTGCAGTTTCTTTTGAACAAAGTGTGCAGCAAGATCAACGTATTTATTATGGTCCATGATGACAATTTCAAGATCACGCTCTTCGTAGTCGTCCGGCGTAACGGTCTCGAACAGTTCGTCGTATTTATTTAG
>Ga0209414_1001336_pt1 | contig 11685 bp, 11 predicted proteins | sample LakVidmifraction_4_FD_181154 | JGI IMG/M metagenome (GOLD analysis project Ga0209414, IMG submission 181154) | Hypersaline microbial communities from Lake Vida, Antarctica - Brine Hole Two &gt;0.2 micron (SPAdes) (version 2) | ecosystem: Environmental > Aquatic > Non-marine Saline and Alkaline >... | reverse complement strand
CATTTGTTCGCCGGCCTCTTTATTCAGCCCTAGATACTCGGCGAAATTCACAAACCCGGATGGGCTGGCCATGGTTATTTCCTCGAAAACATCGTGTGGTGCCAGTGAATGGTGGGCCCCGTGCCAACCAGCAAAGACGTGACTGTGACCTGAGTTTTCATGTACCCGACGCCAGACGGCAGGTCGGTGGTTTTGGTTACTGACGCCCCATTGATTTTGACGGTCAGCGTGGCCGCCACGGTGAAATCAATGTCTATGTTGTATTCGGCGTCGGCGACCACGGCGATTAGAGTGTCTGTTTCGCTGGCCGTCGTGCCGTCCGAAGTACAGACAAACCAGTTGCCCGAAACTGCCGAGTCATACCGTAGCCCGACGTAAAGTTGAGCGGCCACGGTGGAGAACAGCGCGAGGTTTCCGCTACCCAGCGCGACCCAGATTCGTCTGCTCGTGAGTGCCGCCCATGGGACAATCAGCGCCCACAATCTCGGGCGCTGTACCCACATGGCCTCAAACGCGTTTGTCTGCCTCACGCCAGCGACATCGTTGAGCAAAAGTCCGGTGGCGTAGCTATTCCAGGCGCGCGGACTAGCGACGGTTGGCAGGACGGCGCCCATGCTTCCGATGTCGGCCTGCGTCCCCATGCCCCACGTCGAGTAGGCAGTACTGTTGGCTGCCGTCTTTGTCGCCACGCCCCACACGCGGGAGTCGTCTGAGTACGAGCCGAACTTCCCAAAGTCGACGCCCGTCGAGCCTGCGCCGGGCGGACCCGTCGAGCCAGTCGGACCCTGCGCTCCGGTGGCGCCAGTCGGGCCGGACGAACGCGCCTCTAGCGCCTCCATACGCAGGTAAATGCCGAGCAAGGTGTCGTTGACGACCTCTGCCTTGGTCAGCTCGTTTTCTCGGAGCTGTTTTCTGACCCCGGCCACCATTAGGTTTTAACCGTGGCGACGCCCTCGCCGGGCAGATGGACGACAACCATTCCCTCGAGACCGAAATACTCGGAGACCGTGGAGTGTGAGACGGTAACGGACAGCCGAGCGCTGCGACGCTGGGCGCGCGGAATCGTGCATCTAGACATCCGCGACGTGGCTGTCGGAGTCATCGAAATACCCCCGCTGTTGGACGCCATGTCCGAAATAAACGTCACGCTGTACGCGGTTGGTGTCGTCCAAGCTGCGAACGTGCTGGAGACATCAAACAGCACGTGAAGCTCATCCCAATGCGTTTCTAGTTCGGGCGATGACGTGACGACGTTCCAGCGAACGGTTTTCGTGATTGCTACGTCGCTCCCGTCGTAGGTGTCGTCTTTGTAGTCGGCGGCCGCGTAGGTGAGCCGCTCCTTGAATACGTAGGCGTCGCCGCCGCTTGTATTCCATTGACCCAAAAATAGTAAATCGTCCGACGCCCTGGTGACGCCGGTCGAGTGCCCGTTGGTTTGGTTGACGTCGGAGCCGCGCGTTGTGGCCCACGTCGTCCAGGCGCCCATGCGAGTGTCGTAGACGAAAAATGTCGGGCAATTGCCGTTGGTGCCTGAGTCGGGAACAGCGAAAATGACCTTGTGCCGAGCGCGGTAGGAGGCCGCCCAGGCGTACGTCGACAGCCATGTCACCCCGGCGTCCTTGACGGTTTTCCAAATCAACGGGTCGATTGCGTTTGAAATGTACTCTGTGCCTGCGCCGGTGATTTTGGCGATACCCTCGCGGCCCCAGGCGTAAATCGCGTCGTCACATGTGGTGACCATTTCCCTGCCGATTAGCCGGAACGTCAGGTCAAATTCCTGGACAGCAAAATCCGCCGACGAGCGGCCAGTCAGTCGGTAGATGCCTGAGTCTGTGAAAAAAAAGATGGCATCCCTCAGCACCTGCATGCGCAGAATCGACGTGTCTGCTCGTCCCATGAATCCGACATTCACGGACGGAACCGCATCGCCGAGTTCCGGCTTCGAGTACGCGTAACCGTTCGCGTGGTATTCGATGGTGGCAGTAATCGTCGTTGCGAGAGACGGGAGATATGCCGTCCCGTGCGCGCTGGCCACAAGGGTAAATGCCGTGTTGGTGGTGCGCGACTCGATTCTTATTTTGCCCGGCAGCACATCGTCGCTGGACACGTAAAACGCCCAAACGGTCGCGTTGGTGGTTGATTTATTGATTGCCTCAACCAGGTTTTGCGCGGTCCGCTCGACTGCCTCCTTGTTCGCCGAGCCATCCGCGACCGTGGCCACGACGAACTGGTTGTTGGTTGGCGCTCCCGGCACAATCGAGGTGTACGTGACGCCGCCAATAGTGAGCGTGTCTCCGGCAGTCAGCCCTGTTCCGGACACCGTCCCCAGCAACGTGAATTCGTACACGTATGGATAGATGATGTCCGAATAGAAAAGACATCGCGCGAACTGAACGACGTCTTTGGCCCATGGCGGTGGATTGTTCCCGAGCTGAATGCCCGTGAGCGGAGCACCAGACGGGCCGGGCGGTCCAAAGTCTCCGCCGAGAATTTCGTTCGTGTAGAGCGCCGTGCCCAGCACCCGGAATGCCTCGGGAGCGGTATCCAGAAAATCCACATAGCCGGCGGAAATATTGCCGGCAGTCAGGAAGGCCTCTGCGACGAGATTCATTTCGTCAGACGGGGTGATTCCGGTCGCGGCCACGGCGCTACGGTAGAGCCGATAGAAATAGCTCGTAGTGAGCGCGGTCGAGGCTGTGAGCGTTTGCCTGGGGAGCAAAATTCGGCAGGTAATGTCCTTCACGACTCCCGTCACCCAACCGGTAGTGCGAGCGTTGTTGACAACGACGGTTCGCGCCGAAGGTGCGCCCTCCATAATCACGCCTTCCGCGTCTTTCTTGCACCATGTGACGCGGTAGGCGACGACTCCGAGGTCGGCGATGGCGGTGCCAGGCGCGCCCGACAGCACGGCGCTCGGGCCAGTGAGGTCGAGCGCCAGACCCTTGGGCATTCCCGCCAGCGTCATCGTCATGTCTGTTTCGAGCCGTCTCACTCCCTCATCGCTGGTGAGGTAGTGATTTCGCCGGCTGATGCCCATCTGCATTCTTGTCGACGGCTGGTTGGTGACCGTGCCTGCAATTGACGCCCACGGAGACGAGCCGTCTCCGAACCTGAGCCCAGTTGCGACCGTGCTGCTGCCATGATTCGACAACAGGTTGACGCCGAGTTCCTTGCTGTTGACCAGCTTCCAAATTGGACCTCCGAGCGCATTGGTCTGCTTGGCAAATCCCTGCCTGCTCCGAATAATGCCCGGTGCCTCGACGTTGACGTTTACCGCGGTCACCAGGGCCCCGGGCGACCGCGAGAGTTCCCCCGGAGCCAGCACCAGCCCCTTGGCGTCGAGAACGACCTTGGCGCTCACCATGGCCTCCGCGCGCCGCGATTGCGGTAGTGAGGTCCGCCCAAAATCTTTCGGTCTGCGGTATCGACACGGGGAGTGAGTGCCTGGATTCCTACCGCCACCATCCTCTGAGCCTCGGCAGAATGGTCTGCGGCCTCGCTGCTCTTTCCGAGCGCTCTGAGGAGTCGGGCAATCGTCAGCTCGACGAGCGCCGGGTGTAGCTCCACCGGCAACTGAATCATCGGCGTAACGTCCGACAGGCCGATGTAGTCGCCGACGGCTGGCGGGGTGCTGAAGCTGACGTTGGGGAGCGTGACCGTGGTTGCGGCCGTCTGTGTTGCCGTGGCGTCGACAGCCAGATGTTCGAAACTAGGAGTGCCTGCGATTACGTCTCTGACGGCGGTCGTAGTGATGCCGTGCGCCGCTGTAGTAATCGTCGTTAGCGTCGCGCCGACTGACACGGCGGAAATCGCCAGCGTCGACGACGCTTCGGTCGTCAGAATCAGACGGCCCGGGCGAACGAACGCGCGGATACGCAGCGTGCCTGTGCCTCCCGGCGAAGGGTAAAGCACCACCCTCGAGCCCTCGAGGTAGTAGGCGTACGGCTGTCCCGTCGCTGTCGACAGCAGACATAGCTCCGCTATCTGCTTCGGCTCAAAGCGAGAGAGATTGAAACCGGACCCATCACCATTAATCCATTGGACGGTATTGATTCGAGAGAGCGCCGCTCGTTTGTTGATTCGGTAGGCGGCTGTCCCTGCCACTACCGGCACGTCAAAGACGCGCTGGTAGAGTTCCTCCCGTACCCCGAGCATCAGCGGAACCAGCGTGTCTCGTAGCTCCGCGTCCGCATGGGCCAGGATGTCCGCGTCCGCCGTGCCGGTGACGGACGATGACGGCAAGGAGCCGCCTCGCCGGACCTCGGTACAAACGTCCTCGCCCGTGTACGCCACCGGTTAGGCCGCGCCTTGCTCTAGCAGCGCAGCCAATTCGCTCTCGTCCTCGCCGCCCGTTTTCGCAGCGCAGGCCTCACACGTTTCCTCGCCAGGCAACATCGCGCAGGCCTCGCACTCGGGCTCGGGAGGCGGCGCTCGCTTTGCCTCGGCCAGTTTCACCAGCTTGCCGTCCTGCGCCTGCTCGCCCATGTCGAGCAGTTTGCGGATTGCGGATTTAATCGCGTCGTTCATGTTCGTCCTCAGAGCGTGTCGGTGACGGGAAGTGCATCGCCGCCGAGGCCGCGCGACATATACGTGTTGGAATTCTCGATCGTCTGCCCCGTTCCCGAGGCGGCGAGAACGATGTTGTTTCCGATTTTGCCCGGGACGCGGCACCAGATTCCGTAGTGAGTGCTGGCTGCGAACGTCGCAGACCCGACCGACACGGTAGATGCCGATGCCTGGACGATGTCCTGCGGCGCGTTCGGCCCGGTGAACCAACTGACTCCTTTCTTCGGGTACACATGACAGACACCGGCCACGTTCAGAGCGAAGAGGTATTTCTGAGCGTAGGGATGGCGATTGACCGCACCACAAAAAGACGTTCCCCCCTCCGTGTCGGTGCCGGTGATGACAAAGTCTCCGTCTTTGGTCGGGATCGCCGCCTCTGTGCCTGCGATTGCAGTGAATCGAAATCCGGCCAGGTTGATTACGGTGCCGGCCAGAACCGAGGCCAGCGTCAACGACGACTTGAGGTGTGTGGCCCCGATGATGTTCGAGATTTTCGCGTTGGTGCTGGCGTTGATTACCGCAGCCACAAGAGCGGCCGAAATAGTGTCGTCGGTTGCCCAAGTCGCGGTCAGCGACACGCCCGCGACACTCATACCAACCGCACCGGTGCCGGAGGCCGAAATGCCTGCGCTGCACGCGAACGCAGGGTCAGTCCCGCTACTGACGACAGTGTAATTGGTCCCGCGCTCAATGCCAGACAGCGCGCCCATCGCCTTGTTGACCGCGACACGAAGCAGGTCTTTCCCTACGCGGCCTCGGCTGTTGAGACTGTTGTCATGCGTGAGACTGATGAACGTGTGCGCCATTTTGTTTCTCCGTTGGTGCGCCGGCCAACCCCGGCGTGTGGTCCAGCTGCTCAAGTTGGCGGCCGAGAAAAAATGCAACGCCTCGGCCGCCAGGTCAGCGGCCGTGACTCAGCCGAAGGTAATCCCGCTCATGAGAACCAGGTGCCGAGGCTGCTCAATAAACAGCTGTTGATTGCTCATGGTCCGCATTTCGCCGGCAGGAGTGGTAGCCGACTCGAGAATGATGTTCTCCCCGCTGTTGCCCCGAGTGATGAAATGAATATCGCTCGAGCCCGTGCGAAGCGCCTCGTCAGGAGCGAAAATATGAATCACGCCGTCTGCCTGGAGCGGATGCGGGAGAATTTCGATAACGCCGACGCTGCATCGAAACTCGATACCCTCGACGCCGAGCTCCCCTTTGTTGGTCCGGTAGCTGCTGTCGTACTGGCGCAACGCCGCGATGTCGGTATTGAGCACGCTGAACGCCTTGACTGAGGTCAACGCGACGAGCTTCTTCACGCTGCCGTACGGGGCCACCATTTCGGCCGCCTCGACAATTTTGCCGAACGAAATAACGCCGGTGCTGGTGCTGTAGACGTTCGGGTTCCAGAGGTCGTAGGTCGACGTCGCGATGTTGAACCACGTGCCGGTGGCGTTACACCAGGCATCGAGCCCCGCGATTTCCGTAGTGGTGCCGAAATCGGTGACGAGTCCGTTCGACTCGAAAAACAGCACGCCACCGCCGGACGCGGTCCAGTAGGTGTCCATTTGCGTCGCGTCCGAGCTGTCGGCCGTGATGTTGATGACCCTGTTCGCCACGTCGACGCTTGAAATAAAGAAGGTGCCTGCCAGACCAGTGACTGGCGCAACTGGCGTCGAGCGGTTGGCTCGAAGCATTGCCAGCGTGGCGCCAGTCGCGCCGGCAAAACGCGCGGCACTCCAAGACTCTGCCGACACGGTTAGCGCGCGAGTGGTGCTGGTGCCCGAAATGGCCGAACCAACAGCGATTCCGCGCCGGCCGCAAATGAGTTGCATTTCCAATCGCTTCAAATGAGACATCGAAAGCCGCTTAGTGACTCGCTTTGCCGCAGACTCGAACGCCTTCGGACCACCAGCCTTCGCGCGCTCGAGCGCTTCATAGGTGACGCTTGAGCGGCCGAAGAGCTGAGCCCCTTCCGCCTGGGCATTGACCATCGCGCCGGTCTTGATGGCCAGGTACGTGGGGGTGCTGCCGCTGGCCGCAGCGGTGAAGCTGGCCTCGAGCTGAATATCTACTGGCTGGTTGTACTTGTCGCCGAGGCCGGCCGACTGGTAGTCGAATTTAATGTAGGTCGACGCGAGCGGCGCCGCGAAGCTGTACGCGGTGACGATTCCCTTCGGATAAACCTGCTTAACGAGTCCTGCAATTTCCGTCATTCCATTGACTGAGGCCATGTGTTTTTCCTGAGCGGCAAAAGGGTTGGGCTGCGAGAGGGACCGACCGCGTCCACTTCAGGAGCCGCTTTTGCGCTTCGGAGCCGAGGGCTTGCGCGCTCGGGCCGTCAACGTTTTTGTCGGGGCCTTACGTGTGCCCCGACAATTTCACAAACGCAACATGGTAGCAATAAGTCACACGTCGCAACGTGCTGCGACTTTATCGCGCGCCGCCACCAAACGTTCTCGAGGCGTCCAGCTTTTCAGCCCGCGTCAACTCGCGGTCGCCACCCTGCTGTTGCTGCAATCGTGCCGGGAGAGGCGAGGGAAGCCCTGCGCCCATCGATGACCTCAGCCTCCGCGCGCATTCACGCATCAGCAACTTGAGTCGGGTCGTCTGTTTGGTCGCATCCTCTGGGTCGGTCACCGCCATACCGCCCAGCTTGTCCGCCAGCGCCGGGACGTCGAGGCTCCCATAGTAGCTGTCCGCCATCGACTCGTGCTCTCTCACCGCCATTTCGGCCAATTCGTCCTCGTCCAGTCCCAGCCCGAGTCTTTCGTTGCGGTCCATTCGGTTGGCGATGCTTGGCAGGAAATGTGGCGCGTACTCACCGGAGATGTTCGCCTTTTTTAGCGCCCCCACGGCCGCCTTCGTCAGTCTGTCACCGGCCTGATTCACCCGTTCGACGTAGGCGGTTTCCTCCTGCGCCCGTTGCGCGGACTCCTGTTGCTCTCGAAGGTCGGTCAGCTCGCGCTCTCGCGCCGAGAGTCTCGCCTCGTACTCGCGCTCTCGCGGAGTCAGGTGCTCCTGTGCCTTGCGCGCGGCGTCCTCGGCGAGAATCTCCTCCTCGATCGCCTCGCGGACCAGTCTGGTCCCCTTCTCACCGCCGCCCAATAGCTCCGCGATGGCCCTGGCCCGCTCGCGAGGCTGCATTTTCTCCATCGCGGACAATTTCGCGGTGATGCCGTCGGCCTCGACCTTCGCCCGGTGCGCCTCCGCAACAGCCGTCTCCGTGGTATCTCGGCTGGAGAGAAGACGCCGCAGGTCCGCTGCACTAGTGATGCTTTTCTCTTTTCCTCCGGCCCTGTATTTGAGGGCGCTTTTTTTGAGCAGCTCGTCATAGTCGTCGTCTGGAGTGCGCGGCTTTTGCGCATTCCTGACTGCCGGCTCCGGCTCTGGCGCTGTTGGCCTCGCCGTCTGAGCCGCGACGCCGGTGTCGGCAGGCGCCTCCGGCGCTGCCTCAATCGGCATTCCGGTAGATGCGTCCGTCCCTCCGGTCTCGTCGCTCACGCCTCAAGCACCGATGCGCCATTCGCGACGACGCCATCAACAGACACAATCTCAGCCAGCTGCACCATCGGAGCGGCGGGAAACAGTTCGACGCCTACCTTGGCTGCGGCCCACTCGAGGTGTGGCTGTGGTCCCTCGACGGCCATCTCTGCGAATAGCGCAGCCAGTTCCGTCCATTTCTGCCTGGAGTCCGCGTCGACAAGCGACTTAGCAAGCGCGAATGTCTCCTCGAAATTGACGGCACCAATCCCGCCGTGAGTCACCTGCGCCGAGACTATCAGGCTTAGCAAATCGACTCGCCGAGACTGCACCTGCGCCAGCTCTCCAAGGAACGCTTGGATTTTCTGGGCGGACATCGCCGCCATTTTTTCTTCCTGTTCTTTGGTGATGATGATGCGCCGTTTCTGATTTTTCGTCGTCATGAGTTGCTCCTCAAGGTGAGAATGGAAGTTAGTTACCGCAGGCCACGCACAGGCCGTCGACTTTGGCGTTGCCGCAAGCACCGCACGTGTCGCCATGGTCAACAGACGACGCGTCCTCGACGGACGTCTGTTTGCCGGCAGGCGTTGATGCCTTCTTGATTCGCTCGACTGCGGCGCGGCCGAAAATCAGCTTGAGCGCGTCGTCATCAGACATACCGTCCGAGACGGGAACAGACGGACCCGCAGGCTTGTCTTTCATTGCGCCTCGGCAATTCGCTGGGCCAGAGTCAGACGTCGGATTTGAAGCCATGCGAGTTCCTGGCGCTCGCCAGCAACCCTCGCGGTGTGCGGCTCGTTACGCATTTTGTCCACGACAGACAGCGCCTCGCCGAGGGTGAGCGAATACGTCTGCTCCAGAATGGCCTTGGTGACGATTTCTACTCGAGCATCTATCCGCTCGAGCTGCGCCTTGAGCGCTCTGACGATTTCGGATTCCTGAGGCTCCGCGAGAGCGCGCGGGGCGACCGTGGACACTCTGGGTGTTGACAGAAAGTTTTTGATTGTCGTCATTCGATTCCCTCGACGGGCGATGGCGCCTGGACGCCGGTGATGGGGTCTCTCGGCGGCTTGGCTGGTTTCGGAGCCGAGATACTAGGCGCGCCAGACGGCAGGCCCTGAATCCCTGCTCGCGGAGCCGACGTGTCACCGGACTCGTCCGGTCCACCGGGCGCGGGAGCAGCCGATGGCCCCATGCGTCCAGGCATCTCGGACATCTCGGACATCGTAATCGCCTGCTGGATTTCTGGCGGGTAACCGAGGACGGCGAGCATGACCGGGTCCACCAGTCGCATCAGCCGCACTCGCTCCTCCACTACGCCAAGGACAGCTACCGTTACCGTAACGTCGTCGCGTGCCTCTGGCGCTGCCAGAGCGGAGAGGTCCTCGAGAATATGCAGCCAGTGTTTGTCATAAATCAGCGGGCGCACGTGCTGCTTCCCGTCGTCCACGAATACAGGCAGGCCCTTCCGAAACGACTCGGCGGCGTCGACGGGCGACAGCCCGATGCCCTTCGCCAACATCTGACGCTCTTTCCTGATGCCCATTTCGGTAGCGAGTTTTCCCTCGAACACGGGCTCCAGTCGGCCGGTTTCCTTCATCAGTAGATACTGTTGAGCGGTAATTTCGCCGTGCTCAAGCAGCTCTCTCGCCGAGTCGACGCGACCCGCGTAGCTCTGAGAAATAGGAGAAACGCTCTCGACGATGAACCTATCCATGCCGCGAAGGTCCTTCGAGCTCCATGATTTATGCTCGTAGTCTCCCGAGATTCCGCCAATCACAGCTACTCGCTCAGAATTAGCAAACCTCTGGAGCAGCTTCAGAATGCCCGTGCGACTGCGCTCTAGTACGTGCGCGTAGGACGCCTGAGACCGGGAGGCGTACTGCACCGTTTTGGCCTCCAGTAGCGCTGCGAGATTGCCCGGCATTCCTCGGGGGACGTCGCCCATCGACACGTCGGACTCGCCCATGCGTGACTGCATGTTTTCGTCCAGCATTGCGTCGAACGCTGGAATCTGCGGCGACAGCTCTACCCCGTCGATTTTCTCCGGCTTGTTCGCCGACTGGAAGAAATTCATGGACCCGACGACTTGCGATAGTGACGGTTTGTCGCCCGTTCGACTCCAGAGATTGGTGATGCCGCCAGCGTTGGCTGCGGTGGCGGCCTGCGTGGCCACGGTGTCTTTGAGTTCCTGCAATCCAATCAGGTCAAAACTGGGAGCGTGACCCGCGATGCTGCCGACCACCGTTGCCGGCGAAAAACGATACATGTGCAAGTCGTCCGCTGCGTACGGATACGCGCCGTCGTACACAACGCAGTCGCCCGAGGCGAAGCGAAGCAGACGGCCGTTTGGCAGCGCGGGAGACGGGAGGTGACGAAGCTCCCAAATCCATACAAGGTCCGCGCTCGCACCGGCCGCTGTGGTGTAGCGACCCGCGCCCATGTCCATGTCCAGGTCCATATCGGACGCGCCTGCGCCAAAATCGTCACGCAATCCATCGTCGGCCGTCATGTCGCGCAATTTCTGCGCAGTCGCGACCGATGTCGCATCGCCTCGAGCCTCGACTGACATCGCCAGGTCAAATCGGTTGTAGCGTCGTTTGTACGCCGCCCATTTCAGTCGGTCGATTGACTCTGCATCCGGGTCGTAGGCCACGCGAAACGGGGTGGTCGCATGCACCTCAACGTCACCCTCGTTAAGCGCCGCCTCGTCCGTAAAGTCGGTGATGTTTTTCCCGGCGGTCGCATCCCAGCCGTAAATCTCCCAGCCCTCGGAGCAAATGACGCCGATTTCCACCATTTCCCAATCCCTGTCTGCCACCGAATGGGTATTCGAATAGTACTCGAGCAACCCCTGTCCGAAGCTGGCCTGCTCCAGTGACGCCGAGTCCGCATTCGTGGCGATGGCGCGGAATGCCGGCTTTTCCGCTGTGGTGCGCACAACGCTTTGATTGACCAAGGTGGCGTACCTATTCAGGGTCACGTCGACGTATTCGCCCTGCTCGCCGCTCTGCCCCGTGCGCGAGGTGTCGCCCTGTCCGTCTGGCGCGCGGCCGTACATGGTCGAGAAGCCGCGACGCATTCGACCCGCGCGACCCGTGTTTCGCAGCCATGTCTGGTAGCGGCGGATTCTCTCGATGACGTTTGCTGCTGCTACTGCGCTGTCTGGCTGTGCTGCCCAGTACGAGCGGGAATCGTTGTCGGCGGCTGCTGGCACGCGGGGACAATAGACACGACGTTGTCAGCGATTCAACTGGTTGTGCGTTTCGAAAGTTGTCTATTTTTCGCCGCGCCGTCGACGTCCGGTAAACGCGGCCGCGAGGTCGTCGTTCTGATTCGCGACGACCTCTCCCCAGTATTGCGGCGGCGGCGGCGGGAACGGGTCGTGATTCCAGAACACGTTGCGCGTGAGATAGACGAGGCAATTGTGGACCAAGATGCCGTTGGCGAAATACTCGGGGTCATCCGCCACTGCGAGGTTGAACACGGAAGCCTCGCGTCCGGTCGGCCATACGCTTTCCACAAACACGGCCACACGTGCGCTTAAGTGTTCGGTTAGCATGCACTTAGTCGTCAACGATTGCAGCGGTACCCACCCGAATTGCGTCATCACGGGGTGTTCGGCCGTCCCCTCCAACACGGCGCCGGTCG
>Ga0209414_1001334_pt1 | contig 11692 bp, 10 predicted proteins | sample LakVidmifraction_4_FD_181154 | JGI IMG/M metagenome (GOLD analysis project Ga0209414, IMG submission 181154) | Hypersaline microbial communities from Lake Vida, Antarctica - Brine Hole Two &gt;0.2 micron (SPAdes) (version 2) | ecosystem: Environmental > Aquatic > Non-marine Saline and Alkaline >... | reverse complement strand
ACTTAAGTGCTTTTGTTGATGATCCAATAGCTATAGTACCATTTCTAACATTCGTGCCGAACGCTGACAATTTAGATCCTACTTGCCCAACATTAACCCCCATGATGGTCAGGTTACCGGCAGCTTCTTTTACGGTATTCTTAAATTCCTTGGTTGATTTTTCCTGTGCATCGATCGATGTCTTTGCTTTATCCGCACTATCCTTTAATTTCTTTTCCTCATCGGTTAGCTTGCTGGCTGCCCCCGCTGCATCACCCAATGATTTTGAAGCCGTGGTGTTTGCGTCCTGAAGTGCAGTTCCCGCTTCTTGAGATAAGTCCCGGATTTGCTGCAAATAGTTAATCGCATCATTATCCAGAAATTCTAATCTAACGTCAATATCGCTCATATCAGTTTATTTACTGCAATTTGCCGAATATGGAGTTAACAATAGATAGCTATTTGTTTTTGTTCGCACGCTTCTCGCTTACATCCTTTGCTCCTGCGGCAATGTGGAAGAAGTCTTTCGCATCCATTTCCCAAAGTATTTCAGGAGAATAAGCCGGGAATACCTGGGATATAAAAGTGATCAGATCGACATAGTGGATATGAATCTCATCCAACTTATCGACGTAAAGCAGGCTTCGTTTTGAATTGAGATATTGTTTGTCGAAATAATCATCTGACTTATTGTTTAGTCTGAATCTGGTGGCTGTTGCAATTCCAGTATGCTGTTCATCGTTTCCTGCATCTGATTTATTTCTTCGGAGATCTTGGCATATCCGGCGATATGACTCAGCGCAAGCAAAAAAAAAGCATGGTATGAATAATCAGAGTCCTTAAAATCATCATACTTTTTAGACATGACGATATCACTCATTTGGGTAGTGTTCTCATCTTCCGACACTAAGATAAGGCTTGCAATCTGATACACATACGGCACTAGGTCGTCATTATCCCACTTCTTTTTATCTGAGATCGTCTGCAGACCCTCCCATGCTATATTGGAGGCGTTTATTAGAGCTTGCGGAACATTATTAGAGCTTATGAGAGTTTTATGAATGGATTGAATCAACCCCACTATATATTCAAAGTCAGCTGCGAATCCTACGACAACGGACAACTGGTCAAATTTCAATTGCCTTCTGGTCTTTAGCTGGGGTTGGTAATAGTATTTTTTGCCATTTATCATAAACCATGGCTTTGAAAGGTCAAAGAACTTTACCTTGAGGTTTTCAGGAAGATCCTTCTGTTTATCTTCTAGGGTTTTAATTGGGTTCATTCGAGTTTATCGATTATTAAGGTCATTATCATTGCTAAAAATATGGATAGAATTATGGTGATGATGGAATATGCAACGTAATCCCATCCGTGTTTATTTATGATTCCATTTATTAACAGCGTCCAAAGTGCCAGCTGCCCGGCAACGCATTTATGGCACCCAAACAATTTCCTAAAGATAGATCCTTTTTCCCAAAGACCTGGAATAAAATCGAATATCTCATCCGGCTCCTGCAACCTAGTGAATACTATTCCGGCTATAGCGAATATTAAACCTGCTTCATAATAGGTCATACTTTTCTCATTTTGACCACTATAATTCTTCCTGGTCTAACATAAGCTGAATTGAATTGAACATCCTGCCCATCTATACTAAACGCCTGCCTATCCAATGAAGCGGGTATAACCTCATGCTCATATCTTTGAACTACTCCATCCTCAACTATCTGCATCAACCAGGCAATCCTATCCGGGTGCTCATTGACGATATCTGGCAATGTAAATTCGGTAACCGTTACACGATCTTCTCCACCTACCAATACAAATTTTTGATAGTACCAAGGATCGATATAATCCATAGCTACCTCTGCGTAATCAATCTTCTCACATATACCTGAATTGGCGATTAATTGAACCTGACCAACCTGTGTAGTCACCACGCTTAATCCTGTCCCAATTTCGGCATACATTCCACTCGTCCATTGATACCAGGTGTAATTAACCGCATCGGGTGCATCAATAGCGGCCGCACTTAATGTGTAGCTGCTCGCCCCAGGAATTACACTCTCAATATAAGCCTTGAAGTTTGAGCACCCGTCTAAGAACAACGCATACACTCCCTTCTCGCACGCATCCAGACTAACATATCCATAATAAATACCTTCACCGTCAATAGTGATCGTATCTGTCGTATCAGTCAGCGCGCTGATGTTATTGTTTTCAATTTCCTTTTCCCATCGATATATTGGGGTGTCCGTTCCTGTATATCCTGAATAACTGACCGTTATCGTTCCATTCCCGTTGTCTGTCAAGGAAACATCAAATTCGCACTCAGTAACCGTTATGGCCAGTACGTTGCTCTCCAAGTTACAATCGTTATAATCTGATATCACCTTATAATCCCCGCTCAATGTTGGAAGGTAGGTACTTCCGCCTGTTTGAACAGAAATATACCCTGTTCCATCATCAAACCACCATTCGATATCTCCGGCCTTGCTCATATCCAGTACGAGATACCCGTTTGCGTCCTGGGTAATGGCCACTGTAAAATCGGTACATGGATCAACGATAGTGAAAATGTAGTTATCACTCTGGCATCCACCCTTGAACCCCGTTACCTCATATATCCCGTATTGATCCTGAAAGTCATATGAATCGGAATTATTGGATAATACTTGCCATCCATCACTTTCTGTTGCCCGGTATCTCCACCGGAATGATTCTGCCCCGGTTGCAGGTTCTCCTGTTGTGGTTACTGACATTACCGTCCCTGATTGGTTCCCAGCAATCGCATACGCAGAACAATCAATATCTGATCCCGGTGTTCCCTGGCTATCCTCATCACATCCCTCATAAGGTGCCCCATCAAACAAACTATCGCAGGTATCCGCGTATGAAACGGCGTTAGTCTTCAGTCTCATCTTCACGTTGACCATGAACCGATCAAGAGTTATCTTCTCTTGTGCATCTACTTCCAGGCGATCACATATAACCTTCTCGCCTGTAGCCGTATTTTCCAGCTCAAAATAAGTCATGCCCTGATATGCAGACAGCAGGGAAAAATGATAGGTATTAACGAGTGCGGGGAATATTAGCCACCGCTTTTGAATGTAAACAGATCTTATCCCGATACCGTAGCCATTTTCCAATTCCTCCTCATAAGTCTCGTTTTCAAAAGGCAGGAAGTCCCGGATATCCACAAACAAAGATCTAACATCGATCTGGTTGATGTTGTCATCGCATTCATCATCTACTAGTAGGGTGTAATTTGAGCATATCTTTCCGGAATCCTCATTGATGGTCAATTTGGAATCGGTCTTCACATCGGTATTCCCGAAATAGTTATTTATCTGATATGTCTCGTTCCAGCTCATTTATGATGTGTCGTTAATTTTAAATGATTGGCCGGGCAAGTTAGTTCAGCCTTATCGATTATTCCCCAGTTCAGCTGTGTTTTTGCGTAGTCCTCTACATTTATCGTCTGGATATCTGATAGCGGAATGCATATTGTGTTTTCAATTTCCCTGATCTCATAAGGATTATCAAAGTGCAGGATCTCGTCTTTAATCCAAACACCTTCAACTTTTGGACGCTTAAAAGTATGGTAATTCCTGATTAAGTAAGGCAAAGACTGCTGTTCGTTCAACCTAAAACGTCCGCTAAACTCACCGGGTGAAATATTGATTGTATTTTCAAATGTTGAAACGATTGATATCCCATCCAAATCAAACTTTCGATCTTCTTTTAATCCGTCAATATAGAGTGCTTCAATGTTGTTAGTCACCCCGGTAGCCGTATAATTTTCTTCCTCCGTCCCTTCACTAAGGCAGTTTTCGTATTTAATAAGGCCATAGTCGAAGTCCCCGAAATCATCCGTTACATCCATAAACCGCCATTGCTCCTTATCGGGCATTTTTGGAGTGAAGTAACTATAATCCCAATTCCCTTTTATCATTTCCGCATACCGTTCCTTCGTTAGATCAATTCGGTATGTTCGTTTGAAATAACTTTCATGTTCCAAGTAAAATGTTCCGTTGATATATCTCAGTTCTACAGCGTGCAATATCCTTATGTCCTCAAGCATCGATTTGAAAGTATATCCTTTTTCTTTTCTCTTATCGTATATATTGGTAGCCCGTTGTCCTTCGCGTCCTTCTTCGTTGTAATTAATGATCTCGCTTTTAGGAACAATGAAAAGCTCCTTCATCTCCGATCCTTCAGCAGCCCGATCATAATATTTATTATTAGGATTTGAACCGTCTGAATTGATACCGTAGAAATTTGATATTAGTGCTTCTCCACAAAATTCGGTTATTATATTTTCGATTATATCATTGAATGAATAGGCTCCTTCAATCCCATATTCAAACATGACCTCGGTTACCTTTTCGCCATCATCATTCAGATAGGTGTAGGTGACTGATGGCCTTGCCCACCCACCATTGTAAGCTACCCATCCATTCCCCGCAGGTTCTGGTCCTGATGCCACGAAGTCAAAAGCCCAAACGGTTTCAATCTCGTATTTCCATGCGTAAACTTCCGGCCCATTAAATACCGTATCTGAAATTCTTACTGGCCATGTCAGTCCTGGGGTTCCAACTGGTGTATCTCTTGGTCTGGCCGTTGGTACTGTTCCATCTCTTGCACCGTAGTTAACACCTTTGGGCTCCCCGGAATTATCGTATTCTGTAATTTTGATTGTGTTGCTAAACATCTCTGAAAACCCAGCAAAGGGACAGTCATCCGCTATTAGATTAACGGCCTGTGCTGGTATTCTCGGCGAAAGCCTCTGATTGGCATAAAAGGTCTTACGGCAGGTCTCTAATGTCCTAACGCCTCGATAAGCATCTATCCTTTCCGCCGTCCCATAATCAATCAGATTCAATCTTTCCCCCCATTTTTCGGTTATGCAAGTGTAAGGATTCAAGCTTTGAACATCAACCGTTGTTCTTTTTAGATCCGGGTTCCAATCACAGTTAGTGACCCTGAAATAACCGTCAAAGAAGTTAAATTGAACTCCTTTATCAAATCCGTCTACTGTCAGGAATATTTTTTCACATCTCCTTTTAGATCGTTCAAGAGTGTATAGTTTTGAAAAATCCAATGAATCGTTTTGAGTGCTGTCCTGAAATACCAATTTAGTTCCTAGATTCATAACCGGAAATCCATCTTCCAACTCCCAATTCCATTTTATTTCTGAATTTATAGGGGCAGCCACAAAGGTTTCCTCCGGAGTGGTAACGTTGAACCTGAACTGGTTCATAATCAATACTTCCCTACATGGCTCCATATCCCAAAGGTACTATTTAAGCATACTGTTTTTAATAATTAATTATTTCACCTATTATCACGCCATCACCCAATTAGACGGTATCGGCAAATCAACACCTTCAAGATCCGGCCGAAGTGATAATCCCATCTCGTTTGAAATATAGAAGTAGCGATGCCTGCAATTATATCCGCCCAAATCAATGAATGGATCATAAAGGTCTGTTTTGCCCTGAAATTCCCCGGCCGATTTATTCGTATAGCCTCCGTATTCATCCGCGCTGGTTCCAAACTTTGCGATCTCCGATATATGAAATACCTGATCATTCCTGACCTCGCAAAAGTCCCGTGTCCTTGCCATTATTCCACCTTGGTAATAGGCAAAGTGCATTTCTTCTTGTGATGCTACCTGCTTACCCATCACATTCTCCGTCTTGTCATAGATATTTGGCAGCTTTTTCATCACCTCCTTATCATAGTCACGCCCAACCCGTTCGATGGCTTTACGGAATACCCTTGTATCCAGTCCGTTTTCCACGCTATTTATCAGCACGGCTTTGATTCTAGACGTCCAGTTCCCCGGCTTCATTGCATCCAATATCCTTGATCCTGAAGAAACAGCTCTGGTTTCTGTGCTTACTCCAAGATATGTTTTGGTATAGTCACCAGCGGCCTGCAATGTTCCAGTTATATCTTTGGATGGGAATATCTTTGTGTAATACTTTTTGTTAAGATTTATGATATCATCCACGTCTCCGGCAACCTTTCCGGTAAAAGTCCTGCCTGCTGTTCCGTTGATCGCCTGTTCATATATTCGATCTATCCGGTTCATCAATGACAGATTTGCAATACTGTTATCTATCACTCCTCCAGTGGTTGACATTTCGGCTAATAACTGATTGATCAAGTCATTTACTAACCCTTCCCGAAATAGCTTTAATCGTTTCGCAAACTGCTTTTCCTTTTGCTCAACAAGATTTATCCGGCTTTTAAGAAAGGGTATTTTAGGCGCCATAATCGATAGGTTCAGTAATCAAGTTGCCTTTATATTCCTCCACTTTTTTACTGACGATATCCTTCTGCTTGTCATAGGTCAACAACCCAAATTCAGAATGCTCATTTAATATGTCCTCAAATATATCAGTGAAATTATAGTATAAGGTTTTCTTTGGATGATCTTCAGGCAATGAATCCAATAGGATAAACAGCTGACTTGTCGGTATGTCAATAAATGGCCTGAATGATTCTTTAGCCTTGTAATTTTCGAGGTAGGTAGGATCGTTCGTGGTAAGCTTCTTAACGATCTGAAAGTTGATACTTTGCAGGATCTCCGGTGCCAATTTTCCCTCCGGAATCGAAGCCACCAGGGTAATAAGTTCCTGAACGCTTTCCATATGAAAGTCTGATGGGTATTCAAAGCTATGTACCAATCCTTTGTTTATACCTGATGCTTTAGCTATGATCCTTATAATGAACTCATACATTTGGGAATCATGATCCGCATACGGTGCCAGTGTGTTGTATACGCTCCGCCAATTCAGTAGGTTTTCAGTAGCTGTGGTAGTTACTTCTGATCTCTCAAAAATGTTTTCATTAAATATAGTAGAAAGGCAGTCGCTCATAGCATCCTCTACTTCCAGTCTTTGCATCTCAACTGTTTGGTGATCTATCTGTGCATAGTAGACCAGACTTGACAACGGTTCCACGCGTATTTCCGGATCTGTTGGAAGCTTAATATAAACCACGTCCTGATCCGACGTGTGTATTTGCATTCCAGAACCTTGACAGCTCGGGCATTTTTTTGATCCACAAAAACCATCATCACACTCATAATCCACTCCGTCGATTTCCAAATGGTTATTACAAGGCATGGCGTAGATGAACTTTTGAAGGAACCCATGACAGGCAATCGATATATCCAAGGTTGAAGTTCTATTTATCAGCCTATCAAATCCCGTCTTTGAATAGTGGAGCGGGGAAATCTTGATAAAATCATTATACTCCTCGTCCTCAATATACCCGAATGGATAGGCCTGAACTTCATCCAATAGGTTTTCATAAACGGTATAGTCAGCGGATTTTGTTTCTTTGACTAATGTGTTCACTTCGCCTGGATCTTGCTCGTAGCGGTATTCGCCTATATCAGGGTACATTTTAATTGAATACCCGACTCCGTAAAGCGTATACACATAAACATCCTTTGGCTTTATGCTTGTTCTTGATATTGCCTTGACTGATTGCCGTACTATGACGTAATCCAATGTGCCATAATCATATTTAAAGTCCACCACGTCGACCCCGGCCACCACATAAGGGTAATAATTATTTTCCGCATCAAGCCCGTCATTGTGCCACTCCACTACCATCCACGCATTTGGATCATAAAATGCTTTCTTTGGCTGCATCTTATCAAGATATTCCCGGGCTGATATATTCCCGTAAAAATTGGAAGATTGATCTATGAGTGATTGTTTTTTGCCTATTGTTTCATCCCCGCCTGAATATTCGAGCACCTCACTTATGTCGTCAGTCCGGTGAACCTCATTGAATAGTGATCTGGCTTTATTCGCTACCCTCGGAGTTCTGGAATTATAAACTCTTATTCTCTGTTCCTTTTGTGCCTGTGTTTCACGATCCCTATAGGCTACGATCCAGTCATCTTGATACTTTCCTTTATTGATGCTTAGTAGCCATTTTTGGATGGCCTCTTTCTTCTCATAGTATAGGTGACGTTTGCCTAAAATAGCCACATCGAATATCCTGTCAATATAGTCCTGTAATTCCATGACCTAAAATTAGCTTTAATTTGCTGCCTTATAAATATTTAATTATTTATTGTGTTTAGAACATTTTCCTTTCACTTCCTGATTTAAGATCAAATATAGGCCTTTGTATCAACGCATCCAATATATCCGGTGATTCTCCCAGTATTTCCTTTATCAGTTTCTTTGGGTATATTTCCATCTTCCCATCACCATCTAGCTTGTAGCTTCTCAAACATTCCAGCTCCCTAATAATGTTTTCTCTAGGAATGTCAACGGTGGGTTCAATGTACATCCCTTCGTTTACTTGTTTTGAAAAATGATAGCTACATTGGCTCTTTAGATTTTTGTAGTTTTCTTTTTTTAGCGGCCGCCCTCCGTTGTGGAACGGTTTAGCTCCTTTTAGGTATCCCTTCAAATAAGCCCCCAGACCATCCGCATCGTAAGATATGTTTTGTTTTTGTACTTTGTATTTTCTTGCCACTGATTTCATTTCCTCGACCAAAGCATCTGATTCTATTTTCCCGTATATTTTCATGTGGATGATCCTCCAGCCTGACCAAACCACCAAAACAAATCTATCAGAACTAAATGCAATGTCTGCAGTAATATATCTGATTCCCGGTTCTACAAAGTCGTTTGTCCAGATTGAATCGATCGTTTCGTAAGATATAAGTTGGTCTATATCCTCAACTGCTTCTGCGAGATATAACTGTTTGAAGATCTTATCCGGCAAATCGGCCTTTGCCTGGTCGATCTCCTCCTTAGTTAATATCCCTTCTCTGACGGCATCCCAGGCAGTGATTTTGTAATATGCGTATTTCGGATCGGTCTTGGCTTTTTCCTTCAACTGATGCATCCAGTTTGATACGCCACCAAAGTTTCCTATTGCCTTGAATATTCCACCAGTTGATGTTATCGTTGTTCGGAGCGCATACCAGGCATCAACTTTTGACCTAGGAGCCTCATCAAACACTATTGAATAAACATCTTCACCAAACAAGTGATCCGCTTTGTCTGCTGATCTAAACCGGATCACCGCCCCGTTTGGACATTCAATTGTCAGATTGGTTTCATTGATCTTATAAAGCCCCGTTCTTTCAATCTTATGCTTTAATCTGCTGAATGCTATTTTTGATTGATCGTAAACCGGAGCCACCCACCAATGATTGTATCCGGGGTTATTCCACGGCTCGTGCGCCCTTTCAAAGATCCACCACACATGACAAAATGTTTTTCCGGATTTGGTACTTGCCTCTGTAAACGTAAACCTCGCATCATTGTACAGGATTGCCTCCTGATAATTTGCCAGCTTCGGCCTGTTAATGGTGATCTCAACCTCCTTTTGCATATCGCATGTTAACCTATGTCCTTATCCCCATCTCCGAAATTGATAGTTACTTTTGTTCCCACGCCTAAATCCAATTCCTGCCGCTCAATATATCCCCTGCCTTTCCCTTTGCACTTCAAATAGAATATGATGGCAGTCGTATTATCAGATTGAATCTGTCCAAATAATTTAGACTCAGCAAAATCCAAAGCCACGTTTGATAACTCATCCACAGCTTTATTAAATTCTGGATCGTTGTTGTAATAATCATAATACGTCACCCTGCTAAGACCTGCTTTTTTACAAGCAGTACTAACGACTCCCATTGAAGTTTCCAGTGCTTTTAGCAGTGCTTTTTTATTGTGTAAGGTTTTGATAGCCATAATTTATTCGTTAGACCAGAAGCTAAATTCTTCCGGTACGCTTTCTTTATCAAAGAAACTATCCAGTGATTTGTTCACTTTCCAAGAACTAGCCACGAACCCTTTGTCCATGAATCCAAATGTGTGATCAATAAATTCTTTGTAAAATTTGTATATTTCTGGATCATCGTCTATCTCAAAATTCTCGCACGTTCTGTTTGCGTTTAAGTTCATTGAAGTCCTGATACATATCTTCCAGTCGTCATTTGAGATCAATGTAAATTTTGCGTGTATTTCGGACGTTCTTATATTTTCCTTACCAAATAAATGCTCAAGCTGAACAGCGTATTTTTTTTGTCTGGTCACATAGGAATGATCTGTTATAATTGAGAATGTCTTTATTAAGCCTGTGTCCGCCATCCATTTAACTTGATTTGCATCTTTAATACCTGCGCTCCACGTTGTGCAAATCACATCAGCCGCCCCTGTCTTTTTTAATATCGCATGTATTAAGTCAATTAATGAAAATTGTCCTCTTGTTAATCCAATTATCCTACATCCCTTGTCTAAGGTTTTTATCGGTTGATCTGCTGAGCTTTTGAATACTCCTAATTCTGACTTTTTAAATCTAAAGTTCATGGTTTATATTTTGATTATTAATACCTTAATATACTAATAATTAGTCACTTATAGTAATATTTAAACGTTTTTTAATTTATATATTATCTCCATTACTTGTCATTTTGACTTTTCATTCCCGTATATTCCTGACCATTGATTTTAATTACCAGTGTTTCATCTAATTTTGACATCCTATCAATGATAACCTGATTAATGGCAGGTCTTTGAGGTTCTTACTAATCTTCATCGCAATCACATTTACACCTTCGTTCGTTTTGCAACTTTTGAGCCATCCGTAAATTCTCAATCATCCGTTTTTTAATGTCAGTTCTGGTCATGCTTCCAATTTAATACCGTTTGAAATTCTTCTTTATCCGTCATAGTTAATTTATTTTCATGATGGTTATTGTAGTCGACAAAAGCATCCACCCACTGGTTCATGATGCTATTTTCTTCGCCTATTAGGGTCATATTGCATGCAAGTTCAGATGCTTTGTTTATTGTGCTTTCTAGGGATTCGATCATATCGTTTGTTTCATAACCACCCCGCATTTCATTCAACCACTTTTCCGCATCAATTCCCTTCCAGTTAGGCGCTGCTTTTTCGATCAGTCCGTTCAGATATTTTTCATTATTCATCGCTTTTTCATGTACCTCCTTCAACATTTCCATGTGCTGTTTTTTATCCCCGTATTTTATGTGGCATGATCTACAAACGCAAATCAACTCCTCAAAGGTATATTCTTTCTTTGTTGATACCATTCCGCGTGCGACCAAATGGTGAATATCTTTTCCTTCCGCTCCGCAGACCTCACAAGGCACGAAACTGGTCTCATCAAACCCCATGCCACCCAAATAAATTTTGATGTGTTTTTTCATTTCAATAAATGCTTATAACTATTGATAGACCCCTTATGCGTCCGTTCCCATAGCCTGTACCCGTGAAAGACATAAAGCCCACGCATAAGACCAACTTTACCTCCGATCTTCTTCACGTCCTGATTAAATTTCATGTCAGCTTTAACGGTGTTTTCCTTGAACCCTCCGACATTGCACCATGTTTCCCACCGGAACATCATGAACATTCCAGCTATGCCTGGTGATTCTTCAACTTCAGCCCAATGATTATTTTCCTGACCCACTGCATCTTCGTAGTTTTCAAACATGTCGCATACGGTATCAAAAGTTCCCCATAGAAGTTGATGCTTCGCCCTCAAACGTCCGGTCATGCATCCGATTAATGCAAAGTCAGTTGTTCGTGCCACTTCAGCTACCTGCCTTCCCCATTCCGGTGTGAGGAATGCCACGTCTCCGTCCTTGATAACTATCCAGTCATCTGGTTCACATATTAATGAAACGATCGCTTCATT
>Ga0209414_1001333_pt1 | contig 11692 bp, 10 predicted proteins | sample LakVidmifraction_4_FD_181154 | JGI IMG/M metagenome (GOLD analysis project Ga0209414, IMG submission 181154) | Hypersaline microbial communities from Lake Vida, Antarctica - Brine Hole Two &gt;0.2 micron (SPAdes) (version 2) | ecosystem: Environmental > Aquatic > Non-marine Saline and Alkaline >... | reverse complement strand
AATACCGATTGCCAATGTGTTGGCAAAACCCTTAACAGAACTGGTACCAAGCTGTGAGAGAACCAGAGCTGCAATGATGGTCGTGATGTTTGCATCCATGACCGTCCAGAACGCCTTGCCAAAACCTGCCTTGATGGAAGCGATATCGCTCTTGCCCAACCGACGCTCTTCCTTGATACGCTCAAAGATGATTACGTTGGTATCGACAGCCATACCGAGCGTCAGGATAAGACCTGCCACACTGGTAAGGGTCAAGGTAAAGTTAAAGGCGGAAAGCACGGAGATCATGATGACCACATTGAACAGCAGGACAAGGTTTGCTACCAAACCACTGAGGCTATAATAGGCAAACATGAAGATGACGACCAGGACAAGACCAAGACCGATAGCCTTCAGACCTGCATCAACAGCATCCTCACCAAGAGTTGCTCCAACAGCCTGCTGGCTGGAAACAATCAGCTCGATAGGAAGGGCAGCGGTACGCAGGACAATTGCGAGGTCATTGGCTTCTGCAGCCGTGAACCCGGAAATCTGTACAGAACTACGAATTCCCTGGGTGATGGTTGCCATCGCCTTTACCTTGCCGTCCATGACTACTGCAAGAGTATCATTGACATGTGTGGATGTCAGCTTGTAGAAGATATCACCACCAACATTATCGAGTTGGAAGTTGACTACAGGACGTCCGGTGATGCCATCGGTACTGGTGGTTGCACTTTCCAGATGACTGCCGTCGAGTCCTACCTCTTCTTCAATGACCACATAGCGTTCCAATTCATCGATGCCATAGCTGTCGCTCACATAATAACCTGCTGCAAGCTTACCTGCAGGAAGGAACTCGGGCTGCTTCAGGGCACCGGTATCGGTATACACTTCAGAGGGATTTTCCTTATAGAAGGCAGTAAGCTCATCAGTGAGGGCTGTGTCGACAATCTTGAACTCCAAGGAGCCTTTACCTCTGAGGAAGGAGTTTACCCTCTCAGGGTCAGCAGCACCCGGGACCTCAATGAGAATCTGATCAGTTCCCTGCAACCTGATGACAGGTTCACTGACACCAAACTGGTCGATACGCTTTTCCAGGATTTCAATATCCTGTTTGACAGCGGCACTGACCTGGGCAGAGGTTGCAGAAGAGCCCCTCTTTTCTTCAAAGGATTTGACATCAGCTTCCAAAAGGATGCTCATGCCTCCCCGAAGGTCCAAACCAAGCTGCAATGCCTTGCCACTCAATTTCTTGAGCTCGAGAAGATCGGTGCGATAATACTCTTCACAGGTGTCAAAGAGACCCTGTTCATTGTAGAACCCACCAAACAGTGCTTCTATTGTCCATGTCTTGGGCACAGGTTTGTTCATGGCCTTGTAATTGGCCTTTGCCTGTACTTTCAGATATCCATACTCGCTAGGAAGAGTGGTAAGGGGATCCTTCGCCACCAAATCCTTTAATGCACGAAGGTCCCGCGAAGCTTGTCCGCGTGAATATTCCTTGATTTGCACGTTCGAGCCTGTTGCCAATTCTTTAGTGCTCTGAGGTACTCCGCCGTACCACATGATAGTAGGATACAAGAAGAACCCACACATCAAGATCACCAGCAGAACAATCACCAGACGACTCCGTTTTTTCATGATACTCTCCAGATTGTCTCTATAGTTTATTTTTTAGTGGCGTTTTCGGGGGCCGTCTCAACAACGGTCGCATCAGTAGCTTCTTTCTTTGCCTTAGCTTTGCTCTTCTTCGTGGCAGCAGGAGCTTTAGGTTCAGCGACAACGGTCTCTTCAGCTGCTTCCGTTTCAGGCACTACAACTTTTTCAACCTGACTCTTCTTCTTGGAAGAAGCAGTCTCAGCTTTGCGGTTCACAATGCTGCTGATCGCACTTCTGGAGAACTCAAGGCGAGTATTGTCATCAACCTTCACTACAACGGTAGTTTCTTTTACAACAACGACAGTACCATGGACTCCTCCAATGGAAACGACCTTGTCACCTTTCTTAATCGATGCGAGCATCTCCTTGGTATCCTTATCCCGCTTCTTCTGCGGACGAATGATGAGGAAATAGAAAATGACGATGATGAGCCCAAATGTTACGAACGTGGTCATCATGGAACCAGAAGAACTCGCTCCACCCTCGGGGGTGGCCATAGCGCTAAGTAATGACAACATGGATATATCCTCACTTTGATAGAAATCGGATGTAGGAAACTGGTGCAAATGGTATTTTACAGCAAATTTTCCAAGTACCGGTTAAAGTAGCATGTTCAAGCTATGGTAGTCAAGTTTTTCCATTCACGCTTGAAAAGTAGCCAAACACGAAGAAGGCCGCAAAGAATTACTTCCTTGCGGCCTTCCTACCTAACGAACATTACATCATACCGCCCATGCCGTCTCCTCCTGCGGGCATCTGGGATGCCGGGGCAGGGATATCGGTGATGGCACATTCTGTGGTAAGGATCAGAGCCGCGATAGATGCAGCATTCTGCAGCGCACTGCGGGCAACCTTAACAGGGTCGATGATTCCACTGTCAAACATGTTCACCCATTTAAGACGTTCAGCATCAAATCCCATGCCGGCAGCCTCGTGCTTGCACTTGTCTGCGATGAGCGAGCCATCGAGACCTGCATTTTCTGCAATCTGGCGGATGGGCTCCTCAAGAGCGCGGCGTACAATCCTGTAGCCGACCTTCTCCTCTTCAGTAAGCTTGGAGATGTCATACTCGCCAAGGGCCTCTGCAGCATGCACAAGGGCTACACCACCGCCGGGGATAACTCCCTCCTCGATGGCAGCACGCGTGGCGCTGAGGGCATCCTCAACTCTATGCTTCTTCTCTTTGAGCTCAACTTCAGTAGCAGCACCGACGTTCAGCACAGCAACTCCACCTGCGAGCTTTGCAAGTCTTTCCTGCAATTTCTCACGGTCGTAGTCACTGGAGGTATCGCCGATCTGAGCCTTGATCTGAGCAATGCGGTCCTTTATGTCAGAGGCCTTGCCATTACCGTTGATGATGGTGGTGTTCTCTTTCTCAACCTTGACGCTCTTCGCCCTACCAAGCTGGGCAAGGTCTGCATTCTCAAGCTTTAGGCCAAGTTCTTCACTGATGACCTCACCGCCGGTGAGGACAGCGATATCCTCAAGCATTGCCTTGCGGCGATCGCCGAAGCCAGGAGCCTTGACAGCAACAACATTGAGAATTCCGCGCACACTGTTTACAACCAGGGTGGCAAGGGCCTCACCGTCGACATCCTCTGCAATGATAAGCAGGGGCTTGCTGGTCTGTGCAATCTTCTCCAGGATAGGAAGCAGTTCCTTCATATTGGAAATCTTCTTGTCGTAGATAAGGATGAAGGGATCATCCATGACGGTGGTCATGGTGTCGCGGTTGTTGCAGAAGTAGGCGGAAAGATATCCGCGGTCAAACTGCATGCCTTCCACAAAGTCTGTGGTTGTCTCGATGGTCTTGGACTCTTCAACGGTGATGACACCGTCGAGGCCGACCTTCTCCATTGCATTGGCGATCTCGTCGCCGATGGTACGATCATTGTTGGCACTGATGGTAGCGACCTGTGCGATCTCTTCCTTGTCCTTGATCATCTTTGCCTGTTTCTTAATCTCAGTAACAGCATCGGTGACGGCCCTGTCGATGCCACGACGGATACCCATCGGGTTGACTCCGGCTGCGACACTCTTCATGCCTTCCTTGGTGATGGACCAAGCTAGGACAGTAGCGGTGGTTGTTCCATCGCCTGCAACATCGTTGGTTTTGGTTGCAACTTCCTTGAGAAGCTGAGCTCCCATATTTTCAAACGGGTTCTCGAGCTCGATTTCACGTGCTACGGAGACTCCGTCCTTGGTTACGGTAGGAGCGCCGAACTTCTTGTCGATCACAACCAGACGTCCTTTTGGACCAAGGGTTGCCATAACTGCACGAGAAATCTTCTCAACACCTGCGACTAAAGATTTACGTGCCTCTTCATTGAACTGCAATTGTTTTGCCATACTATATATCCTCACTTAAGAATATGTGGTCTTAAAATATACGAGGAGGGCCATATTCAATCCCACCGTGAAATAACATACAAATAAAATTGGAGAGAAGCAAGGGGAAACGAGCATTTTATGCTATAACAACGATAAGAGAGGCTCCGAGCAGGGTTGCGATCACGTTGCTCATCAAGTTTACCAGGTCGTTGTCTATCCATCGGATCCCATGTTCCAGGGGCAAGGCCTTCCCTTTGGAGGTAGGGTATTCGGTAAGGCAGTCACGCTCTTCGTCATAATAGTGTGCCTGGAGAGTAGCTCCCAGCACGCTATCCATAAGACAGCCGAAGAATCCGCTGACCGCTACTACCGATGCATAGGCAAAACTTGTAGGCTCAATGGGAAGGAAATTGCTCATCCAATAGAGGGCGATGAACAAAGCTCCCAACAGGCCTGCAACACTACCAAGGGCACTGACCGCTCCAGAAAGTCCGGGTTTCATCGTACGCCCTGTAATGATGGAGATGGGTTTGGACTTGGAAAGGATGCCTATCTCACCTGCAAAAGTATCGCTTGCAGCCTCTGCCACACTCGAAGCGAACATCACCAAGGCGACCATGGAGGGAGAGATGCCATACAGAACTGCAGCGACAAGGGCCATGCCGCCATTGGCGAACACCTGCATCCCATCGCGCCGGCTACCCTTCTTCTGGATGCTCTGTGCATCACCTTTTGAACGTAGCTTTGCAAACTTGCTCAAGACACCGGCAAAGAGAAAAAAGAGCAACAAGGTAGTCAAGGCACCAAAGCCCAAGAAGTAGGTAGTGCCGAATCCAACAAAAAAGGCGACTATAGCACCACTGGCGGTAAGTTGCTTCGCCTTATAGGCTACCAGGGAGAAGACGAGCATGATCAGGGCCAAATACCAGAAGGCGTACGGCAATGCAAAAAACCAGAGGTCGAGCATGTTTGTGAAGGAGCCAGAGGCGGGGACAAGGTTCATACGAAAGCTCCTACCAAAAACGCCACAAGCAAGGGAACGGTAAGGTTATCCAACCCCAGCGGCGTTATCGCCTCAACAACGGCAGCGACCACCCCTACAAGCAGGGCGACGCCAAGAGCGAGCCCTAGGGAGAGGGATGCTAGCATAAGGGCGACGAAGGTGATGAGAAAACTCACTAGGAACATGACCATAGTACCGAGCCACGTCTTGCCTCCACTGGGTATGTTCAGCTTGCGCTTACCCCATTTGCGCCCTATCAGGGCAGCCAGGCCATCACCATAGCCCATGACAAGCACCCCGATGGTACAGGCAATGGTAGGGAGGATTCCCTGGTACTGGAGCACAACCAATACAAGAAGGGACACCGGGAAGTAGATGAGGCCGTAGTTACGTTTCCTATCGTCCATACCAATGAACCTGCCCCAATTGAGGAAGGTAAAAAGTGCATTGGAAATGATGAAGAAGATAGGTCCGACAAGAGCATAGGAGAGCGTGGTAAACAGTGTTATCTCAAGGAACCACCAGTTAGAAACACCTATATGGATAATCTTACGCATGGTTTCACTGCTTATGGTTGTCTTTTTGCCCAAAACTAAGGCAAAAGCTATAACTACACCAAGAAAGGCAAAGGAAGCAATTATTCCGACAATATTACTATTCATGTCAAGTATAATGATGTGATGGCCAAAGAATTGCAAGGGGCGAATACGCTATGAATAGTAAAAAACATAGAGGTCGATAATTGACAGGGCAACAGGCGCATGATACCGTTAATTTGCTTTAGTTTTTGTGTTGCAGCTGGTCCGTTATCTATAATCTTACGAGTGCGTTACTGAATCGCTCCTATAGACAGGTAAAAGTTCGAGACTGCGCCAAATAGAGCAATTATCGTAGTAGACAGGCTTGACCTGTGAAAGGACGCTTTAATGGCAAAGAAAATCTATGTGGGTAACATGAGTTACAACACCTCCGAAGAAGATCTTCGGGACCTGTTTGCACAGTACGGAACAGTACTTAGTGCTAATATCATCATTGACCGCGAGACACGCCGCCCTAAGGGTTTTGCTTTCGTAGAGATGGAAGAGGATTCTGCAGCTGATGCAGCTATCTCCCAGCTCGATGGAGCTGACCTTGGTGGACGCAATCTTCGTGTGAACGAGGCTATTGCAAAACCACGCCCGGAACGCAACAATTACCGCAACTAGATTAGGGTAATTTCGCCACAAGATTCAGTAATGGGAACGGAGCCTCACGGCTCCGTTTTTTCTTTCTTATGGTTCAAATCAGAATTCTTTAGAATTTCTACTGTTGGCAGGGTCTTCTGCTGGCTTCCATGATCTTCCAGAAAAAGTATTCAACATCTAAAAATGCTATAGGAAGCTCTATCCAAGACCTTTCACCTAGGCAGATTCCCAACTCTTGCTACCCCTTTTCATTCTCCAAGGAGGAGAAGCGGCTGACAGGAAAACCATCCTTTACAACAGTAGCGACAAACATCTCATAGGGGCGCACCCAGAGGTCAAGTGAGTCCTTGGGGCGGTAGAGGACCATCGTCTCCAAGGTTTCGCTGTTGATCACCGTATCGATGACCTCATACAGACCTCCCTTGAAGTGTCTGTACCACCCCGCCTTGAGCACTTTGCGCTCGACCTTATCCCTTACCATGCGCCACCGCCTCCGCCTCCGAAGCCACCACCACTGAAGCCGCCTCCCCCAAAGGAGGAACGAACCCCACCGGAGGAACCGCTCTTGGCCTGTGAGTAGATGGCATGTTCCATAACGTTGGAGTGGATCCTATGCGACAGGGAACTGTAGAAAAGAGCATTGAAAGCAAGATTTTGCCCATAGTACCAGGAGGGAGGATTAAGGGCGATAGTAGAGAACTTCTTGGCCCACTTATCCTCAAGACCCAGCACTGTGGCGTAGCCAAGCACATGATAGAAAAGCTCGGGATCGTCATCGATCATCATCTTGAGCTTATCCACCTCAACCTTGCTGATAAAATCCCTATAGCCTATGGTCTGTTCCAGCATTGCGTGGGCAAAGGCGCTGCGCTTAGCGGTGACCACACCCAAAAATGCGAGGTACGCAGGAAAGAGGACAACAGCGATGGACATCAGCATTGCATAGGTAGGACTGTTTTCCAACACCCCGTATAGGATGATCACTGAAGCAATATAGGCAGCGAGGGAAAGAACCACTAAGGCAACGACCTTGATGAACTTCGTAAAAGCCCCACGCATCTCCCAGTTGGAGGTAAGCCTATAGGCAAGGAACCCACTCATTACTGAGCTGAAAAGCCCAACGACAAGCAGGGCTATGGTGCCCTCTGCAAGATAGCTGATACTCCCTGCCAGAGCATTGGCGACTACGATAGCCGCTGCCATGAGGAAGATGATGACTCGCTTCTTTTCGGCCTTAGGATCGTTGAGCCTTCGCTCACCCTTGAAATATTCAAGCGTCTCCCCTCTGGCCTTCTCCATAGCCTGGCCAAACTTCTGCTTCTCCAGGTCCTTGAGGGTGACAGTTGTCCCGTCTCCTGCAGCAAAGAAGGCATTGAAGAGATTGTGCTCGTGCTTCTTCGTAGTCTGGGGATCCTTCAGGCGGGTAAAGGTAATCTTCTTCTTGCTCTCTTCCTCGATAGAAAGACAACCCTGGTCTGCCCAGTAGAAAAGCAAAGAAGTAAGATCCTTGTTGTCCACCTTGCCATCGGCAATAAAGCCGACCTCCAAAGGGGAGAACCCCTCTGGGGGATCAAAGCGAACCACAGGGACAAACAGGTCTTCCCGTCCATAGCGCCTGAAGAGCATGGTTGCAAAAATACTGGCAACAATACCAAGCAGCACAGCAAGGATGGATAAAGAGATGGTGTAGTCCCGATGGACCGTCATCCCGGTGAAGTAGCCCTCTTCCATCTGAACCCTAAGGGTAAGGGCTTCCCCGGGGGTGAGGTTCTCGGCCTTGCCGGTAATGGTTGTCCTGTCTGCAGAGAGGGTGTAGGTTCCCCTTTCAAGAGTGGAACCATACACGCCTCCGGTAAGCCAGATCAGATTAGGATCAATGGGCTTGGGAAACTTGACCTCAAACGTAAATTCTTCTATGGTGCTCTGCCAACCCGGTCCTACCAGGTTGAAGTACAGCTCGTCATAGTCGTCATAGTCATCCTCTCCTATATCATAGGTATATCCTATAGTGTAGTTTTTCTTCCCTATGACAGTAGCGTCAGCAGAGCCGAGGCGGAAGGTTATGTATTCATTAGAGACTGAATCCTCGATGATAGGGTCGCTACTCTCTAGGTTCTCCAGCTTGATGCGCGTCTTACCGAAGCGCACAGGAATCTCACGGTAGATACCATGCCTAGGCGTTGAAAAATTTGCATCGATGTTCTCTTCGATCGTATAGACATTGCTCGCAGAGACATCAATGTCCAGATGATAGGAATCAAAGACATAATCTGCAGAGAACAAGGAGAGGGCGGTTACCCATACTAGGAGGAGGATCAGAACTCTTTTTCTATGCATTAAAACTTCACCTTTACGTTTGAACGTGCCTCGTCTTCAATGGTCAGATATGGCTTCTTTGTGAAGTGGGCCATCGAAGCGACCAGAGATGAGGGGAATACCTCGATTGTCGTATTGAACTGCTTGATGATGGCATTGTAGTACTTGCGTGCCGACAGCAACTGCTCTTCAATCTTCTGCAGCTGTTTCTGCAGGTCAAGGAACCCTTGGTTAGCCTTCAAGTCAGGATAGGCTTCAGTAAGGGCGAACAGGGATTTCAGTGTAGAGGAGAAACCCTTGTTGGCCTCATCCTTCTCTACCGTACCTGAGGCGCTCATCGCCTTGTTTCTGGCCTCTATGACAGCTGTGAGAGTCTCACTCTCATGCTTTGCATATCCTTTGACTGTCTCGACAAGGTTGGGGACAAGGTCATAGCGTTGTTTCAGATGGGCATCAATGGCAGACTCTGCCTCTTCGCCCTGATTTCTCAGTCTGACCAGACGGTTGTATACACTCACAAAATAGAGAGCCACCACCACTACAATACCAAGAATAATGAGAAAGATTACCATACGTCACTCCTTTTCAGTGAGCATAGGATGCTACACTCTCACTCCACGGTCAAGCGTTGCACCAAAAAAGAGAGTCGTTCAATCTTGCTTTGCTTGCGATATTACTGTATCTTTATTCGTATATAACGCATAAATATTCAATTCGATGCGATAGACAGGAGAAGCCATACAATGAGACAACGACATAATCGTCTTACTGTTGTCAAGGAACTGATAAAGAGTAACAGGATAGACAACCAAGATACACTGCTTGAAATGCTGAGAACCGAAGGGTACTCGGTAACACAAGCCACCCTTTCCAGAGACCTCAAGATGCTGAAGGTCGGCAAGATTTCCGATGGATGGTCAGGCTACTACTATGCACTGCCTGATAACGACCTGATCAGTGAATCCGAGAAGAGCTACATCCAGGATGTGAGAAGGGGAATCCTCTCCATAGAATTTTCTGGGAACTTCGGTGTCATAAAAACCCGCCCGGGACATGCTAACAGCGTGGGCATCGCCCTCGATGTCCTTGCCCTTCCTGAAATATTGGGAACCCTCGCAGGGGATGACACCATCTTTGTAATCCTTCGTGAAGGGATGAACAAGGAAGACCTGCAGGATAGTTTCAAGACCCGCATTCCGGAAATCGAAGAGTAGAACAGCCTTGCCTACCAAGCCCCCTCCCAGTACAATGAGGGGGTGTTTTTGTATAAGGAGCCAACCCATGAAATTCAAGAATCTTGACAAGACAGATGCATATGCCTGCCTGATGACCCTCCAACCAAAAGACCTTGCAACGGTGCTGGATACGCAACGCATCAAGGCGTATCAGATTGAAGCTGCCGGGGGCCTGACCTACAACTATGCTTCCATGCCTGTGGACAAGCAGAGCCTTGCAGTCCTTCAGGAACTCGCCGACGAGCAACAGCTCATCAAAAAATATCGCGCCGTCCTAGAGGGCGAGACGATGAATACCGGCGAGAAAAGACTGGTGCTGCACCACCTTACCCGAGGCCAGGTGCTCAAAGCTGTAGTAGCCGACGGTGAGGACAAAGGTGATTTTTACGCTGGAGAGCTAAAGAAAATCGAGGCCTTTTCAGAAAAGGTGCGCAACGGAAAGATAGTGGGATCGACGGGCAAGCCCTTCAAGACCGTGGTACAGATAGGCATCGGCGGAAGCGATCTGGGCCCACGTGCCCTCTACCTCGCCCTCAAGGGTTGGTGTACTGCAGAAGGGAAACCTCAACTTGATGCTCGCTTTATCAGTAATGTCGACCCCGATGATGCGGCCGAAGTGCTCAAGGGTATGGACTTTGAACAAACCCTGTTCATCCTTGTCTCAAAAAGCGGCACCACACTGGAGACCCTCACCAATAGGGATCTGGTGCTCAAGGCAATCACAGAGAGTGGCATACAGGGTATTGACGCTGAAAAGCACATGGTCGCTGTCACCAGCAAGACCAGTCCCCTAGCTGCATCCTCCTCCCTGCTTGATGCCTTCTATATTGATGACTTCGTAGGGGGAAGATACAGTTCCACCAGTGCAGTAGGAGGTGTCATCCTCTCCCTTGCTTTTGGCTACCCCATCTTTGCCCAACTGCTCAGTGGTGCCCATGCGGCAGACGTCCTCGCCCTGGAACCAGAGCTGACCAAGAATGCCGCCTTGGCTGACGCCCTTATCGGACTCTACTTGAGAAATGCTTTAGGATTACCAACCACTGCAATACTGCCCTACGCACAAGCCCTCACCCGCTTCCCCGCCCATCTGCAACAGTTGGACATGGAGAGCAACGGTAAGCATGTGAACAGGGATGGAGAACCTCTCGCCTACAGCACAGGGCCCATCATATTCGGAGAACCCGGTACCAACGGACAGCACTCCTTCTATCAGCTGTTGCACCAGGGAACCGATACCATTCCTTTGCAGTTCATCGGATTTTCATCTTCCCAGTACGGTAAGGACATCGTAGTCGAAGGCTCCACAAGCCAGACCAAGCTCAATGCTAACCTTGTTGCCCAGATAGTGGCATTTGCCAAAGGCAAGGATGATGCTAATCCCAACAAGCAGTTTGAAGGCAACCGCTACTCTTCCTTGTTATATGCAGAGAAGCTAGAGCCAAGGACCCTTGGGGCGCTACTCGCCCACTTTGAGAACAAGGTGATGTTCCAAGGCTTTGCCTGGAACCTCAACAGCTTCGACCAGGAAGGCGTGCAACTTGGTAAAGTACTTGCAACCAAGGTGCTCAACGGCTGTGAAGGCGATGAAGTGCTCAAGGCGTATTCCGAGCTGTTCTAAGTTTACAAGGAAGAGCTACTAGCGATGACTACATAGATCAGGTATCCATGTACGGTATGGATACCAACTGTATAAGATTCTTACTGAATGGGCTCCCTTCAAAGGGGGGCCTATCTTGTTTTGTATAATGATTTTTTGTTGTTAGTGAAGATGTTTTACAGGAGGCATTCCTGAAGGTCCGAAAGGTTGAAAACACGGCTCGCTCTTGCCCTCTTCCACGTGGAAGAGGGCTTTCCTGCAAGACCAAACCTTCGATCAAGGTGATCGTAGTATGAGAAGTTGCGAAGATTCATGCCATGCATGAGCTTTTCCTTGATGAAGGAATAGATTTCTGGCCAACGCAAAGAAGTGTTGTGCAATGGAG
>Ga0209414_1001330_pt1 | contig 11712 bp, 6 predicted proteins | sample LakVidmifraction_4_FD_181154 | JGI IMG/M metagenome (GOLD analysis project Ga0209414, IMG submission 181154) | Hypersaline microbial communities from Lake Vida, Antarctica - Brine Hole Two &gt;0.2 micron (SPAdes) (version 2) | ecosystem: Environmental > Aquatic > Non-marine Saline and Alkaline >... | reverse complement strand
CCGCCGCCATAATTTTTCCATCTGACAGATTTCTTAGACCATCATCATTGAGCATTTTTTCATCAAAGGCATCTATTAACGGGTCTGTGACTTTATGAAACTCATCTGCTAATACCTCAATTTTTTCTTTAGTCATTTTGTCAAAATCTCCTCTAGATATTCCCTTTGTCTGAAGAAAGTAATCCATTACTTTTTGTAAATAAATTTCGGTTTCATGAGTAATATCATCCATCTCACGGAAGAAATAATCTTCAGCGAAGTCTGTTATGAAAGGATCACCTGGTTTATAAACTGTTTCAATATCTAAGGATTTTAAGAAGTCTTTTATGGCATAATAAATACTTTTTAAATTTGTGATGACTTTTTTAGGTCGTATGTTATAAGTTCTTAAAGTATCCACAAGGGTTTCTTTTATCCTTGGTATTTCTTTTTTGCTGCCTGTAAAAAACTTAGAATTAATCGTCATACCTTCTGGTTCTAAGATATGTACACTTCCAGGAAAAACAAGGACTTCTTTTCCTTTTATTAATGTGTTCTCTTCCATTAAATTTGATTCATAAATTGAAGTAATATACCAACTGTCATCAACACACTCAGTCCTTTTCATTAAAGGATAACTTTCTAATGCTGAGCATTTAATTTTTTCATAGTTTATTTTTACCCGTCGTTTTTCTTTTTTCCATTGTCCACTTTTTTTAAAAATAGTTTCAAAGACTGTATTTTTATGAATATTTTTAATCTCTTTAAGCCTTTTTATTGGCTGTTCTTTTAAGGCTTCAAAAACCAAAGTTAAATCAGAAATCATTTCCCTTTCTACTGGCCGACTCATAAAGCCCTTTTCTTTATAGAGAATCTCCGGATAGCCAATTTTTTCATAACTTTCAAAGGTATAGTCTTTAAAAGAGTACTCCTGTTCTTTAGAAAAGGGTTCCACCTCTTCATCAAATATGATTAGGACGACATCTGCCCGAAATCTAAAATCTACGGTTTTTGACTGTTCATCAAAACTTTCACTTAAGTGACTTAACCCGAGATCCCCTGGGAAAATTTTTATCATAAAGTCTAAGGGTTCTTTCCCAAGGACTTCAATGGTGACATAATACATTTTTTTAGACCCGGGTATCTCAACTGCAATATAGCGGTGATCCTTTAGTACTTTCAAGGGTTCATCCTTTAAAAAAATATCTAATGATTTCATAAGCTGTAAACTTTGATTCATTTTTTCTCCTCACTAAATCCTAATATCTTCTAGTTTTGGAATAGAAGGCATGGCCCCTTTTTTACCAACACTTAAGGCGCCAGCTTTATTAGCAAAACGCAACATTTTTTCTAAATCCAATGTATTAAAATCTAAGTCCTTTGTCAAGGTGGCGTTTCTCTTTAATTGGTAAAGAAAACTCCCATAAAATATATCTCCAGCCCCTGTCGTATCTACAACTTTAGTTTTATAGCCTTCAATAATACCTGTTTTCTTATCCGTTTTATAAAAACAGCCCTCTGACCCTAAGGTCACAATTAACAGTTTTAATTCAAACTGTTTAAAGAGTTCTTCCGCTGCCATGTGAATATCTGCTTTACCTGTTAAAAATTCTAATTCTTCGCCAGACACCTTAACAATATCTGCATAGCCCATCCCCTTTAAGATCCACCACTTGGCTTCATCTAATCTTAACCATAACTTATCTCTAAGATTCGGGTCATAGGAGATGAGAATATCCTTTGTATCCACATAATCTAATAAATCAAGGGTTGTTGAACGAATGGGTTCATCTGTAAAACTTAAGGAACCAAAGTGAAATATTTCTGCTTGATTAAAGATATTTAAATCGATTTCACTTAAAACAATTCTTGTATCCGCCCCATTATTTCGAAAAAACGAAAAACTTCGATCCCCTGTTTCATCTAAATGAACAAAGGCTAAGGTTGTATTGTAGTAAGGATCTTCTATAACATTAGATGTATTGACATTAAAACTGTTGAGTACATCCATTAAAGTGTCCCCAAATTGGTCCGATCCAACTTTACCAATAAAGCTTGTGTCTAATCCAAAACTCCCTAAAACAGCTGATAAATTTGCTGGGGCGCCTCCTGGATTTGCTTCAAAGGCTTCAATTGGTATCTTGTTAATCCCTGTATCACCATTATCTTTTGGGGTAAAATCAATTAATACTTCTCCAAAGGCTACTATACTCATTTACTTTCCTCCTCCTAAACGATTCATCGTCGATTCTCTCGTCACTAAATGATAATCTAAAATTACATCTTCTATGGTCTCTCTTTTACACTCATCTTTTAACATCTTAATAATCATATCTGTTGCGGCTTTGCCCATCTCGAAAATTGGTTGACTCACTGTGGTGATGGATGGAATAAAGCGCTTGGCTAATGGGATATCGTCAAAGCCAATAACAGATATATCTTCTGGGACTTTTAAACCAAAGTCATTAATGGCGCGAATAGCACCAGTTGCCAGTTCATCGGATATACAAAACATAGCATCTGGTTGTTCTTCATTTCTTAAGATCTTCATCATGCCTTCATAGCCTGATTCAAAATGAAAGTCATGTCCTACAACGTATCCTTCGTTAATTACCATGTCATGGTCTTCTAAAACTTGCCGATAGGCATTTAAACGATCAATACATGTTTTATCTTGCTGTTCTGCACGAATAATACCAATTTTTTTATGCCCTGTTTTAATGAGATAACCTACAGCATCATAGGCTGCTTGAAAGTTATCAATGTCAATATTTGGTACCCGTGGTAAATTTTCACCAATAAACTCCCGGTTGACTGTTACCATAGGTTTATGAAATTTTTTAATAAAATCTTTTTGTTCCTTTGTCGTATGGAAAGTCGTTAAAATAATCCCATCTACTTCCTTTTCGGCAAGTAAATGTAAAAATTCTATTTCAAGATCATGGTCTCTAAAGGTATTACAAAGAAACACATTGTACCCTTTGCTATGGGCTGTATGAGAAATGCCCTCCACTAAAACTGAATAAAAAGAGTTGGATATATCCGGTATAATCAACCCAATAACCTTTGTCTCACTTTTGGCTAAACTTCTTGCCACAGAAGAAGGCTTATAGTTGTATTGATCCACTACTTTTTCTACCTTTTTTCTAATCTCTCGACTAACAGGTTTTGTATTGTTAATCACACGTGACACTGTTGCTTTAGAAACTCCAGCCTTTTTAGCGATATCTTTCATCGTTAACTTCTTCATGGATTACATCTTCTTCCTTTTTCATTTCTATAAACTGACGACCAATCTTTGGATCAAACTGAGTTCCTAAGTTGGCTTCTATTTCTTTAAGGGCTACACTATGACTTAATTTGCTTTTATACACTCGATCCGAAGTCATTGCATCATAGCTATCTACTATACTAATGATCCGTGAAGATAGTAAGATAGACTCCCCTTGAATACCTTCAGGATAACCTTTACCATCGTAGCGTTCATGGTGGTATAAAACAATTTTTGCCATATTTTCTGTTACTTTAGTATTTTTAAGGGCATCATGACCATAAACCGGGTGTTTCTTAATCATTTCATATTCATCATTTGTTAAAGGATCAATTTTATTAAGGGTCTCTGAACTAATAAAAATCTTGCCAATATCGTGTACTAAGCCTGCCCAATATACTTCGTGAATAGCTTCTTGAGATAAACCTATATATTCAGCCAATCTTCTCCCTTGATTGGCAACACTTTCAGAATGTCCCTTCGTATATAAATCATGTAACTCTAAAATCTTAATTAAGGAAAAAATCATTTCTTGTTGAAAAATCATATCCATTTCATAGTAGTTTTCATTTAAAAAATAACTCTCAGCAACATTTTTAAATGCCAACATACTTTCAATGATACTCTCATGAAATTCTTTATCTGATCCTTCATTAATTTCTAAAATTAAGCCACCATAATGCACATCCTTATTTTCAAAGGATACAATTAAACTCTCTTTAGAGACTTTAAAGGCCCTTTTAAGTTTTTGACTTGCCTCTTGGTTTTTGCAATAGGCTAAAGTTTTATAAATAAAACTTTCAGTAATTTGTACAGCCGGGTCAATAGGTGATAAATACTTTCCTTTCACCCCTTCTAGTATTGGCTTTTCAGTGTTAATGGCGTCGATTATTTTAATATTTTTCTTTTTATCAAAGGTATAAATATAACCAAAATCTGCCGCTTTGACTAAAGAAAAAGCTTGTTCTAAGATTTCTTTAAATAACTCTTCTTCTGAGTTGATATGATTTAATGAAACGTTTCGCGTGATAAAGGCTAATAAATCTTCAAATTGCTTAATATGATCCTGTAAAGCATCAACAGCTAAGGCTTTTTCTCTTATCGCCCTTTGTTTTTTCTTTAAAACCCTTTCACTTTTATCTTTGATTTTTATCAAGTGACTGTTTTTATCTTTTAGTTCTCTTGTTCTTAAGTGAAATTCCATATATGCATAAAGTATCATTAAAAAAAGCCAAAAGAGTACAAACCAAATATGCGTTTTATAGCTTCGATAAAAAGGAATAAACCCTTCTACAACAGCAGCTTTAAAATAGTCATCGTATCTTTCATAATAGTAGGAATCTTTATTATTTAACCAGGTATTCATTTGATCATCAATTAAATTTAAAACCTCAGTGTTTTTTCCTTTTATGGTGGCAATTTTTAATCCACTGGCAGCAAAAACCAACCCAGAATCTTTTATATCTTTATAGTCATAAATATTTCTTGTGGATACTTGATCCATAATACCAGCATCTACTTCATTTCTTTCAATAGCTTCTAGTAATTCAGTATAACTTGCATAGCCTTTATAAGAAACGTCTAACTGAAAATCATAGAGTTTATTAATAAGACCTCTATTGCCAAGGGCAAAATAATCTCCTTTTAAATGACCTAATGTGAATCCTTCTAAATCTAAAATAGATTCAACAGTATGCTCTTCTCTTAAAATAACCGTTCCCCAGCTTAAATACAAAGTTGATTTATTAAAATCAAAAATCTTTAATCGCTCTTCTCCTTCAACTAAACCAGCAACTAAATCAATAGAATCATCTTCTAAAGCCATTAATGTCAGATCCCAATCACCATAAAGATACTTGAATGTGTACACCTCAGAAGACGCATCAATATTTTTCAATAAATCAATAATAAAACCTGAAGCTATTCCTGCTTCATTTTTATAAGCTAATGGGTAATGCTCTGTGTACCCAATGGTTATTTCTTTTTCAGCCAATGAAAAATTAGCAAAGAGTATTAGTATGCCTATTAAAATAACCGTTATACTTATTTTCCCCTTCATATCTATTCATGCCCCTATTCACTCTAGTTTTTTTCACCTAAAACCATTTCTACAAAGATTTTCCCAATAATCGGATCATATTTTGTACCTAAGTTTTCAGTGATTTCTTTGATTATTTTCTCTCTATTCTTAGTTTTTTTGAAAGGATATCTAGACTCAACAATGTCCCCACTATTTGCAAGGGCAATAATCCTTGAGCCTAAGGGTATTTCTTCACCTTTAAGACCATAGGGATAACCTTCTCCATCATACCGTTCATGATGATACAGTACATATTTAGCGACTTGACTGGTTAATTTTGATTGATTCAAAGCTTCATAACCATACAAGGGATGCTTCTTAATAATTTCCTCTTCAGACAAAGTTAGTTTCTCTTTCTTTTTTAAAATTTTTCGATCCACTAAAATCTTACCAATATCGTGAAGTATTGCAGCCCAGTATATATCTTCTATAACACTTTCTTCTAAACCTAAATACTCTGCAAAGGCTTTTGAATTTTTCGCAACGATTTCAGAGTGACCTTTTGTATCTTCATCATGAATTTCTAATATTTCTACTAAAGCATAAAGGATTTCTCTTTGAAATTTTAACATCGTTTCTCTAAAGGTTTCATTTAAATAATAAGACTCTCCAATATTTCGAAGGGCGTGCATAATTCGTTTTTCCCCTGGTGTAAAATTCCGTGCTTCTTTTCTTGATAACATTATTTCCGCAACAACAGCTTCCTTATGACCTATACCAATAAAAGCTGTACTGTAACTTTCTTTTAAAATACTATTTAACTGTCTTAAAATTTCTTTTGTCTTTCGAGAATATCCTTTTTTTATGACAAAACTGAACTCTTTTTTTGTTTTAACAGAAGTTTTTAAAGAAAAAATATTTTTTAAATCCAATCCTTTTAAAGGTACATGATTAAAACTTTTTAGATCCGTTATCCTTGGCGCATCATCTCCATTATAAAAAAGAATACATCCATATGATAAGTCAGGAATAAGTTTATAAGACTCATTAAATAGCGTCTCTAAAAACTCTGATTTTTCGTCTATCTTATGAATACTCATAGCATTTGCTAAAAAAGATATTATTCTTTGAAATTTTAAAATGGTTTTTTCAGAATCAATATATGCCTGATCCATTTCCTCCGTTAACGTTTCAATGAGTTGGTTATCATTTTCTATTTCTGAGTTGATACCTTCTAAATTTTTATTTGTCGCCTCAATTTCTTTTACTTTTTCTGTCACTTTATACCGACTGAAAACAACCGTTACAAATAAAAGAAAAATTGCTAAAACTATATAACTTTTATTGCTTTCATAAAAAATCTCAAAGGGTTCTCTTTTGACTTGATTAATCCAATAATTGTACCGTTCATAATAATAGGAATTTTCATCATTTTTAAGAGCTCTTATATGTGTATCAAAGGCTTTTAATAAGGGTCTATTTTTACCTGCCTTTGATGCCATAAGGAGATTACTGGCTGCAAAGTTAATGGGCGCTTCTTTAATATTTTCATAGTCATAAATTTTATCAATTGAGAAGCGATTCATGACAGCTGCTTCTATTTCACCGACATTCATGCCTTTGATCATTTCACTATAACTTTTATATGTAACAAAGGTAACATCTAACTGAAAATTTTCGACTTGATTTTGAATCCCTTCTTTAGAAGTAAAATAATAATCATTCACTAAATAGCCTATCCTTAAGCCTTCTAAATCCAAAATACTTTCCACTTTCCTTTGACTAACCACAGCCATTTTTCCCCAATTAAGAATTAAAGGTTCTTTACTAAAATCATAAATATCAGCCCGTTCATCACTATAAACAATATCTAATAGTCCGTCAATTCTTCCATTGTCTAATTTTTCTAAATTTTCTGACCAATAGTCATAACTTAAGTGCACTGAATAGTCCGTATTGACAGAAAAGTCTTTGATCAAATCAATTAAAAAACCAGCAGGTTCATTATTGATATCCTTAAACATTAATGGGTAGTCATCATAATAGCCAATGTCTACTACGCTTTCTCCAAAGGTTATACATGAAAAAGTTAGGATGCTAAGGAATCCAATCATGACTATTGTTTTGAACCCTTTCATATTTCACCTCATTTATTAATTTTCAATGATTTCAATTAGATCAATAAACTTTTGGCCGATTTTTGCATCAAATTGTGTACCTAAATTCTTTTGAATTTCTAAGATTGCCTCATCCTTTGATAAAGAACCTTTATAGGACCGTTTAGATACCATTGCATCATAACTATCAGCAATACAAATAATTCTTGATTCAATTGATATTTCTTCATCTTTCAATCCATCTGGATAACCGGCGCCATCAATGCGTTCATGGTGGTGTAAAACATATTCCGCCAAACTTGCCGTAACCTTTGATTGGCTTAAAGCTTTGTACCCAAAAATCGGATGTTGTTTAATGATTTCTTGTTCAGCAAAGGTTAATTGACCTTTTTTATTAATAATATTTCGATCAACTAAAATTTTACCAATATCGTGGACCAAACCAGCCCAATAAATTTCATTCACTTTTTTATCTTCTAAACCACAAACTTTTGCCAACTGACTGGCCAGATTCGCAACGGACTCTGAATGTCCCTTTGTATACTCATCGTGTATTTCTAACATTTGAATAATAGAAAATATAATTTCTTTTTGAAAATTTTCTTGAATTTCATATAAATCTTCATTTAAGAAATAGGCATCGGATAAACTTTTTAAAATATCTAAGATATGTATAGATGCTTTAGAAAACTTTTGATCTGATTTTTTATCAATTTCAATCAAAACACCGGTGAAAACACTCTCCTTTTGACTGAAATTTAAAAGTAAGCTTTCTTTTCCCTTGGGTAAATCAACGCTCTTAAAAAGATCCTTAACAAAAACTTGTGATTTTATTAAATCCTCACTGTAATCAAAGTCATTTTTATAGTAAAAACCCCGTTCAAAGGGTAAATCAATGCCAAGGGCATCAACGATATGTAACTGACTTTTTAAATTATATGTAAAAACAATACCATAATCTGCTTCATGAACTAAATCTAAGGCTTCTCGAAGCAATTTTGAAAAGAAATGTGTGTCTTCTCTGGTATGCATTGCTTTCATATTTAAACTTAAAAAAGAAAGTAGATTCTCGAATTTTCGATTAAGTTCAACATTTTCTTTTATTTTTTCTGATAAAACACTTTTATTGTCATTGATTTTTTTGCGTTGAAGTATAATCTTAAATCTAAAATAGATTATAACCAATAGAAAAAATAACAAGCCTATAACAACCTTATTAAAAAAAACACTTAAAAAATTCTTTTTCACAAAATAATCATTAAAAGTCTTAAAATAAATACTTTGATCATCCTTAGACCAGTGATTTAAATAATAATCGACACTGTTAAGAAAATCAGTCTTGTCTTCATTCATCGTAAATAGATAATAGTCGATTGGACCAGTAATATATGCTGTTTCCTTGATCTTCTTTTCCCTTTCAAAATAGCTCTTTTTATTTTCATTGATAAGAATGCCTTGTAAATCACCCGTTTTCATTAAGTCATAGATCTTTTCTCTAGACTTAAATTTCTCTAAGTCTAAGTTTTTAATATGCCCCCCTATTGTAGAATCTGTATACCCAAGGGTTAAGTTCTCAATACTCTCTAATGATGAAACAGTAACATTTTTTGATAAATAGACTTGGAAATAACTCTTAAGTAAGGGAATTTCATGTCGATTGGATTCCCTTCCCTCCTTTGGACTCACTTTCTTTAAAGCAAAATCAATGTTGCCTGCTTTTAATGCTGCTTCTAAATTTTCTTCTTTGATATATTCATAAAAAATCTCTGTGTCTTCTTTTTTACCAATGGCATCAATAATTTCAACTAAAAAGCCTGAGGGTCTTTCCTTTAAATCTCCATCAATTAATGTTTCATTCCTATCGTAGCCAATGGTAATTTTTTCTAATGCAAAAACAGGGCATGAAAAAAGAAAAATAAATATTAGTAAACAATTTACTATAAAAAATTTCTTTTTCATATGCCCTCCCATCTACACACTTACACTGTGATTATTATACCATAAATTTTGGGGCTTTTTCATTTAACTGGACTTTTGTAATACGATTGTAAAAGTTAATGCTTTTACCTGTCAGTAAAGTATAAGTGATTTCATCACTATTGACAGCCACTTTCAACGTTGCGCCTTGGTAGCGCACAACAAAATGATAGTCTCCTAGACTCTTTGTTCTTTTTGGGTTAAAATAAAGTCCTTCTTCTTTTATACGCATGCCACCAAAACCGAAGACCAAGCCTAGCCATGAACCCCCCATTGCTGCTGTGTGGATGCCATGGTTTGAATTGTTATGTGAATTGTCAATGTCCAGTCGTACATTTTTAGTATATAGATCATAAGCTTCTTCTAAATAATCTATTTCACAGGCCATAATGCCATAAGTGTTGTAAGACAGGGAAGAATCATGGGTTGTAACTTTCATATAGTAATGATAATTGTTCTCTTTTACTTTTAAAGAGACATCTGCTCCTACTAGAAAATCAGCTAAACACACATCTGCTTGTTTACAGACTTGATGTTTGTAGATTTTCATTGGATGAAAATGTAAAAGTAGCGGATATTTTTCCTTTGGTGTGTTTTCAAAATCCCACAACTCCTTTGATAGGAAAGTGTCATCTTGTGGCGTTAGCTGTAAAGCCTCATCAAAGGGTAAATACATATTTTCATAAGCCCTTTTGAACCCTTCTAATTCTTTTTTTGTAGCACCCTGATCATCAAATTTTATTAAATACTTATAAGCATTTTTTAAATTCTCTTGAACCATCTTATTGGTATAATAGTTATTATTAACCAAAGCTGTGTATTCATCCGGTCCTGTCACACAATCGATTCTAAATTTTCCTTTATGCATATGGCCTACTTCAATAAAAAATCTAGCTGTTTCAAGTAAGATTTCATTCCCATAGTCTGTCATAAATGCCTCATCGCCTGTCACTTGGTAATACTGAGCCACAGCGTAAGCAACATCTGCATTGATATGGTACTGAGCTGTTCCCGCGGGGAAGTATCCAGAACACTCTATACCACTAATGCTTCGCCAGGGAAACTTAACACCTTTATCATAGCCTAAGGTTTTTGCTCTTGCTCTACTTTTTTCTAAAGTCTTATAGCGATAAATGAGTAAGTTCTTTGCAATTTCTGGTTGGGTAAATAAAAAATATGGAAAAATAAAAATCTCCGTATCCCAAAAATTATGCCCTTCATAGCCTTCACCTGTTAAGCCCTTGGCTGCAATACCAAAATCTCCAGTTTTATTGACACTTTGAAGTAAATGAAATAAATTAAAGTGTATCCCTTGGGTTAAGGCTTCATTTTTTTTTAAAGAGACGTCACTTTTTTCCCAAAAGTCCTTTAAATAAGCTGTTTGTTTTTCTTTTAAGAAACCAAAAGTTAAATTGTCATAGGTTTTTCGCTTTTCATCTAAATATATTTCGTTAATTTTTAAGACGTCTATTGTTTCATATTTTTTTCCTTCAAAGATCAAATGATGCTTGTATTTATCTTTTTCATAGATTTCTCCACTGATCACTTGACCGGAATTGATTTTCAATTTCTCTAAAAGCAACACTTCTTTTTTTGTTTCAAAGGTTTTAAAACGATACCCATAAATATCTTTCTCTAAAATCGTCTCCTCTACATAAAAAGACTTCCTTTGAATATCTGCTACCCTTGGGTCATCCTTCGCCACTAAAGCCTTTGATCTTTTATTTAAAGTGCTGATGATTTCTACTTTCCCGTTAAAGTTAAGTGGGGTAAGGGTGTATCGAATCATAGAAATATTTTTATAATGAAAAGACACCAAGGCTTCAGAGGTTACTTTTACTTTTTTTTCATTTTTTTTATAGATATATTCAACACTTAAAACCCCTGTTTTTAAATCTAAGCTTCTTTTATAGTCTCTTATATACTTTTCATTAAAGGGGCACCTTTCACCATCAATCAAAAAGTAGATATTTCTAGGGCTTGGTATGTTTACCATAGATTCTGTGATGTTTGGAAAACCATAGGCTTTTTCACCGTATTTAATCGGGTGGTTTTCATAAAAGTTGTTAATAAAACACCCTTCTGTGTTGGATCCTTCTTCATAAAAGCTCCCACGAAAACCCATGAAGCCATTGCCTAAAGAAAATAACGTCTCATGATGGGCTCTATTTTTTGGTAGTGCTTTTTCTTCAATTAAATAACTATTCATAAATCTTTATGACAAGGAAACCACTACTCCATTTAGGATAGTGGAGGAATTGTCATATCTCCTCTCTATTAATAATGTTTTCATAAATCCTCTTAGTTTTAATTTCTTGTAACTTATACTATCTTTATTTTCTTTTGCA
>Ga0209414_1001327_pt1 | contig 11734 bp, 9 predicted proteins | sample LakVidmifraction_4_FD_181154 | JGI IMG/M metagenome (GOLD analysis project Ga0209414, IMG submission 181154) | Hypersaline microbial communities from Lake Vida, Antarctica - Brine Hole Two &gt;0.2 micron (SPAdes) (version 2) | ecosystem: Environmental > Aquatic > Non-marine Saline and Alkaline >... | reverse complement strand
GATTATCATTCGTATAAGGAATAAGTGTTTTTTCATTACGATCGTATTTCAAGGCGTAGCATCTTTCGTAAGCATACCCTTGTGGGTCTCCTGAAAAACTCCCGTCAGGATCTTCCGGACATGCAGGAGTACTGCTCGCATAAATCTCAGTAAGATCCAGTTGAGCGTTTCCTGCGGCTCCGATTATCGCAGAATTTGACACTTCAAATTCATCATAGACGGCTTTCTCTGAATTTCCAAAGGTAGCTACGTTTAGGTATGTTCCAGTTCCGTCAATAGACAGGTTCAAAAAGTCGACAGCAAACGTTTTGTCGAAATCTGCGGTAGCCAGGATTCCTGCAAGCGCATTTGGCGACCCGCCTGCCGGATCAAAATCGTTATCAGCTAATGACCCGGAGTACAAAACGTCCATTGCGAGTAGCGTGCTATCCGAAAGCAAGCCGGCATCTTTCCCGTAAATTAAGGAAGCCACCGCAGTACCGTGGGACACCAAGCCGCCAGTTCCTTCCGGCTCATAGCCATCGGAATATACTTGTGAATATTTATAGGTTGAATCCCAGTCGGCATCCAGCGGATCATTTGTTACAAACGCTCCGCTTCGCCCATCAATGCTCGTCCCAACAAACTCATCATGACTGTCGTTGATTCCAGAATCAGCAATAGCGACAACCACATTTATTGCCCTCAGTGTGGATGGAGCGTTGATCAGGCTCTTGGCATCGCCGTTAACTACCGTGGGTGTCGGTGTTACAGGTGTTGTTGTAGAACCTTGTGATGAGCCACCGCCACCGCCACCGCCACCACAACCTGCAAGTGTCAGTGTGCCTGCAAAAACGGCCATGCTAATTAATGTAGTTTTCATAAGTTCACCTTGTTGCGTATGATAATTAATAGCTTACTATCTAGTATACTCTGGCAATTTATTATCGCAAGCATATTGACATTTGTATCTTTTTATGAAACACGATAAACGCCACAACCCTTGCGAGCGTGGCGCCTTTAACGTCCAATTTTATGAGCAGCGAGTGGTTACGCTTATGCGTCCCATGTCAGATGGCGCCTCTTCCCACGAGGCGCTGCCTTCGTACAAGATGAACATTCGCACCCTCCAGGTTACAGCGCTAACGATATCAACCGGCGTCCGTATGCCGGCTATGAAGCGTGTACTGGCTGTTGATGCTCCGCCCACAAAAATCACAGGGTAGGTAAAAATCTGCGCGGTTAAGCCTGCCGGGCACGATGGCTGAGGAATAATCGTTGCGCTCGGCACTTCTGTCATAAATTGAGGGGTACGAACAGCTAAGCGATACGCTTCTTCAGCGAGTGCGTGGGTTTCGGATGCCCAGGCCGCATTGGATCGTACATACACATCATTTACGTTGGCGCTCGCAATATTGCTTTGAGCTGCGGCGTTTTCGTTGCCGGCTTCATCTCGTGCGATCATCGCCCAGTTATCGTGCTCGGTAACCAGTGGACCTTTCATCACTGTATTGCCGTCACGACGGACAAACACTGTCGATGTAATTGAGCTAGTGATTGACCCTGTTAGGTTGGCCGCAATTATGGAAGCTCGAAAAGCACCAGGATTAGCTACCGGGTCAATACCGCCATCAATAGAGAATACGCTGGCGTGAATGTAGCCATCTACTTCAAGGCGACTATTAATGCTTGAGGCAAGAAGCGCAGCAATTTTTGCACTTGGTAATCCTCCAGATCTTACCGATCCAAATGTGATGTCTGCCCGGGGCCCAGTAGGTACGCTCCAGTCAAACGTTACAGACGGAGCAGGCATGCCGTAGGAACCGTTGAAGTTAGTCGGAATATCGCACGATAAAAGGTAATCACTTGGCGGCTGTAAGCCTCCACACACGGTACTCTTCAGCCAATCCGTTCCGTTTACCGTGAGTGTTGCTGGTGGTGTCACGCCCTGGATGCTCATATACGCAGCCAAACCGTTCACGTACTGCGCAATCCACATAGCTTGCTCGTTAGCGGCCTGCTCTGTGCGTTGCTTGGATATAAACGTTGCCGCGCCCGCGAAAAACACCGCAGCAACGGTCATTGTCAGCATGAGTTCCGCCAACGCAAAACCGGCGTTAGAATGGGGATTGAGCTTTTTCATGGGGCCTGTCCTGATCAGAAATAGTCTTTAGTGAACCAAATTGACACATCACTTGGCGCGCTATCGCATTGTGCTGCAACGGCCACAATGTCAATTGGATTTAACTGCGGGCCAAAACCGGTAGTATTGAGAACAACCTGCCCATCAATTGCAATTCGTGATGCGCTAAATGCGTAGGATGCAAAATCAGAACAGCCCTCTTGGGGAACATCATCTATATCAGCGCGCATTGTTTGGTTAGAGGGATCTAAGGCTCCGTCAACGACGAAATTGATATTACTGCCCCACGCGCTCGACACAACGCCCGGCGCAGTCACGCGGTTCGTTGGCCATAATTCAACCTGTGTACTGGTTGCCATGTTAAAGCCGATAAAGCTTGGTTGTCTTCGGAAAATAAGCCGTAAATCATTAATAGCCATCTGGATGATGCCACCCTCACGCTGACTAATTTGGGTCGCAGATTGGGTTGCGATAACCCCAGCTATGCCCGAAAGAACGACAGCAATTATGGCAACAGTAAGCAGCAACTCCGTGAGCATGTATCCACGCTGTTGTTTTTTTCCGGCAGAAATGGAAGTTTTGGTTTTCATGATCGTTTTAGCCTTCGCATCCGCAACATCGGTGATAACGTAAAGACGGCAGGGGCCGTTTAGCGAATCCTGCCGTGGTCAATAAGCTATCCAGTTAATCAGCCATTCTTACCGTAGGTGAACATGATGGTCACGCCTTCAACACAGACTGCGGCGGCGCCGGCAGTATCAACCGGGTCCAACGCAGGAACGCCACGCTCATAAACGGGGGTGCCAGCAACTGAGATACCCAGAGCCGTAGTGCTGGCTGTTGCTAGATCAGCGCAGGAGTCCTGACTTACGTTTTCGGAATCAATTGAGAAAAGTCGACTTGCAACCTGTCCAGACACAGCCGTTGCAGGAGAAACCACATTGATTGCGCCGCCCCAAGAGTTAAAGATGGCAGCGGGACCGGACACCATGCTCGTTGGCCATGCTTCGATTTGCGTGCTTACAGTGTTGTCAAGACCGGCAAAATCAGGCTGACTGCTGTAGATTGTTCGGATTTTATTTGCGGCACTATCAATAAGGCGCGATTCATTTTGTGCCGTCTGGCCCGCACTAGTGGTTACCGCAATTGCGGCTATAGCACCGAGAACCAAAGCAATAATACCCAGAACCAAGAGCAATTCAGTCAATGCATAACCACGAACGCTCTTCCGGCACCTATTTTTCACAGTTTTAAAATCATTTGTACGCATGTCCAATACCTTTTAGGTTAACGATAACTTTTAACACAGCGAGAATTCGCATGAACCACTCTATTCTAATCCTATTTAACCCTCCCGATGACACTTAGGGTGGTTTTATCTGCTACATTCCTGCTCCTGATTGAATGCTCCCGGTGATCGAGTACATGGTGGTAACGGTGAACCCAATCACGGTGGCCGCCACAATCAGCATTACGTTGCCGATTAGCTTCGAGAATCCCAGCATCGTTTTAACAGCGTTTTGCTGAGCATCGTCCGCAATTTCTGTCATCTTGTGCGCAAACTGATCTGATTCACCACGACTATAGATCTCCAGTTTTACGATGATCCAAGGTGTGAAAAGTTTCGAGGCAAGCGCTTTGCCTGGACCCTTCGCGGCCAAGCCCACTCGGATGTTGATAAGGGCGAGGCGAATGTAATGAACCATGTAAGCAGACGCCGACGACTCTTCCATACGATTAAGGGCGCCACGTATGGTTTCTCCCGCCAAGATTAAACTTGAAAGAGTTGTTAACAGTGTTGCGGCAGTCGTTTGCCGAATGACGTTAAGAGGCGGAATGCTGTGCAGTTTTTCGCGAACATCACCAACGACGAGTTTGTTGGTAAAATACGTAAGAAGGATCAAGCCAGTGATGACAAGCAAGGCTATTGGGAGCCATATTCCTATGTTCTGAGTTGCCCAGTAGAAACTCTGTTCGGTAGGTTCCCACTTTTCGAGAGGCTTCAACATGATCAGCGTCTGAAGCAAGTTATTGCCGATCCAGTACATGGACACTACAACGGCTATTCCCATACCAACGGGGTAAAGAAGCCCTTTTATAAAGGTATCCTGTATTACCGAACTTCCCTGGGCTGCGCGCTCTGCGGCTTTCAATCCATCCGAAAGGCTGCCTTTACTGCCAGCCATGAGCATCATAACTTCCGCTTCAGGTACCCGGTCGGTAAGTAGATCGTGCAACGTTTGCCCTCCGCGAAGACCACTCTCAGCATACCGATAGAGCTTCGCAACTTTTAAGATGCGACTTTTCCCCAGTATTCGGGTCGCAGCTTGCTCCTCGAGAGTTGACGCAACAAGACCACATGCATTCTGCAAGTTCATTCCCGATTCGAGAAGAGTTCGGAGAAACCCGTAAAATTCGACACGATCTTGGGCTGGTATTTTCTGGAAAAATGCGGCTAATTTTGTTTTCATTAGAAGTCATTACTCAGCAAGTTTAGGTGGCCGAATGAGCCCTCAATATCTCTCGGATCAATCATTCCCGATAGCATTTTACTGACAGCGTGTGACGCGGCGGTAAGCCCTGTTACTTGGTTGTCAAGTGGTAGTCCTTGATTCTTTTCGCGTCCGAGGGACAACCATTGTTCGAGCGCTTCAGATAGGTCTAAAGAACGAAACAATCGGCGCATTTTAGGGTCCGGAACCACTACCTCAGCGCAAATAGTCATTTCTGCAATACCTTCGGGAAACTCTCTGCTCGTTCCCCTTACACATATTTCATGGGCGTCAAAATCTGGAACAAGCGCTAGTAAACGGTCTTTTTCTTCCGCTGTTAGGTGCTCGTCAATGTTTCCTGCTGTTAAGCGGGTTTTTGATTTTGAATCCATGACAGGTAGCAGCATTTGAAAAATGAGTATTGAAATAAAAGATGGCGAACCAATTGTTTGAGCAGACAGTCCAAGCGCCGGGCTGGATAACCTCTCCACAATCTCAATGGCACTTTGAGCGTGAACAGTGGTTAAGAGAGTGTGTCCCGTCTGCGCACCTGTTGCTGCAGCAGACGCCGACATTTGATCCCGGATTTCTCCGACCATCATACAATCAGGGTCTCTTCGTAAGTTGCTCTTAATTGCCATGGCAAATTCTTTCGGGTCTGCGTCATCATCATCAGAAACCGCTGTTTGAAAGGCCGGAAGTTCGCGCTCAATAGGAGACTCCACCGTTAATATGTTTACGTCATCATTCCGGTTCAAGTATTTCACGACGCCGGCAAGCGTGGTGCTCTTACCGCTGCCAGTTGGTCCAGCTAGAATAACCATACCGGAAGCGGCTGACGCCGCGGACTCAATGCTTTTCGCTTGCGCCGTGGTAAAACCCAAGTGCACGAGATTTATTAGCTTGTCGATATCCCGTCTATCGTTAGCCAGAATTCGAATGCAGGCGTGATATGCACCATCATCGCCAGGGGCGTGCTCATAGCGACAATCAAGCGTTATGAATTGTGAATATGTGACCTTTATCCGTATCCGCTGTTTGGTATTGCTTTTCCAGTGTGAATATTTCCCACCTTTACCAAAAGAACTGAAGCCCACACTTAATATGTCATCCGCTTTTTTTGGCTCCCAGTCTTCGTGGTCACGCATAGATCCCCAAACTCGAAATCGAACACGACAGTTATCACTACGACGGAAAAAGTGTAGATCCACCGCCTTTGCTTCATAAGCACGCTTAACTAAGTTTTCAAACTCTAATTCAGCATCCGTTTGTGAGCCATCTTCACCAGTATCGTTTGATAATCCTTTTTGCTGTCTGTACAGAATCAGTACGTCTTTCGTGGCATGAAGAGTAACCAATTCGACTTTTGAATTGTCTTCTGCGCTGTATGCTTTAGTAACACGCCGACGAACCGCAAGTAGCGCATTCAGATTCGTTTCTTGGAAGCTCATTGTTACAAGAATAAACGGATGACCGGAGCTAGGACTTTCGGCAACAATCACTTCCGCTTCATGTTCACTATCGACAAATGTCTCTTTTGTCCCAGTTGCTTCTAGTTGATAATTAAGGCGACCATATATATCTTCAAGCTCACCTTTTGTCTTGAACTCAAACTGCTTTCTTTTATTTTGTTCTTTCAGTGCTTCTTGCAGCTGGGTTTGCGTTATAAGCTTATTGGCCATCAAAATGGAGCCAATTCGAACCTTATTATCTGGGCGCTTCGCGTTGTACTCTGCTTGCTTTTTCAGAGCACGATTCAAGTCGTCCACACTGATTAGGTTGAGGTCCCTTAAGACCTCGCCCAACGACTTCACGACTCCACCTTTAGATGACATTAACTAAGCCTCAGGTTACCGGATTTGCTTGATATGAACTGTGGCTCCATTATAGCGCTCATTCATTACTGTAATTTCGTCAAGACCAATTTTCGCAATTTTCCACTTTGATATTAGATCTCCAGGCTGAACTTGTATGGATCGGCCATTGACCTCTAATACAGCGCCGTAGTTACTCCCTGAACCATTATTCCTGAAGACTTCTACGATAGTGGCATTGTCCATCAAACCAAGTTCTTTTTCTTTAGCAATTCGTTCTGCTTCAAATTGCTCTTCTTCAGCCGTTAGCTGTCGCCGTTTTTCACCACCGGTTTCATCACTAAACTGATTTGGCATTGACGGAGCAAAGAAGCGCGATTTACCGGCGCCTTGATCTGGCGCTGTACGCACCGTTTCTTTGCCTACGTTTTCAAGCTTAAATTCAGCTTCACTTAACGTAACAAGTCGGTTATATCTTTCAATAGAGTGGTCTAGCGTTTCCAGCTGCGTTTGCTTCAGGATGTAATCTTCCACACTTTCAGCCTGTGCAGACCCACCAACAACCGAAAATGCAAAGCACATTATCACTGACGTTTTAACTAATACTCTCATTAGCGGATTCCTTCTTTAAAATATAGGCCTTGAATTTCAATGTTTTTTCCACCCCAGTTTAGGTCTACTTTATCAACTGAAATAGAATTCAGGTTTTGCAGCAAACCTATTGCATAAGGGTATTGTGCAAGCGGCACATTCAATGCCCATGACCCGGTGTGAAATACATTTGTACTGCCTAGTAGATTTTTTTTTGAAAACATCACTTCGGAAGCAGCACTAATTGCATAACTTGAGCCTTCAAAGTAACGAGCATACTGCATGAGGGCCAGTCTGAATTGGTTTACGTCGGCATCCTCCATGAACTCTGGAGTTTTGATATTCTCATCATCAAGAATGCCAAAACCATAACCAAACATGCATGATCCCTGAGTCCCATCCATCGACACCAAAATTTCATCGCAATTCTGTTCAAGCCCTTCGCGCAAAACCGCTGGGTCAGTGAGATTGGTGTTTAGATACCCAACCGTACACTTTTGTGCTTCACAGGCGCCTGTTTGTAAGACCCATCCGCCGAGTTTAGCTTCAAGCTTGCCAACTCTTTCTCTTAATAGGCTTTGCAATAGTAGCCCTCCCTGGGCTTTCCTGGCCGTTTCAACTAATAGCGCCGCATATTCAGTTTTAGCCATCTGCATTTGCAGTATTTTCCGCTTGCGTGCTTCCTCTGCTGTATTTTGGCTACTGCTAAACGAAATGTAGAGAAAAGACCCACCAACAATCGTCAGAATCGTGCACAAAACCGCAATGATAACCAACGTTTTTTGAGAGGTTGTTCCTGACGAGCCTCCTCTTACTAAGGCTTTCTTTTTTAGGCTTCCTGACAGGTTAAAAAGAAGCGGTTGTGCTTCAACTTCTCCTATCTGGTTTGCAGTGAGCTCACCGCAAGCGGAACCCATAAACCCAACGTCTTCCGTCGAAATCATTTCAAAGATTTCGTTTACACGCTCGTCGATTTCGCTTATGTCGCCCGTAATGTCTGTGCCAGCAATGACTTGTCCGTCACGTACGGCGCAAAACCAAACTGTGTCAACGCCATCCTGCTTTACATGCTCTGCTGCGATAACTGTCCCAGACAGAAATGATCGAGCAACCCATGCTGCAATAGAGGGATTTCCTACTTTTCCACTACCCCCTTTCGAATTCAGAATGCCGACGTTTAAAGAGCTTCCGGCTCCCCTAATTATCGGTATTTCAACCACAAGCGACTTATCATTCAATGCCTGCTTTTTTTGAATTTTCCAGTCGTCTTTATTGACGGTATCCCATATGAGCCCTGCGATGCAGTCAACACTCGCACCACCGGCCGAATCCGTAAGCGCAATAACACTCATATCAGAACATGCCTTCTTGAATGTGAGGGGTGATCATAATCAGAAGTACTTGCTGCTTGTTACTTTTGCTGGTTCCGCCACCCAATCCCCAGAACCCTGCAGATCCGGTCCCGCTGATGTTATTCGTTGTTTTCTCAGAATTAAAGGCTGCCAAAACCCATGTTTCGCCGTTACGTAGCCATGCTCTTTGAACAACTGTATTTCGGTTGCGCGTAGGTGTCTGAACAATGGTGGAATCAAAATTGATCAGTTGAAGGTTATTTGATAGCTCCAAAGCAACCTGCAATTGAAGAACTGAATCACTTACTACCCGGGGGACTAATGTTGCATCAAAGCCCGTTGTAATTGTTGAAACCTCGACGTCGCTAATGACATTATTCAGGTCACCAGAAGTCTCTTGTTGAGAGATTCCGCTAATGTAACCAGTTTCAGACAATACCTTGAGGCTAGCCGGCTGATTGCTCAATGTCGTTACTGACTGCTCATTGATCTCTGTAGATTCCGTTTCTTGGGCAAGCATTTCTAAGGCAAGAGAAGCGCCAGTAGATGTGCGGATCACATTTAATATATTTGGATTTGCAGCGGTGGAAACAGCTGCGCTATTAATACCAATATCAAAATCGCCATTATTAACGGTGTTCAGAATATTATTCCACGTCAAATTAAAATCGTTGGCATTTTCAACTGTTACCGACGCGGTTCTAATCTGAAGGTGCACCTGACGTCCATAAACGTCATTGATATCTTCTATGAAAGATGTGATTTCTTCCATAGACTCTGGCGTATCAACGACTATGATGTTGCCCGTCGATTTTATAATAGTTGCTTCACCAAACGATGTCAGAAGAATTTGTACTCCGTCGCTGATCTCTTCCCAATCGCCGCCTTGCAGTTCCATTTCAGAGGTTTGGTTGATAACAGCGTCTTCTGAGCTGCCACCCATGCCAATTTTAGTTTTAGCAAGACCTGGGAAGAAAACCTGAAAATTCTCTCGCGTTAACCGGTAAAACGTAACCCGGTTTCGGGCCTCATCATACTTCCAGGCAATACCTAGTTGAGTTGCGATGCTTTCGATAAGTTCAGATGCGCTGCCATCGACAACAACAGAGATTCGCTGTTCAAGTGGCGCAGTAAAACGTGTACCACCATTCGATGAGGCAGACCCTAGTAGAGTTAAGACATTTCCATCATCGATGCCTGCACCTACTCCCGTCGAGTCAACACCAACAGCGTTTGCAAGGTCAGTCCCAACACTCTGTGCCTCTTCATTAGGCGAGAGATACAAATCGGAGGCCAGAAAAATATTTACTCCCGATTTTTCTGCAATGCGGCTAACCATCTCGGGTAGCGTTCGATTATATTGCGCAATTTCTACAAGCTTGCGTTTCAGTGTCGGATACTGCTCGTATTCAACAACCGTACCCGCGATTAACCACGGAGTGTCAGTTTGAAAAGCGCTCATCTGAGCGAGACGGTTGTCTGCTGCCAGCTTCTGCATCTTGAGCGACTGTGCTGACGGCAAGTATGATGGCTTATCTGCCTTCGTTTCTGGGTACCAGGTTGCACACCCGCTGAGGCCAAGGCTGGCCAATACCAATGTAGTTAGTAAAAAACGCTTCATTGAATTCTCCGAATTAACGCTGTGCAGTGGCTACGAATACACGCAACACACCGTTGCCATGGAACTTGGCATCGAAAATAGTTTGTTGGCGCACGATGCTGAAAAAATCTTCTGTTGCTTCAGCGAACGTTCCAGTGAACGACTGGTTTGCGGCGAAGCGGACATCGCCATCTTCTGGTCGTGGCTGCCAGACCAGCTCGTAACCAACTGTTTTAGTCCAGCGCTCCATTGCTTCACGCAACTTCTCGCCTTTTTGAATAAAGAACTCAACAACTTCATCTTGTTCCGCAGCGGCTGTCGATTCCATTATTCCGCGAGTGCCGCGCATGGCCTCCGGAAATCCTGCCGATACACGCTCAACGGATGGCAAGTGGTTTGGAGTACTCGGCGCCAAAGGATGAGCTATCGGGTTATAAGGCAGTTTATTAGCCTTGACGTCAGCCATCGTGACTGGCTCATCAATCACACCGTAGGGAAGGATCTTATTGTCGGTAGTATCAACACCAGCAACCGCGAACGGCGACAGACCAGCAATGCAAAGCATTCCGGCCGAGACAAGAATTTTCATTGTGGGCACTCCATAGTCTTCGGAACAATTGCGGCATTCATGTCGGTGTCATAAAGGCATATTCGCCCACCAAACCCTTTAGCCACTTCGGCCATTATTTGGGTCTTGTCCCCGGTAAATGTAACGGTTTCATGCACTGTCTGAGGGTCAATCAACCAATGCGTAGTCTCATAGCCGAAGATGAGGGCCAGGTCGCGCATCACAGCCTCAGCGGAATCACCGGTATAAATCGTGAATGCACTGTCTGTGCTTGGCTTGATCTCACGGCTAGACATTGGGGAAATTGAGGTTGTTGAAGCTCTTACATCAGCGTTACTAGAAATTGTGGTTTGGCTGCTTTGCCCGACTCGCTGAGTACCTGCCCGTGGGTATTGCTCTTCCATACCGTAATCAACAGGGCGATCGAAGACCAAGCGACGACCATCCTTAATGAAAACCTCGTTTCGGTTGTGGTCAACATGAAATTGCATGCCGTGACGCTGACCAAGGTTGGTGAGTACGTTTATCCAGGTTGCGTCCTTCATGTCCCAGCTCACTAGCAGCTGACCGTCTTGCTCCAGATTCTTGGCCCGCAAAACCTTCCAGCTTTGCGGTACCAAAATCTTTAAGGCGTCCGCCAATGGCATGGGGTCACCATAGCTGGGGGCTGACTCCGTATACCCGTGTTTTCCATACTCGTGAAGAGCTAAATACGTGTTATCAACCCAGACGGAATATTCTGACTGATCAAAAACCGTGGTGGCCTCGCTAACTGAGGGCTGATCCTTTTTTATTTGGAAGGCTGCTTGGGCGGTGCCAGCGAGGAATGTCCCTGCTATTACTAACGTTATTGCAGTCGCAATTGCTTTCTTAATCATTTTGCGCGGGATACCCCCGTCCTTCAGGTCGGGGAGGGATAGCGCGTCGTGCGTTAGCGCGACTCGTTTTTCCTGTCTCCCTCCTCCTTTCGTTGGTTGGGTTGGATGTGATAGCCGTAGCCATCCGCTCGTTGGGTTAATGTGCAATGTCTGTATGAGATGCCTTGTATGGCGCCGCCCGGTGTCTGAATATTGAAGCTGCCGGTCTTGCGAACGGCAACCCGGCCCAGCCAGGTGCCGGCTTTCGTGCCTGTCGGCACAATGGCTCGCACCATGTCGCCAGTCTGAAACCCTTGGACTTTCTTCTGGCGCATCAG
>Ga0209414_1001325_pt1 | contig 11736 bp, 13 predicted proteins | sample LakVidmifraction_4_FD_181154 | JGI IMG/M metagenome (GOLD analysis project Ga0209414, IMG submission 181154) | Hypersaline microbial communities from Lake Vida, Antarctica - Brine Hole Two &gt;0.2 micron (SPAdes) (version 2) | ecosystem: Environmental > Aquatic > Non-marine Saline and Alkaline >... | reverse complement strand
CGTGGTGCGGGAGCTCACGAATTTTATTTACTATAAAATTGGAAAAATTGTATCAAACTTATTAATGCCAGTTCGGTGCAGGTGGAAGCACCTTACTACAATAGATAAACCAAATGACCCGCAATTAAAAATGACGTTCAACTAAAAAAACGGGGGATGGCTAATTCGTTTTAAGGCTTGCTTTTGATACTATTTTGATTAGTATTTATTTCAAAAGCAATTATTAGAAACCATTGTTGTCCGGTAAAAAATATTCCAATAGCTGCAATTCCTTTCAAAGAAAGGTCTTGGAGGAATTTTAAAAATCACCCCCTTGCTTTTTCAAACATTTGAAAGAAAGGTTTATTCCGTAAATAATATTCAAGAAAACATCAGGTTTTCAATTAGTTAGGATTTAGTCCTGTTTCTTGTTTCTTGCAGCGAAGCGGTCTTGATTCTTTAACCGGACAATAGTGATTTTATCAGTAGAAAAAAGAAATTTTAATAGGCGGGCTTAGAAAATAGAACAGATTGAAGTTGTCTTTAAGAATCTTAAAAGCTCACTACATATCATTCCAATAAAAAAGCCAAATCTACAGATGAAATGGCTGTAGATTTGGCTGTAATTTTCGTAACTCACTGATAATCAGATGAATTTGCGGAGGAAAAGGGACAAATCCATGAATTGCAAATAACTGACAATCAATATTTTACAGTTGTAATTGATAAAAATACGCACCGAATTATAAAGCGCTAATTTACAGTGAGTTATGCAATTATTTTTGTAAAAATATGAAAAATATGAAAAATAATAATTTTTTAAGATCAATTTTTACAAAAATAAAATAGATGAAATTTTCACTAAACTTTAACATTTAAAAAATGGAACCTCCGGGGGTTCGAATCTTATTTTTTAGGTTCGGGAGTAAACATCTCGAATTTTTCAAAACTGACTAAAAAGAACATTAATTGAGTAAACTTATTCATTAGGATATAAAACAGTTTTGATAGATTAAATATAGCACCGCACTTAAACGAACTAAAAAACGAAATATTCCTTAACGTGCTTAAAACTCAAAAACCTTTCCTTTTTAACTAAACCCGTAACTATTCACCTGTTTCAGAAAACGGGTGAATAGTTACTTTAAAATTTTCGGTTTTATTTAAAACAGATAACAATTACGATTTCGTTTCCCAATCCGTTGTCTCAAAAAACTCAAGCGTTAAAACTCATGTTAAATAATAAACGTATAAAATACTATTCCCGTTTTTTTTCTAATTTTGTTATTAGAGTTGCAGATTTTTTTCTTCAGCAAAAAACCTTTTAAGAATAGATGAATCAGTTTTTTAAAATATTACTTTCATTTCTTTCATTTTTTATCTTCGGCACGATCGAGGGATTTAGCTTTTGTAGAGACTAGCGAAAATAAAAATGAAACTCTAGAGGAAGCTGAGATAGACCATTCTTCACAATCTATCGGCAATTATAAAACAAAAGATTTCTTACATCACATAAGCGAGAAAAGAACTTATACACGCAGAATGCTTCTGTCACTTTTATAGAGGTATGCTATTCGCAATGCTCCACTAATAATGTAATGAAATCAATATTTAACCCTGATTCTCAAACTTCACAGGGTAACGAAAGCAAGCTATACTTGCTATTTCATCGGTTGCTCTATTACATTTGAACATTTCCTTCTTTGATGGGCTATGAGAATAGTTCTCGCTACCAATTCCTGAGCAGCGTCCCTACTTGCCTAAGCAAGCTACATTGATGATTTTGAGTGCGAATTGCTCTTAAAAAATCCTCTTGCAGCTATATTCAGCAAAAGAAGCAGGACACTATTATCTTAATTGAAACGAAATTAACGTATTCTTATCTATCTATTGCACTAACTATCCGCTAGTTATAAGATGCAACAGCCCTATTATATACTAAAAGTTTGGAACGAAATAAACTATTTAATTTGACTTGCTCTTTTGCACATTCGTCCGCCTGAACAGGACGGACAGGCATCGTTAATCCCGAAACCTCGGGACGCTTTAGCTATGACTATAGCTGCCTTTTTGTCTTGCTAATACGCAAAATAGCACCGTCAATTTTGATCACTTTACTCCATCCCAAACCCTAACCTAGGTTTAGCCTATACGATTAGTAATCAATTTAAATAATAAATCATGCATTTAACATCACGAGAAACCGAGAAGCTACTCATTTTTATGACGGGAGAGCTTGCAGAAAAGCGAAAGGCCAGAGGCCTAAAACTCAATCATCCAGAATCTATTGCGCTTATAAGCCATAGGTTGCAGGAAGGAGCTAGAGATGGCAAAGCTGTCGCCGAACTTATGCAGGAAGGCGCCACCTATTTAACCAGAGACGATGTCATGGAAGGTATTGCTGAAATGATTCACGATGTACAAATTGAAGCTACTTTTCCCGATGGGACAAAGTTAGTTACGGTACACAATCCCATAAGATAACTTAAAGTCTAACATTATGATTCCAGGAGAATATATATTAAAAAAAGAGGATATTGAATGTAATCCGAACAGGAAAGTATTCAATATCAAAGTAATAAATAAAGGAGACCGCCCTATTCAAGTAGGGTCGCACTATCACTTTTTTGAAGTGAACCGTGAAATGGAATTTGATCGCGAAAAAACTTTCGGCTATAGGTTAAATATTGCTTCGGGAACTGCGGTACGTTTTGAACCGGGTGAAGCTACCAAGGTAGAATTAATTCGCTTAGGCGGTAGAAAAAATTCCTTTGGACACAACAACCTCAGCTCGGGAGATACCATGAATCCGCAAAACCTGCGTAGATCAATGCTTAAAATAGAACAAGAAGCCTTTAAAAACAAGAAAAAATGAGTTTTAAAATAGATCGTTTAAAATATGCCAATATGTACGGACCTACTGTTGGCGACAAAATTAGACTCGGCGATACCGAGCTATTTATAGAGATAGAAAAAGACTATGCCTACTACGGTGAAGAAAATAAATTTGGGGGCGGCAAAACCGTGCGTGACGGGATGGCACAATCCAGTACTGCAACCCATGATAGCGGGGTGCTGGACCTGGTAATCTTAAATGCTATTATTCTTGACCATTGGGGCATAGTAAAAGGAGACATAGGGATCAAAGATGGAAAAATTGTAGGCGTGGGGAGAGCAGGAAATCCAGATACCATGGAAGATGTAGACCCGCATATGATTATTGGAGCTTCCACCGAAGTTCATAGTGGTGAGAACCAGATTGTTACCGCCGGCGGAATTGATTCACACATCCACTTTATTTCCCCTCAACAAATTGAACACGCCCTATTCAGCGGAATTACCACTATGATTGGAGGCGGAACCGGCCCTGCCGATGGTACTAATGCCACAACGGTAACTCCCGGAGCATGGAATATTGAAAAAATGCTGCAAGCCACCGATGATTTACCGATGAATTTAGGGTTCTTCGGAAAAGGAAACTGCGCGCATTTGGCTCCCTTAGAAGAGCAAGTTGAAGCTGGGGTTCTAGGATTAAAAGTACACGAAGACTGGGGCGCTACGCCCGCAGTTATCGATGCTTCTTTAACTGTAGCAGATAAATATGATATTCAGGTAGCCCTCCACTCAGATACTCTGAACGAAGCCGGATTTTTGGAAGACACTATAGATGCGATAAACGGGAGAACCATTCACACTTTTCACACCGAAGGAGCCGGGGGAGGTCACGCACCAGATATTATTAAATCTGCCATGTACCCCAATGTGTTACCTGCCTCTACCAACCCTACCCGACCATTTACCAAAAATACGATAGATGAACACCTGGATATGTTGATGGTATGCCACCATCTTAGTAAAGATATCCCGGAAGATGTAGCTTTTGCCGATTCGCGAATTAGACCCGAAACTATCGCCGCCGAAGACAGATTGCACGATATGGGTATCTTTAGTATAATGAGTTCCGACTCTCAAGCTATGGGTCGTGTAGGTGAAACCATTACGAGAACCTGGCAAACCGCCCATAAAAATAAAATTCAGCAAGGCTTTCTGGAAGAAGACAAAGAAATAGAGAGCGATAACTTTAGGGCCAAAAGATATATAGCAAAATACACTATAAACCCGGCCCTTGCACATGGTATTTCCCACCATGTAGGTTCTATAGAACCGGGAAAACTTGCCGATCTCTCACTTTGGAAACCTGCCCTTTTTGGTGCAAAACCCGAAATGATTATTAAAGGCGGAATGATTATCGCCAGTAAAATGGGAGATCCAAATGGCTCTATCCCTACCCCACAGCCTATCCTTATGCGTAATATGTTTGGCAGCATGGGAAGTGCGGTAAACAAAATCTGCACCACCTTTGTTTCTAAGGCGGCAATGGATAATAACATCAAAGAGAAATACGGCCTTAAGAAAGAGCTCATGGCGGTTACCAATTGTAGAAGCGTTTCTAAAAGCGACTTGATTCACAATGATAAAACCCCCGAAATTGAAGTAGATCCCGAAAGCTATGAAGTTCGGGTTGATGGCAAAAAAGTTACTTGCGACCCTATAGACGAAGTTCCATTGGGACAACGGTACTTTTTATTTTAACAATTCTCAGGTCTTTCCTCCTCAGCTTTTAGAGCTTTTATTATCAGCTTAAGCCAGGGAGGATAGACTACTTAAACTAATTATTTATGGTCTGTAGAGAAATAATAGGAAATATAGACACCTATGATGTAGGGACGAAACATATTGATAAACTGTCGCTGGAATGGTTTGAATTAACCAAACGCATTATGCGTAAAAAAACAGAGAAAGGCAGAGATGTAGCTATAAAATTCCTAAAAGAAGGACAGCGGTTGCATGAAGGAGATATTATTCAAGAAGATGAAGATCATATAGTTATTGTGTCGGTGCTTCCTTGTGATAGTATTCAGATTTCCCCCCGAAATATTGTGGAAATGGGGACGGTGTGTTATGAAATAGGAAATAAACACTTACCCGTTTTTATACAGGATGAAAAAGTGCTTGTGCCCTATGAAAAACCTCTGGAAAAGCTGTTAATAGCAACCGGATATGATGTGGAAAAAAGGCATTGTAAACTTTTAAATATGTTGAAAGCCAATATTGGACATTCTCATTCAAATCAAGGTCCGTCGCTCTTTTCAAAAATATTGGACCTTACTACAAAACAATAAAGAAAAATGAGTACAACAAAAAGAAACATGCTGCTTGAGTTATTGCATATTTCCGATCCCACTTTACCTATAGGCGGTTATTCCCATTCCAATGGATTGGAAACCTATATTCAGCAAAACAGGGTGAAGGATGCGCAGAGCACGACCGAATTTGTGAAGAATATGTTGATTTACAATTACAAATACAACGATGGGGTGTTTGTTCGGGATGCTTTTATGCTTGCTAAGAAAAATGACCTCAAATCTTTATTGGAATTGGATACGGAATGTAATGCCCTTAGGACTCCCATGGAAGTTAGGGAAGGCAGCTCAAAATTGGGAATTAGATTATTAAAAATCTATGTACGCTTGCATGATTATAAATTACTACACGATTTCTATAAAGAGGTCAAAGAGAAAAGAACACCGGGCCATTTTCCTGTCGCTTTTGGCATAATCACCTCCCTATTGGGAGCTGAAGTAAAAGAATCGCTAAGTGCATTTTACTATAACGCGGTTGTAAATATGGTAACCAACAGTGTAAAACTAGTGCCACTTGGACAAATAGATGGACAGGAAATTCTTTATAAGCTTCACAGTTTTATTAATGACGTGGTGGAAGAAACCTTAGATATCAACGAAGAAATGCGCGGACTATGTAACCCTGCTTTCGATATAAGATGTATGCAGCACGAAGACCTGTACTCTCGCCTATATATGTCTTAAACACTAGTAATTCAGAGTTTTTTCTGAAGCAACAATTCATTTATCAAATAAAAACTGATTAAAACAAAATATAAAAAAGATTAAAATGGAAGATAGAAAGTATATTAAAATAGGTATTGCCGGACCTGTAGGATCTGGAAAAACAGCTTTAATAGAAAAATTGTCTCATAAATTAGCTAAAAATTACAGCATTGGCGTAATCACCAATGATATTTATACCAAAGAAGACGCGGAATTCCTTACTAAGAATGCCCAGCTGCCAGCAGATCGTATTACTGGGGTTGAAACCGGAGGATGCCCACATACCGCGATTAGGGAAGATGCCAGTATGAATTTGGAAGCCATAGATGAGCTAGTAGATAGGCATCCCGATATTGAGCTTTTATTCATAGAAAGTGGTGGAGATAACCTTTCTGCAACTTTTAGCCCAGATCTTGCCGATGTCACCCTTTTTGTGATTTCTGTAGCCGAAGGGGAAAAAATTCCTCGTAAAGGTGGACCAGGTATCACAAGGTCAGATTTACTGATTATCAATAAAATAGATTTAGCGAAGTACGTAAATGCCAATTTAGAAGTAATGAAATCTGACTCACAAAAAATGCGACTGGGCAGTCCGTTTGTTTTCACCGACCTTATGAGTGGCGAAGGTCTAGAAGATGTGATTGGCTGGATAAAAAAATACGCTTTGTTGGAAGAAGATATTAAAGAACCTTCATTAGAATATTAATCTATGGGAAAATACAGCGTACAAACAGGTTTGTACAAAGATGTAACGATCTTGAAAGACATTTTTTTCACCCCGCCATTTAATGTGGTAGAGGTGCGTGAAAATAAAAAAGACCCGTTGTTGGAACTCATGATTATGAGTTCCTCCCCGGGCTTATTTAACCACGATGATTATCAAATAACTATTAATGTAAAAAAAGACACCCTTCTTAATTTGCAAACTCAATCTTACCAAAGAATCTATAACACCCCAGATGGTGCTAAACAAAAAATGGATGTTGATGTAGAACAGAATGCCTATTTCAGTCATTTGCCGCATCCTTCGGTGCCTCATAAAGGCGCAATTTACAACTGTGAAAACACTATAAAATTGACCGAAAAAAGTGTATTGATATGGGGAGAAATTCTCGCTTGCGGCAGAAAATTGATGGGAGAATCTTTCGCTTTTAAGAAATACAGAAGTCTAACTAAAGTATTCCAAAATGATAAGTTGATTTATAAAGATAACTTATACCTAAATCCTAAAGCTCTTGATTTTAAAGCTATGGGGCAATATGAAGAATACAGCTACCAGGCCAACTTCTTATGTGTAGATCCCTTTCATACTCCCCAGGAGCACATCGATTTGATGAGGCACGAGATGGAAAAAGAAGAAGAAATCCTTTTTGGAATTACCAAACTTTCATCTGAAGCTTGTGTACTTAGAGTATTAGGAGAATCTGGAGAACAACTATTTCAGGCTTTAAAAAGGATTCAAAAACAAATAGATAAACAAGCCAGTAACTTAAGAAAACAAAAAATAAGCAAAGGATAATGATGGAAGCAGATTTAAGCGTATTACTCGTGGCGGCCATTTCCATAAGTGTATTGCATACATTAACGGGACCAGATCATTACATTCCATTTATTGCTATAGGTAAGGCTAAAAACTGGAGTTTAAAACGCACCATATTTTGGACAATAATATGCGGAATTGGGCACGTACTTAGTTCTGTAGTGCTCGCCCTGGGAGGAGTTGCCCTGGGATTTTCATTAAGTAAACTCAATTGGTTTGAAGAAATTCGTGGCGGACTTGCCGGTTGGTCTTTATTCCTCTTTGGGCTGGTATTTTTACTCATTGGTTTGTATCAGGCCTATCGCAATAAACGACATAAACACTTTGATGTTTACGATAGTGGTAAGGTATATGTGTACGATCATAAACATGATGGCAGCCCCATTATGCCCGCAGAAAGGAAAAAAGTAACGCCCTGGGTACTCCTCATAATATTTCTTTTGGGACCCTGTGAACCCATGATTCCATTACTCACCTACCCAGCGATTCTCAATTCTACTTCTGGAATTGTACTTATTACTGCGACTTTTCTATTCTTAACTCTTTTGATGATGGTGGTTATGGTAGTATTAGGCTATTACGGGTACAGCCTTATTAAAACAGAATTTTTTGAAAAATACATGAATGCTATTGCCGGTGGCACTATTTTGATATGTGGTGCAGGAATGATTTTTCTGGGATGGTAGCAAGTATTAATAAGCTTAATTAAAAAAATGATCAAGAAAACCTCTCATTTTATAAACGCTAGTTTAAAGGGAATCGCTCAAATTATGCTGCAGGGCAATGCAGTGACCGGTCTTTTATTCGCGTTAGGAGTACTTTACAGCTCGTGGCTTATGGCTATTGGAATGCTAATTGCCACCATTACCGGAACTATTTTAGGGTATTCCTTTAAACAAAATAGGGAAGAATTGAATCAAGGCTTATATGGCTTTAATGCCGCGCTTATGGGGATTATTCTGGTTTATCAGTTTGGTTTAAATTATATTTCTATAATCGCGATTATCATAAGTTCTATTCTGGCTACCTATCTTTTTCATTTCTCTTTACTTAAAAAATGGAAAATATTCACTTTCCCATTTGTAGTGTTCAGCTGGCCTTTTGTATCGCTGCTCTCCTACGGTAATTTTGTAAATAAACCTGTACACCCCTACCGCCGCAGAAAATTTTCTTCAGGAACCCACTGCTGAATTTTTTGAAGAATCTCTGGAAAGCGTAGGGATAGAATATGATGACGATCTTATTTTTTCCATGCACGGCTTTGGGCAGGTTATGTTCCAGGGAAGTGTGGTCGCGGGAATCTTGTTCTTATTGGGGGTGTATATCAATAAACCAGTAGCTGCCCTATATGGTATTTTCGCTTCTATCTTAGCAATCACAATTTCCCATTTACTCAACCGTCCGGAATCTTCAACAGATACCGGCATGTTTAGTTTTAATGCGGTATTATGTGCTATTGCTTTTGGTGGCGTCCTAAAGCGTGATGGATTCTGGGTGGTTATAAGCACAATTATTACGGTAATTATAGACGATTATATGATAAAAATAGGAATCCCGCCCTATACTTTTCCGTTCGTCGCGACTATGTGGATTATACTCTATTCTCGAAAAGGAATTACGTTGGTAGGCGAACTTATTCCGAATAAAAAAACCTAAGAACAAATTAACAAAACAGCCATTGAAAAGTAATTCTTAACTTGAACTTCTTACAGTAGCCAAGAGAATTTATAATTTCTATGAAATTCAAAATTGCAAGCAACTGCCGGTCCTTTTCCAGGCATTAATTGGAAAATAATTTAAATATAAGCGCTTTAAAAACTCACTTAATGCTTACAAAAGGACAACAATCCCTGTATCTTTACCTACCTTATTGATTGACAGCGTCTCACCTATATCAAATAGCGACGAAAACACACGAGAGCCTTTCGCCGAGACCTAAGCTGATTTTGTTTTGTTAAATCGTTTTGAACTGTACTTTTTTCCATTCCAAATATATCGAAATTTCCGAATTTCGCACAAACCCGGCAATTCATTATATGCTTTGTCTTTTTAGCACTGAGGTAGGAAAATCAACTTAACATTATCGGCCAAGAGTTTATCAAGCTGAACTAGCCACTGTAAAGATAAAATCTGCCAAAACAGAGCAACCACTTTTGCATCGCAGATGTCCTGCTTGTAAAAAAGGAAGATTGCATACCATTCTGTTGTTCAATGATCGTGAACCTCCCGAGAATTGGAGAGTATTACTAAAAGATGAAAAATTGAATATGAGCAACTAAAAATTAATCTGTAAAGGCGGAAAGATCCTGCTATGTCTTAACTTTAAAATTAAACGATTAAAACCAGAGATTGTAAAAGAGAAATACCGAAAAACCAAAATGAGATTAGAAATGAAGTAAGTTCAATAAATTTTGACCGTGCAAACAAGAGTTCACCCCCCAATTATCCTTCCTTAAACTCATCGTTTTTCCCATAGAGCCATATGAACCGGATTCGTCAACAAAATATTCAGCTCATGCCTATCGAGCCGAATACTTAGTTATTATGTAGCGTTTGTTTTTGTCCATAAAGTAAAGCATAATTATTACTTGTAGCTGGTTTTTCAATATTAATATCAAACTCCTTTAAGGCTTTACTATTTGAAAACCCTATTTCATTTAAAAGATTCAAGTGTGATTGAATTGAAATTCGACCACTTTCATATTCAAATTTTGTATTTTCGGGTTTAATAAAATCACCATTTAACAGTAAACCGTTTTCAGGAAGTAGTTCAAAAGCATTTTGATACACTTTTTTAATGTTTTCTTCTGAAAATAAATCATGTAACGTCCAAGTAGAGATTATAATAGTTGATTTTTTAGTTATTTTATCTTTCCAATTGTCAGTCGTTAAATCTCCTTCAACAAAATCGATATGCTTCGCTTTATCACCCAATCTTTCTTTAGCAATTTGAATCATTTCTTTTGAAAAATCCAAAGCCGTATAACTTATATTATCAAAATTAGAAAGCATAAATTCTACTAAGAAACCGGGGCCACTTCCTAATTCTAAAATTGAAATCGGTTCAGTAGTTTGTTCTTTAATAATAGAAACCATTAATTCGAACATTTCTAGAGATGGTTTTCTTTCCTCAGCCCATGTTCTAACATAATCTAAATCATGAAAGTTGTGTAGTCTTTCTATCTTCATTTTTGATGACGTTTATTACTATCTTTAGGTGCTTCCCCTCTTTCTGTCAATGAATAATCTCTTACAATACTTCCTACTCTGATTCTATAATCTGTAAAAACATAATCTATTCCTTTAGCTTGACCAACTCTATGAATTTCCACGTTTCACCATTTTTGAATAGCTTCTTCATTTTCCCAAAAAGAAAGGGATAAAATTTTAGTATCAATTGTAAACTCGCAAAACACTCAATAGGACTAAAACCATCTATATCTGCCAATAAGGGTTTTAATTCTGCTGCTATATCTAAATATTTCTGTTTATTATCAGGGTTTGGGTATACTTCAAAAATTACTGCTATCATGTTGTTTATTTTAATGCTACATAACGGATTTGTGTCAAGTAGAAAAAGGGACTTTCACCCTTCCCCTCTCACAGAACCGTATCCCGAAAAAAGATCGGGACAGGCTGTGACAGTCTCCCGTCATACGGATCTTCTAATTTCACTTACAAAGATAAGCTCATCCTCTTTTTGAGTTGGCAAATTGTATGTAAAATTAGCTGCCCCCTTCGCTCCAGTTTCATTACAAAACCTTCAAAACTACTACGAAACAGTCCGCCACCTCACATTACATTGGTAATTTTCTTGCAGTTGCTCTACTTGAATGTTCCCTTTAGCATTAATGTGAGGCTTCCTGCGTTCCATCTATAAGCCCAGATAAAAGTCATGCCCCCTATACGACGGTTGCCGAATAGCCAGTAAATAGGTTTTCCGCTATTCTTATCCCTGAGAACTCGACTTTTCTCGGTTTTGACAACACATATTGCCTTCTCGACGATTCATCGGTAGGTTCGCTTTCGCTCATCTCTTTTATCAATACCTGACAGATCAAGTCTGCCTTTTCTTCCCTCGCTTCACACAAACAAATCACTTTGAATGCATCAGGAAAGTGGTTTAGAACCAGCTCCTATAAGCAGATTCTGGTGGGTCGGTTCCACCATCTTATAAATAGTTGCGTGAAGCTTATGCTTCACGCACAGCACACGTCGAGTAGACAAGGGGAATTTCACCCCGAGCCTCTCACAGAACCGTATCCCGAAAAAAGATCGGGACAGGCTGTGATAGTCTCCCATCATACG
>Ga0209414_1001324_pt1 | contig 11745 bp, 13 predicted proteins | sample LakVidmifraction_4_FD_181154 | JGI IMG/M metagenome (GOLD analysis project Ga0209414, IMG submission 181154) | Hypersaline microbial communities from Lake Vida, Antarctica - Brine Hole Two &gt;0.2 micron (SPAdes) (version 2) | ecosystem: Environmental > Aquatic > Non-marine Saline and Alkaline >... | reverse complement strand
ATCGAAAATTAATATTGGTAGTATCTTATCCTGAGGTATTTTTGAATCACCCGGATATTTATAGAGTTTATAAGGTGGGAATGGTTTCTTATTTTTACGATGATTACATCAAAGATAAAGATACTATTATATTTAAGCATGAACCTTACTTCCAGTCAGACCACATTATGAAGAAAAAACATCTGATTAACAATTGGTGTGACTTGTTAGGGATTGAATTTGAAAATCAATTACCTATCTTATACCCCAATATGGTACAAAAGGATGTAATGTATAATTGGAAAAGAGAAAAACCCACTATGGTAATACACACCAATGGTGGACCCTTAATTAATAATCCCCTATATTGTTGGACTCGAGATATTCCATACAATATCACACAAGAAATTGTAAAAAGATATTCGAAAAGTTACCACATTATTCAAGTAGGTAGAGACCCATTACAATCCGTTCCGGGTGTTGAATTTATTAGTCAACCCTTAACTAACCATGAATTGTTTAGTATACTAGCTTTATCTGAAAAACGAATATTAATTGATTCTTGTTTACAACATGCTGCTACTGCTATGGGGTTAAAATCTACAGTATTGTGGGTTGGTACCTCACCTAACAATTTTGGATATGAGATGCATTCTAATGTAGTAGCAAATCCCCCTAAAGGAAATGTTAAGAGAGTAGATTCCTATTTATTTGATTATTCTTTTGATGGTATACCCCATGAGTGTCCCTATATGAATGAAAATGAAATATTTAATATTAACGATATTTTCAATTCCATAGATAACATATGATAATAGTAATATTTGGTCAACCCCATAGTGGTAAATCTACCCTAGCTAACATTCTTACAGCAAAACCCAACTCATGCAATATTGATGGGGATTTGCTAAGAGAATTATTTCTCAATAAAGATTACAGTAAGGAAGGACGTATAATAAACTTAAACAGAGCAAGTGATATCGCTCATTTTTTAAACAATAAAAGCAAATCTGAACATTTAATAGTATTATCCCTAGTTTATCCTTATGAGGAAGCAAGAGAATATCTTAATAGTCTTACTGAAGATGTATTGTGGGTATATTTAACTCACAACGAAGTTAGAGGTCGTGAAAACTTCCATGTATCCGATTTCGATATCCCCGTAAAGGAAAAAGTATTACACTTGAATACCTCCGAACTATCTATAGAAGAATGTATAAATAAAATATCAAATCATGAAAAAATATCTAGCAGAAGCATCGTTTAAATCTTCGTCAAATGACGTACAATATTCAATGTATATAGGAAGATGGCAACCATGGCATTCAGGTCATCGCTGGTTGATTGACCAACGATTAAACGAAGGTAAAAAAATACTACTTTGTATTAGAGATGTTGAACCTGATACTAAAAACCCTTGGAGAGCTACTCAAATTTTAGAAAACCTTAACACCGAACTTTCGGATTTAATCCAAAGTGGAGATGTAAAGGTTATTATAATACCCGATATAGAATCCGTTAATATTGGAAGAGGTATAGGATATGATGTTATTGAACACCTTCCACCAGATGAAATAAAAGAAATTTCTGCTACCTCCATTAGAGAACAAATGAGAAAAGAAGGTAAACTATAGAAGAAAGTTAATATGGTAGTAAGTAAAAAAAGACACATACTAAAAACTATATCATATCGTATTGTAAGTACTTTAATAGGTTTTACAATAATGTGGGTTATTAGTGGTTCAATTAAAGTAGGAGTAGCATTTGGAGTTGCGGAGCTAATCTATAAGCCTATCCAATATTATATCCATGAAAGAGTATGGTATCGTTGGATTAAATACGGACTTAGTAAGGACTAAACATTCCTCTATATGATAGATAATCTAGCAAAAATAGTTTTAAACCATGGGGGACTAATTTCCCCCTTATTAATCCCCAGTGAATTAACTGAGGGTACTGGTTTGTGTAATGTCTCGGTTTTTACTGACATAAATGGGGATCTATTAGCAAATATACGCCACGTGCATTATTCATTATATCATAGTGAGTTTGACCAAAAATTTTACAATAAATGGGGCTGTTTATCATATTTAAATCCCGAAGATGATATTTCACTAAAAACCGGTAATTATTTATGTAAATTAAACACCAAAACACTAGAAGTAGAAACCTTTCAAAAAATAGATACTACCACTTTTGATACCCCACCAATTTGGGAATTTCAAGGTTTAGAAGATGCTAGAATTTTTAAATGGGAAGATATACTGTACGTTTGTGGTGTAAGAAGAGACACAAAAGATAATGGTGAGGGTAGGATGGAATTATGTAAAGTGGATTGGAAAAAGGATTCATGTACTGAAATAACTAGAGATAGAATTGAGCCTCCTGGAGATCATACTTACCTAGAGAAAAATTGGATGCCTATTTTAGATATGCCCTACCATTTTATTAGATGGCCTAATCCTTTAGAGATAGTAAAAGTAACACCTGAAACTTTATCTAGTGAAACAGTTCTAACTCAAAAAAGTAATTTTGTACTTCCTAGAGAATTACGTGGAGGTTCACAAGTAGTACCTTTTGAAGGCGGAAGAATCTGCATCACACATGAGGTTGATTTTTGGCACCATCCTGGGAATTTTAAAGATGCTCAATACTACCACAGGTTTATTATATGGGATAAAGATTGGAATGTAACTCGTTTATCTAAACCTTTTAAATTTATGGGTGCTCAAATAGAATTTAGTACGGGTTTAACCATTCAAAAGAACAATTTTATTATAACATACGGATACCAGGATAATGCCTCTTATGTCTTAAAAATGCCTATTAATCTATTAAGTAAACTAGAATGGGAGGACTAAAAAAATATTTACACCAATACATCAATGATCCCTTAAATCCATACATTAATGCTGCTTTAGGGGAAGAATATGAAAAGATTGGTCACGGGGCTGCAGCTTTATCTTACTTTTTAAGATCAGCGGAATTAAGCCATAGTAGCGACCCTGAACTTGCTTACTGTTGTATTTTAAAAACTTGGAAACAATTGAATATTACTACTAGAAGACCTAAATATGAACAAGAGCAATTACAGATGGCCGTTTCTTATTTACCTACTAGACCCGAAGCCTATTTACATTTAAGTTTATGGCATAGTTATAGAGAAGAGTGGAAACCCGCTTACATGTATTCATGTTTAGGTTTAGAGTGTATTGATAAAAAACCTTTACTTTATGATGTTAATTATCCTGGGGATTATATGCTGCTATTTCAAAAAGCCTTTACTTGCTGGTACATAGGTCAAAGAGATGAATCCAAAGATTTATGGGAAAAATTATATTATATGGATACTACTCCTGAACATAAAGAGATTATTAAAAGCAATTGTATTAATCTTAATGTAACTTTCCCTTTATAGATATTTATCATAGCATAAATAATAAATATTAACTATGAATTGGATATATAAAGCAGAACAAATAGAAAATATTTCACAATTCCCGCCTAACACCTATGGATTTGTCTATATGACTACCCATAAACCAACAGGTAAATCTTACATAGGAAAAAAAATCTTACATTTTACTAAAAAAGCAAAACTTGGTAAAAAAGAACTAGAGAATTTAAAAGGTACAGTGGGGAGACGTCCTTCCTATAAAATAGTAGTAAAAGAATCAGATTGGAAAACGTATTATGGTTCTCAAGATGATATTAAAAAACTTTTAGTTGAAAAAAAACATGAAGAATTTGAACGTGTTATTTTAAAGTGTGTAGAAAATAAAAAACTACTTACTTACTTTGAAACAAAATACCAATTTACATACCACGTGTTAGAAAAACCAAATGAATTTTATAACAACAATATACTTGGGAAATTTTATACTAAAGATTTACTAGAACAAGAAATTCAAAATCCCTTGGAGACTACATAAAATTATCGTATATTAGGTACCATATGACTAAAAAAATATCAATTATAGGTAAGGGCACAGCAGGGTGTTTAACCGCTTTAAGATTTACAAACCTAGGATATGAAGTTGAATGGTATTATGATTCTACTATCCCTGCGGCCTCTGTAGGGGAGGGTTCTGATTTATCTTTACCAACATTTTTATTTGAAAATACTTCACTAAATTATGGTAACCTTGATCTAATTGATGGTTATTATAAAGAAGGTATCCGCAAAGATAATTGGGGTGGGAAAGATTTTACTCACTGGTTTAATTTAGGACAAATGTCTTTACATTTTAATGCTAATAAATTCCAATCATACACCCAAAACTTACTTCAAGATATAATCACCGATAAAAAAGTTAATCCTGAAGATCTCGACTCAGATTATATATTGGATTGTACTGGTTCCCCTATTATAGACGATAAGTTTATAAAAGCCAAATATATACCAGTCAATTCCGCATATATAATGCAGTGTCCTTGGGATTATCCTAAATTCAATCAAAGTCTTTGCATTGCTAGACCCTACGGGTGGGTATTTGGAATACCTTTAAAAAATAGATGTTCAATTGGATATATATTTAACAAAGATATAACAGATGTTGATATTATAAAAGAGGACATTGAAGAAATTTTTACTATCTTTAAATTAACCCCCAACCGAGATATTCAACCTCGTATTATAAATTTTAATAATTACTACAGAAAAATAAATTTTACTGATAGAATGTCTTATAATGGTAATGCTTCATTTTTTTTGGAACCTATAGAAGCAACTTCTATAGGCACATCAATTAGAAACATACAATTATCTGAAGGTATTATAACTAAAGATTTTACACCAGAGGATCAAAACTCGAAATTTCATAATTTTATGAAAGAAACTCAAGATGTAATTGCTCTACATTATCTATCGGGTAGTAAATGGAAAAATGAGTTTTGGGACAGGGCTCAATCAATGGCTCAAGATTGTTTTAAAAATACATTTTCTACTTACCCTAAATCTAAATTGATTTTAGGATCCGAGGATATTAGGTATTCTACTTGGGGTATTTCTTCTCTTAAACAAAATATAAAAGGATTAGACCTACATAACATTTTAACTGAAATTCAAAATGGTTAATCAATTATTAGTTTCATTAGTAAATTCAGTATTAGGCTCAGGTAAACCTACCGCTAGAAACAATTATGCATACACGTGCCCCTTATGCAATCACCATAAACCTAAATTAGAAGTTAATTTAACTGAAAATAAAGAAGGTAAAAATCCATGGCACTGTTGGGCGTGTGATTCTAGAGGTACAACCCTTTATAATTTATTTAAGCAAATAAAAGTTGATTCTAGTAAATTTACTGAATTATCTTCCTTAGTTATCAATTCCAAATCAATAAAAGAAACTCACATATCCGAGGAAATAAAATTACCCCTAGAGTATATTAGTTTGCATGAGGCTAACTCTAATGATTTAATGGCTCGCCACGCTTCCAACTATTTAAAGAACAGAAATATAAGTAAGTACGATATATTAAAATATAATATAGGATACTGTAAAGAGGGATTATATAAAAATATGATTATAATGCCCACTTATGATATTAATGGTAAATTAAATTATTTTTCGGCTCGTTCATTTGAAAAGGATCCATACGTTAAGTATCGAAACCCTTCAATTTCTAGAGATATAATCCCCAATGAGCATTTTATAAACTGGAATGTACCCATTATATTATGTGAGGGATTATTTGATGCTATGGCTATAAAAAGAAATGCCATACCCCTATTAGGTAAAAACATCCAGAGTAGTTTAATGAAAAAAATAGTTACATCAGTAGTTGATAAAATTTATATTATACTTGATAAAGATGCAATAAAACAAGCTTTAAAATTCTGTGAAAAGCTAATGACTGAATGTAAAGAGGTACATTTAATCCAGATGGATGGGAAAGATCCTTCGGAAATAGGGTTTGAAAATGTTTTAAAATACCTTCATACTTCTAAACCTTTAACTTTTCACAATTTAATGGAATTAAAACTTGAGTTATAAATATACAAGATAAATAACCTTTAATTGTTACAAATTATAAACCTAAATTTAATATTAAAATGATTAAAAAATCATACAATAGAATCTTAGAAATTTCATCTGACCACAAACAAATTACCCTACCCGACTCACGTTATTATAGACGCAATGGTGATTTTTACCCTTCAATTACTTATGTACTACAGGCTTACCCTAAAGGTAAGCATTTTGAAGATTGGTTAAAAAAAGTGGGAAATAGTGCAAGTTGGATTGTAAAAAAAGCATCTGAAGAAGGTACTAAGGTACATGAAATGATTGAAGAATATTTTGAAGGTAAAGAATTAAAATATTTAGATTCTGAAGGTCGCCCTAAGATGGACCCACATATTTGGCAAATGTTTTTACGTTTTGTAGATTTTTGGGATACTTATCAACCAACCTTAGTTGAAACAGAATTAGCACTATTTTCAGATGTACTTAAGGTAGCAGGAACCTGTGATTTAGTATGTGAGATAGAAATTGATGGTAAAACAGAGCGTTGGGTAATTGACTTTAAAACCTCAAACCATTTACAAACAACCTATGATTTACAAGGAGCAGTATACGCCCAATGTTATGAAGAGTGCTATGGTATGAAGGTGGATAGAGTAGGGATATTATGGTTAAAATCTATGTCTAGAGGTGAAGATAAAAATGGAAAACGTCTAAAGGGTAAAAATTGGGAAATTTATGAATCTTCTAGAACCCAATCCGAAAATCTAGATATATTTTCAGCCGTTAGAAAATTATTTGATCTAGAAAATCCTAAACACAAACCTTCATCAACTTCTTTTAAAACTGTTGTTAACAGAACGCGTTAGAAATTAGGCTCCCCGAAATATTGTTCGTATATTTACACGTTCGAAAAGTTCGAGCATTGTAAATTAAAAAAATAAAGGTCATGGAAACATTAAAACTTGAAACTAGAGGTAGAAAAAAAAGTATTGCACCACAATTTCTACCTTTTAATCCTGCATCTATTAAATTGTATAGAGGAAGTCAATTAGATTTTTCTAATAATTTATTTATTCCTTTAAAAACCAATAGTGAATTAGATGTTATTTTGTCTACTGAAGGAGGATTAATGCCCGGTACCAATATGATTTTTGCAGGAGGTCCCGGATCAGGTAAATCCACCATAGTTTTAGATATGATGTCTTCCTTAACAATGCAAGGATATAAATGTTTATTTATCAGTGGTGAAATGGATGAAATAGCGTATTACAAATATTGTAAACGTATACCTAGATTCAACTGTGTTCAAACCTTATTTCTTAAAAACTACTCTGAAAACGTTAAAAGCACATTAGAATTTGTTTTTAATCTTGGATACGATGTTGTGGCTATAGATTCACTTGCAGAAGTACTTGATATGTATCGGGATTCCCAAAAGTGTACCAATAGTGCAGCTGAAATGTGGTTACTAGGATTACAAGATAAAAATAAAAAAGGTGATAATATAGGAAACTATTATACTACCTTCATAAACATACAGCAAGAAACTAAAGCTGGAGAATTTTTGGGTTCCAATAAACTAAAACATATGACGGATGCTATGGCTTTAGTTAAGCGCAATAAAGATGGATTAGAACGTACTGTCCACTTTAGTAAAAATAGGGATTGTGATAAAGATTTTAAAATTTACTTTGCCATTCACAATGATGCCGTCCATTATACTCACAATGCCATAAATGCTGATTAATTAAATTTATTAACTTAAAATAAAAATAATAATATGGGAAATTGTTTAAAAAGTTCGAGTATTAATACATTAAAAAGTAAATGTTAAACTAATATATACATAATTATGAAAAATAGTTTTATCCCTCTAAATGATAATATCAACAAGTTAATAGCCTTTGCTCCTTCTCTAGATAAAAATTGGAGAAATTCTCAAAGAATTAAGCAAAAACCCTTTCAAATCGAAACATTGGAAGCAATCACCGGTTTTCAAAATCAAGGATGGAAATTAGCTGGCGTTTTTGAAGAAAAAGGAAAAAATCTAAAAATAAGAAACCATAGTGTTCGAATGGTGCATCCTGATTTTAGCATTAAAGATAAAAAATCTGATCCTGAAGCTGTTATTGATTTATACATTCAAAATTCTTGTGATGGTTCTGGAGCAATAGAAATGGATTTAGGATTATATAGAAAAGTATGCGCTAATGGTTTGGTATCCAAAACTAACTACAGCTCTGAGAAATTAAAACATACCAAAGTTGATTTTTTGAAATTACCTCAAATTATATCACAATTGAGTAATAGCTCTCAAAATCTATTAAATGAATTTGAGAAATTTAAACATGTTCAATTAAGTCCTAGAGAACGTTCTAATCTAGTAAAACAGGCAGCAATTAAACGTTTTGGTGAAAACCACCAAATTGATGCTTCTCAATTACTTAATGTAGTACGTGATGATGATAAGGGGGATAATTTATGGTTAGTATACAATAGAATCCAAGAAAATCTAACCCAATCTAACATGATATTGGATTCTCAAGGAAGATACATCCCCGGAATTAATAACGTTAACGAGGATATTAATCTAAATAAAGAATTATTTGAGTTAGTACATTCATATGTATAATAAAAATAACATATGGTTAGCTTAATGCAATTATTGAGAGAAGTTCAAGGTAACCCCAAGGCCATCATATTAGCAGGTGCACCTGGTGCTGGTAAGGGTTCAATATTAGGGGATTTAGATTTAAGGGGGCTAAAAATATTTAATATTGATGCCTCCTTTATAAATCTACTTAAACAATCAAATATATCTTTGGATTTAAAAAACCATGATGCTGATTCTAGAAGTAAAGCAGCTCAGGCTATGGCTCAAGCCACAAACCAGTTAAAAAAAGAAATAATTCCAACCGCTATATCCAATAAACAATCGTTCATCCTAGATGGTACAGCATCCTCATACAAACAAACTTCTGGATTGAAATTTGAACTGGAAGACGCAGGATACTCGGTATTTATGTTGTATGTTTATGCTGATTTAGAGCGATCTCTTCAACAAAACCAAGATAGATTTGAAAAATCTGGAGGTCAAGATAGAAGTTTATCTCCCTCTATTGTATTAAGTACTTGGGTCAGTGTTACTAAAAATTATGATGAATACAAAACTCTATTTGGTAATAATTTCGTTTCAGTAGCCAATACTTTAAAAAACCAAAAAGTAGGAGATATAGAATCCATTATAAACACTTATTTAACCCCTTTTACTCCTCAAAATACAAAACCAAAGGATGAAAAGGCACAAGCTAAATCCGATGCTTCCAAGCAAGCATTAAACACCGAAGTATCTATTTTATTAAAAGATAAGGCAATAAACAATATTATAACCAATTCCGTTTCTAAAGAAGAGGCGCAATCTAAACTTAAATCGTTTTTATCTTAATGAGTTTAATTGATGAAATAATTAAAGGGTTATTACCTGAACAAAATGGGAAAAAAACCACAGCTATATATGCTGGTGGTTTTAAACCCCCAACATCTGGCCATTTTGAGGTAGTAACTACTGCTTTAAAAAAAAATAAAAACATAGATAAATTTCTTATATTAGTAGGAGGTAAAGATCGTGATGGAATTACTCAATCTGATTCTATACTAATATGGGATATCTATAAAAAGTATTTACCTATTATGGTAAATATAATATCCAGCAGTAAACCCCCAATTCAGGCCGTCTACAATTACGCTAAAGAACACCCAGATGAAGATGTATTATTTGTAATAGGAGCTAGAGAGGGAAATGAAGCAGATTTTGCAGACATTACCCTAAGAACAAAATCCGTAAATAATTATCCAAACTTAAAGGTAGAAATGGTAGTTACTCAAGGTGGGGTATCTGGAACCGCTGCTCGTAATGCTGCCAAAATATCAATTGAAAAATTTAAATCCTTTATCCCTAAAGAATTAAATGAAGAAGAATTAGAAGAAGTATTTAACTTAGTATCATCTAGTGTTACCGAGGAAAAGATAAAAGGTATTGATGGTAAGGCTTGTTGGGATGGTTATAGATATGCGGGTACTAAAAATGGTAAAGATAAATGTGTTTCTATTAAAGAAAATGCTTCATATTCTAAAGATATAAACATTTTAGAGAAAATAAGCCAATTAACAACTCACATGATATCTAAGGGATATAATATTGAACCCTTACCTACTATAGAATTAGTAAATGGTGATACTACAAATGCTAAAGACTTTTTTGGAAAAACGGCGTATTATAATCCCAATGATCAACATATTGTTTTATACACAGAGGGAAGACATCCTATTGATATCGTCTCTTCTTATGCTCATGAAATGGTTCATCATATTCAATATCTAGAAAATAGATTAGGTGACATACAAACTACTGACACCCAAAATAAAGAATTAGAAAAAATAGAAAAAGAAGCATACCAGGGCGGGGGAATTATGTTAAGAGCTTATAAAGATTCTGTGAGGAGAACAATAATTCCTAAGGTCCAAAGTGACAGCCTACAGGAAAGAATTGTGGGTAATAAAATTGTATGTGATAATTGTGATTGGTCCTGGGATATAAAAGATGGAGGAGATGATTTGTATTTATGTCATAAATGTGGATACGATAATACTCCTAATACAAAAGTAAAAGAATCTTCTAATCCTAAATCTGGAAAATCCTCACCTTATGGTTCTGGGTTTATTCCTGTTAAAGAGAAAAATGACCCATTTGGTTTAAATCAATTTGCTCGTGAAATAGCAGAAGATGTAATTACATATCAAATTTATTGTGATTTAGATGGTGTGTTAGCTGATTTTGAATTAGGATATAAAGAATTAACAGGTATAGATCTAAATGGTGTATTTAAACCCGAAGGGAAAGAATTCTGGGATCCTATTACTAAAGCAGGAGTAAAATTTTGGGTAGGATTAAAATGGATGCCTGGGGGTCAAAAATTATGGAATTATATAAAAAAATACGACCCTAAATTACTTTCAGCTCCATCTAGAGAAGCATCTTCTCGAATAGGAAAGGCAGTATGGGTTAAACAAAAAACCCCAGGTACTAAATTACTTTTACGTTACGCTGATAGAAAAAAAGAATTTGCAAACCCTCTATCTATACTGATTGATGATCGAATCAATAATATTAATAGTTGGGAGGATGCAGGAGGAATTGGTATTTTACATACTAACACCGAAGATACAATTAAACAATTACAAAACTTAGGATTATGAGTCAAGATACGGTTTTAAAGAAAGAATTTGCTAAGAAAGATGTGGAACGTCTAAGAAACCTTATGAAAGGAAAATATGGAGACAAAACTCAAACTAGCATAGGATATACCAAAAAGGAAGAATTTCATAAGGAAGGGGATATTTGGGAGCATGATGACCGTACTTGGACTATAAAAAATGGAATCAAGCAAAACATTACTAAATTAGATAAGGCTAAAAAAGCACATATAGTACCTTTATTATGTCCCAAGTGTAGTAAGGTAATGAAGAATAAAAATGATAAACCCTATTATCAAATACACAAAACATGTTTTAGATGTGTTATAGTTAAAGAAGATGAAATTAAAAGAAATGGAGGTTGGGATGAATACCAAAAAGATATAAAAAATGACGAGATAGACAATAAAATTAAAAACTTTGAATTGTGGGTAAAAGATCAATTACTAGAAAGCAATTCAGGTTTTGTATCTGAAATGGGAGATGTAGAAAATTGGGTAGGTAAACTTAACCCTGCAAAAGTTAATGAACATGTTAAATC
>Ga0209414_1001322_pt1 | contig 11757 bp, 11 predicted proteins | sample LakVidmifraction_4_FD_181154 | JGI IMG/M metagenome (GOLD analysis project Ga0209414, IMG submission 181154) | Hypersaline microbial communities from Lake Vida, Antarctica - Brine Hole Two &gt;0.2 micron (SPAdes) (version 2) | ecosystem: Environmental > Aquatic > Non-marine Saline and Alkaline >... | reverse complement strand
GATCATCTCGAAAGGTTTGCCATCCAAGCCCGGGCGAATTTGACGGAATAGAACTGGGGCACCAATATTTTTGTTCACCTTGTAGGCGGTAACAGCGTATACCGGAGCCAAAATCAACAACGCAGTACTGGCAGCGGTGATGTCAAATAGTCTTTTTAGCATGTTATAAACCTAAAATATCTAATAATCGTTTATTTACTTTATCAGCATCAAATTTTTCTTGAGCTATTTTATAGCTCTCATCAAAATCTGTTGAAAATGCTCTATAAAATGCAGTACTGATTGAGTTAAAAAATTAATTCCCTCTAAACAGTTATAATTAATCGCTACCAAACAAATCGCGTGTATATATTTTATCTGTAACATCTGCTAACTCTTCCGCTAAACGGTTAGTTAAAATAACATCAGACTCTTGCTTGAATGTCTCTAAGTCACGAATAACTCTAGAGCCAAAGAATTCGCTGTCCTCTAATACAGGCTCATAAACAATAACTTCAATACCTTTGGCCTTAATACGCTTCATAACACCCTGCATAGCACTTGCTCTGAAATTATCTGAGCCAGACTTCATGACTAGGCGGTAAATCCCTACAACCTTAGGTTTACGCTTTAATACGGCATCAGCAATAAAATCTTTACGGGTACGATTAGCATCAACAATTGCACCAATAATATTATTGGGCACTTGGTCATAGTTAGCTAATAACTGCTTAGTATCTTTCGGTAAGCAATAACCACCATAGCCAAAGGAAGGGTTATTGTAGTGCGAGCCTATACGCGGGTCTAGTCCTACACCTTCAATAATTTGACGACTATCTAAATCTGAGGCTTCAGCATAGCTGTCTAGTTCATTGAAGTATGCGACACGCATGGCTAGATAAGTATTAGAAAAAAGCTTAACTGCCTCGGCTTCTGTGCTCTGAGTAAACAACACCGGTACGTCTTTTTTAATGGCGCCTTGCAACAACAGCTGAGCAAAACGCTCTGCCCTTTCTGAACGTTCACCAACAATAATGCGGGAAGGATGCAAGTTGTCGTAAAGTGCTTTACCTTCACGCAAGAATTCAGGTGAAAATATTAAGTTTTCAGTATTCAAACGCTTTTTAGCTTCTTCGGTGTAACCAACGGGTACAGTGGATTTAATAATCATTACTGCGTTTGGGTTAATATCTATTACTGCTTGAATTACTGCTTCAACGCTTTTCGTATTAAAAAAGTTAGTATTTGGGTCGTAATCTGTAGGTGTGGCAACAATCACAAAATCAGCATCAGCGTAAGCAGCTTTAGCATCTAACGTCGCTATAAATTTTAGATTGCTTTGGCTTAAAAATGCTTGAATCTCACTATCTTCAATGGGTGATTTTCCTTCATTTAGTAACTTAACCTTCTCTGGAATTATGTCCACTGCAACAACTTGATTATGCTGTGCTAAAAGCATAGCATTGGATAGTCCCACATAACCTGTACCAGCAATAGCAATCTTCATGTTATTTCCTTACGAGTAAACACCGGGAGCAACTTTTGCTACTTCAGTAGATCTTTTTTCAATGGCTAATCTAAGTATAGTTATAAGTTGGTTCGCAAGCAAATCACGATCAAACTCTTGCACTGCTAGTTTTTTTGCCGCAATCGCTGCTCGTTTAAGCCACTCGTCATTGTTCATTTTTTCATGAAGCTGCTCTGCCACTAGCTCTATTGGCTGTTGCCACATAGCTAACCCACAATCGTGAGTTTTAACTATGTCATGCATCCAGCCTCCATGATTTAGTAAGATAGGCTTACTAGCAGCTAAAGAATCAAAAAATTTATTAGCAGAGTTTGCTCTCGCCTCAGGTAAGTCTGTAACTAAATTAGATGTCATGGTGGCAGCATTAAATAAAATAGGCATATCTTTTTTAAACATAGCAGGCTCAAAGAAAACATTCTCCTCAAATACTCCTGTATCTTTAGCTTCAGCGATAACCTGTACTTTTTCTCCCCCATCTCCAACTAATAAAATTCTTATGTTAGAGTTTAACTTCTTTAGTTCTTTTGCCACTTTCACTATGTAGTTAACGCCGTTAACTTTTCCAAAAGTTCCTGCATACAGAAGTAAAGGTTTATCACCTAACCATGCACGATCTGCACGGAACTTCATTGCAGCTTCGGCATCATGTGTAAACTCTAAGTTATCACTGCTATTCGGAATAACTGCGACTTGGTTTGCCGGGTAACCTGTTTTTAAAACTCCCTCTTTCATACCTGGCGATAACGCAACAACTGCAGCAGAATTGTTATAAGCCCAACGCTCTAATTTTTTGGCAAAAAACTGTAATGCTGGATTTTTTAAGGCACCCATTGCAATAGGCATGTCCGGCCACAAGTCCCGCACCTCAAACACCATAGGTACTTTCAATTTACGTGCAGTCAGTACAGCCGGAATTGCAATAGTCAATGGCGTACTAGTAGCAAAAACCACATCTCCTTGCAATGAAGCTGCTTTTTTCTTAGCCGCAAAAGCAAAAGTAAAGAAAGCAGAAATGCGCTGCACATAACTCATCTGATTAGAATAAGGTACGGGGTACCAATGCACCTTAATACCAGCCTCATCTGTAGTAAACCAGCCTTTATGCTCTTTTTGCTCTTCTCTATAGCTAGTTACCATGTGCACTTCATGTCCAGCAGCAACCATACGTTTAGACATTTCATAAGATCGTGTGCCCCCTGACATTTCAGGCGTGTTGAAGTATTGATGTAAGTATATTATTTTCATAATCTTTTCAGCCTATTGATAATTAAATACTCTTTTGATACATTCGCCTCAAAATTAGTATTATCTATATGTATTTTTAGCTGCTGATTCAATACAGTCTTGATATATTTTTTCGTATTCCTTAGCTATTAAGCTCCAATTATGATTTTTTTTGACTTCTTCCAAAGGAATTGAATACTGTTCAAAGTTATCAATCATAATTCTCAGCTTTTCTTTTATTCCATGTACCGTATGGTTTTTTGTTTTCTCGCCAATTTTCTCACTATAAAAACCATCGATACCTTCACCTTCTGAATACAGTAATGGTAGACCTTGTAGCATAGCTTCTACATATACTAAGCCAAATGTTTCATACCTTGAGGGCATAGCAAACATGTCACAGCGTCTAAAGACAGTAAGTAGCTTATCTTTATCGTTTATTTGGCCGTAAAATTCAAATATATCAGGATGTTTTTTCACAAGCTCAATAACCTTACCTTCGTCATTACCACCCCCACCTACAATATGTAATATAATTTTTTGTGATAGTTCGTTATTCAACTGAATTATAGCTTCCTGTAACATAGATACTTGCTTACCATCCGTAAACCTACCTACATATAAAACATTAAAAATATTACTTATTTTTCTAGATAATCCAAAAGATGAATTTTCGATCCAATAATAATCAACCCCATTTGGGATAATTTTAATTTTCTCTTCAATCTGATTTATAACTCGCTTTAAAGAGCTTTGTTTTAATACTTTTCTTTCAGAGGATGCAGATATTAAAATAATCTGCTTAGCACCCGTAAGAATCTTCCTGCCAAATGGGCGCAAATAAGCAAGTTTCTCTTGAAAGATGTTTAAGTCCGTACTTCTAATCGTGACAATAAAAGGAATGTCATATTTCTTGGATAAAAAATAAGCGACACCACCATCACTATACCAAGTATGGGCATGTATACATTTAACTTGTTTCAAATCAATTTTTGACTGAATATCTCTTAATATTTTAAATATCTTGAGTGGATACAAGACCCTATCTAGGTGCCAGTTGAGTATCGATGAATAGATAGTTTTAGAGTCTTTGACCTGAAGATTGATCTCATTACTACCGATCTTAGACTTGTTTCTTATTGCGGTATAGATTATTTGCTGAATATCCAGTTGATCCAACTCGTAAACTAAGTTTTTATACACTTTAGAGCCAGCGTAGTCATTAGCTATGTGTAGGATAGTTTTATTTTGCATAGGCATTTTGGTGAACCTCCCTTTCATGTCTAATAGCGTTAGGCCATGAAAAACTTACTGGCAACTCAGCCGACTCTTGCTTATCTTGTAGTAGTGTCAGAATACGAGAGGTGATTGCATCAACAAACCCTTCATTTAGCTCAAAACAGTTGGCATCACCAATTGCCTCTGGAATACCGCCACGATCAGAGCCTACCACATGTACACCACAGGCTTGCGCTTCGAGCGTCACTCGTGGCAGGCCTTCATTTAAGCTAGGTAATATCAATACGTCTAACACATTCATGATATCAGGCATATGTTTAGGATCCTGTTTGCCTAGTATATGCACATTTTCGATTTTATTTTTAGTCAGCTCAGCTGTCATTTTCTGTTGTAGCTCGCCGTCTCCTACAATGATAAAACTAATATCATTTAGCAATTCTTGCAGTTTTTTGAATATTGCAGGTAATAACAACACGTTTTTGATGGGCACAAAATTACCGACAAAACCTACGGTATAGGCTTTACTGACATTATATCTCTTAGCCACGGCTACCCTCCGTGCATTATTGTAGCGGTAAAATATGCTAGAAGGACCTGTATATAAGACACTTTTTTTGGCTTGAGCACTTATGCTATTAGCAGTTTCTAACAGTTTTTGACTCACAAAAAAATTATGGTCTGCAGAATTCAATAATTGTTTAATATTTTTTTTTGCTACTAAACTTCGAAATGGTACTATATTAATATCTGAACCATGCCAGGTAGCCACAAAAGGAACTTTAAATCTTTGTTTGACAAGTGCTGATAAGAAAATAGCTTCTGTACCGTGCGATGAAAGTAAATCATATTTTTCAAAATTTTTTATATAGCTATTTAATTGCCTACTAGAAATGACTATTCTCCTGTGCAAACGATAGGCTATTAAGTAATCAAAAAACCCCATAGTAACCCACAGGTTTCTAAATTCCATTCCTTCAATAACAGAAAATTCGTCGCGTTTAGGTCTTTTAAATTGACGTTTAAGCAGCCTTAGTATTAATCCATGCTCAACCCTAATCATGTAGCAATCTACGTTAGGTTCGGCATCTATTAAATGCTTTGTTCTCTCCATTACATTATTGAAAAAACCTTTTTTATTATCTGGGCTGCCGACTAGAACTTTAGCTATTTTCATTTATATCTATCCAATTAATTTCTTTTTTAACCGCCTCTAAATCTATCCAACTCCCTAATATAAGGTCCCAATCATTTGGATAAAAAGGCATCATTCCACCTCCTTGGAAAAAAGTTAATTCACCTAAGTAAACTCGTCCACTGATATTATAAAAATCAACACGCAGATGCGGGAAACCATTCGATAAACTTCGAGCTAAACTTTTCATTAACTCCCAGTTTTCAGGGATATTAAACTCTAATTTTGATTGTGAAAAACCAGGTCTATTTATATTAACCTTACTAAAATTCATATCGAAAAAATCAAGGTATTTTATATCACTTTGGTTCCCGTGTGATATGTACATAAGCTTTGGTTCTCCATGAAAACAATAAAATTTATAATCATATAAATCATCAACCTTATCATCACTCAATAGCTCCTCTGCCATGATTCTAGGTCTTACATTTTTATAAGGCCATTCTCTAGTGAGGTAATAATGTTCAACCTTTAAGTGTCTATTAAGCTTTTCTTTCACTGCTTTTTTATCAAAAACCTCTTTATTAGTAACAATTACTACACCACCTTGGTCATGAGTTGTTTTAAGCACAAACTGGGTAGGCAACTTATCAAAGTTTATTTCATCAAAAGAGTCCCAAACCCCATAAGATTCAACGATATATTCATCACCTATAATATTTCTAGCAAACTCCTTGGCTGCAAACTTGTCTACCATTTGGGTCATTATAGGCTTTCTATAATGTATCTTTAACCATTGAAGCTTTTCGTTATAGGTTTTTGGACTATTTATATTAAGCTTGTAACCCGTCTTTAATGGAAATAATAGCTTTAAGTAAAAATTATCACTGAATATTGGTGATGTTAAATATAAGATCTTTTGTAAAATAGATTGTGGGTTATGCAGGACTGTATTAATCTTACGTTTGATAATATTATTTTTCATATTGAACCTTTTAAAAAGACTCAAGTCTTTTTCTTTGAGCCTTTTTCCCAATGAGAGAAGCGAGTAATACAGTTATAATCATACTTGTATTTGAAGTATAAATCATTGAAAAAAGAGTGGTAACAAACCAAATTGAAGTAATAGTTAGAATAATAATTCTATAGTTATCAATAAATCCCTTTTTATAGGTTAGTTTAAGTAAACCATAAAAAATAGCTATGTATAATACAAAACCTAATAGACCAAAATTTACTAAAAGTTCTAACCAGTCATTATGGGCAAAATTCCCAGTACTAGATAAACGAATTGTACTAGCAAAACCATGACCAAAAATATAGTTAAAAATATTATCACTGTTATACCAAGCACTTAGAAGATTTAAGAAGATAGTATCTCTACCACTTCCTCCTTCTTCAATTTGTGTAAGTCGCAAGATCAAGTATTCATTACTTAAAAAATATTGATACAAATAGAATGCTGAAAACACTAATCCAGAAAATGCTAAAAAGTAGCCACGTATTCTATTTTTAGCATCAACAGTCCTCAGTTGATGATAAACAAAAAATATGGCGCCAATAACACTAACTATTAGGGCTCCTCTTTTAGCTGCTTGGATTGTAAAAACTAAAATTATAGACAAGCCTAGAATAGAAAATATTCGGTTTTTAAAAAGAAAAATATAGGGTAATAATACAACAAACTGATAAGATATATTGTTTACTACATTTGTATTGCCACTAATACGACTTGCTAAAATTACTTCTTTTTCATAACTGAAATTAAGAATAGTTAAAACCAACATAATTATAAAAAATCGTAATAAATGACTTTCATTAATTTTTCCTTTTTTGCCCAAATAATAAAAAGGAAAGAACGGAAGTAGAAACATGAGTATTGCTTTAATTTGACTAATATAGACAGAGTTGGCTAAATCTAAAGTAAATAAATAACCTAAAACATTTACTGATAACAACAAACTCCAAGCCCAAATAAAGACGCTTTTCTGTTTTTGTAAAAGCATTACCTTTAAAAAATAGTAAGATGAAATACCCAGTATCAATATGAGAGCGAGCTGAGTTATTATAGTTCCTTGTGCGAATAAGGCACCTTGTGAGAAGTACACGAGAATACAAAGTAGTAATATCTCTCTCACAAAACTTAGTTTGGTTATTGATAATACTCTCATACTTATGTTTGGTACCTATAATATATTTTTAATAGTTTCTTTCGAAACATCGTAGTGAGCTTCACATCGCATTAAGTTAAGATATAACGACATGCCTTTTTTATTGGTTAGATTTATTTTTAATCTTCTTAAAATCCCTGATAGATATCTTGATTTTATAAAGCTCAAAGGTGACCAGTAGTTGAGATATGTCTGTTTTTTCGAAGAAACGAACAATAACCACTCCTCTAGTAACTTTTCTTTATTTCCTATAATTTTCTATACGATGAAGAATATTAGCCTTTTCTATATTTTGTAATAATAAAAGTCTAAATTCTTCTTTTGTCTGTTTCACAGGATGTAAGTTAGTACTCAACTTGCTATTACGAATATTTACTTCTAACACTAATCCTGTATACCAGTCTTCTTGTGGGCTACTTTTAGTGAACAAAAAGTTTCCTAAGCTATAATAGATAGGTGTTCCATTATGTATCTCATAACCACTTATACAGTGTGTATGATGCCCGACTACTATGTCAGCACCTTGTTCCGCATAAAACCGATATTGCTCCTGCATTCTTGGACTGGGAAGATTGTAATACTCATGGCCTCCGTGTACGATAACAAAAACGAAATCATTTTCTTTTTTTGCTTGCTGAATTTTTTTAGTGTCTTTAATGAGATCCATACCATTAGCGCCAGCAGTACTCTCATCTGCACTCGACCATTCGTTTTCGGCAATATTAACAATTGCTATCGTGCCTTCTGGTGTATCTAAAATCGTAGTCCGAGATGCCTCTATTAAATTTTTGCCTGCCCCCATAGCTTTAATATCATTTTCTTTACAGAAATTGATGGTATCTAAAACGCCCTCTTCATCATAATCTTTTATATGATTATTGGCTAAAGCTACTATATGTATATTTAGTTTTTTTAGAACCTCTAATGTACACTTCTTATCAGACTTTAAATATAGACCTGTCTTTAGAATCTTAGTGTCACTATCAGTCACTGGAGCTTCTAGGTTCACTATATTGCAATCAGAATGAGTAAATAAATCGATAATACTTTGATCAATTTTGTCCAATGCGTCGTAGCTTTGCTTGATAACCAGATCGCCTGCAATAAGTATCTTCATACTGATTTTAACCTTAACAGTTTTAGGATTGATATATTTTTACGATGCTTTTTAAATAAAATAAAAAAATTCTTTAAATCTCTATTAAATAAAATTCCACGTAGAGCGTTATTTATTTGATTCTCATAGTAGTCATTTTCTTCTTGCGATTTAGAATCTAAAAAACTATAGATAAAAACCCTGCTTTTATTTATGTTAAATGCTGCAGAACTTCTATTTTCTGCCTCTATCCTATAAACAGCAGTTATTATAGAACTTTTTATAATACTATATTCTCGTGCGAATCTTGCCCAAAGATCTAAATCTTCTCCACGGTTTAGGTTTTGATTAAAACAGCCTACTTTATCGAAGCATGTTTTATGGATAACCACAATACTTGTCCATATCAATCTCTCTTTTATTGCTTCCTTAAAATAACTATCGATTTTGAATATAGAGCCTTTACGTGGATGTTTAAACATTACTCTTTTATCAGAGTATTCAAATGACGTTACATATAGTTTTTCATTCGGGAATACAGTCATCATTTTAGTTATTTCTTCAAGATGGTTATTTTCCCATAAATCATCACCATCTAAAAAAGCAACCCATTCATTTTTAGCGTTTTTTATACCACAATTACGTGCAGCAGAAACACCTTTATTCAATTGGTGTATTAACCGAATTCTTTCATCTTTTATACCTTCAACAACTTCCATACTATTATCAGTAGAGCCATCACTATCACTCTAATGTCAAAACTATTATTTGGTATAAAATCTTGAAAGTAGGCGTATCCTTTTTCTGGAGGTTGCTGCTTAGAAAAATTTGTTGGTATGGCTAGACGTCCAGCACCTTTAGTTACACTTAGTAATGTATCTTGTCCACTCTTATATTTGTTATAGCGCTCTTTGAAATTATTTAAACGGTCGAATTGTGCAAAGCCTTTACCAAAAGCTTTATTTATCAACTTTAACGCTTCTGTCTGAGTTCTCACAAGCTTGACATTGGTAGCTCCTGCACCGCCCTTTAATTTAAAAACTTTGGGATAAGAAGTTTGGTTAGCCCAATTTATAGCTTTTTTCTTTTCATAGAATATATAACTAGGAACAAGAGGCGCGTCAATAGCTTCAAGCAGATATTTCTGTGCAGCCTTATCATCAAAGTGCCAAGTTGTTTTGAAATCAGGAAATACGTTGATGCCAGCATGCTCTAAAGAAAAGAGGATTTTTTTGGCTGCCAGTACATCTTTAAAGTGCCCGTGATGATGGTGCCACATGAAGGCATCACAGTCTTTTAACTGCTGCACAAGATCACTATCAAAAGCGTTTACAATTTTATAATCAATATTATTTTGTTCACAGTAAGTCATCCAACGATCTGAAAAACTACCTTTACGATGGTGTATGGCAATTTTCATTTAAAATCTCCAATGTTCTTATAATTTTGGCAGGATTTCCCTGTATTAATACGTTGTTAGGAAACGTTCCTTTTACTACAGAACCTGCAGCAACTATTGAATTATTACCTATATTAGTATTTTTAAGGATTATTGCATTTAAGCCAATCCAAACATTTTCACCTATAATAATTGCTTTAGGACTATCACGTCCTTGTGTTCGGTTTGATGAATGTAAAACATGCCCATTGCTATCTATAATATTGACACCAGCAGCAATGACAGAGTTCCTACCTATCATTATTCTTTTCTGGGCATGTATATATGTACCATTAATACGACAATTATCACCAATTACACATTCAGCACCAATTTTGTCTACTAAAATAGTCGTTGGGAAAGGCATCCCAGCATGATACCCATTACTATTTGAGCGTAAGTAAACGTTTTCACCAACCGTTAGCTTATTTTTTCGAACATTTATTTTAGTAGCCATATCTAACGTAAAGCCCAAGCCAAAACTGACATTAGGGTTTTTGTTCTTAATTATGAATATTTTTATTTTCAACAAAAAAAAATTTAATATTCGGCTAAACATTTTTATACCTCACATACTTATACATTAAAGTCCCACCCATTAAAAATCTTCCAATAAATAACGTCAACGCTGCTCCAATTGCACCGTATAAAGTTATTAGTGGAGTTGCTACTATCAAGCCAACTATTGAACAGAATATTGTATTTTTCATTACCAGTTTGTCTTGTCTATGTACAATAAAATAATTAAGTCCATAAATATCATAAGCAACAAACCCTAAAATACTTAAACCTGTTATAACTAATATAGGCAGAGCAATAGGATTATTTAATCCTAAATACCAAAATATTAATTGATGAGATAAGAAAAGAATTGTCAGTCCTATAACTACTAGTGTAAACATCAAATTTTTATATATTAAAAAGGTGTCTTTCGCGCGATTTATAAGTGGAAAAAAAACTCTAGAAACTATACTTAATAACACAATACAAATATCTATTATTCTTATAATAGCAGTATAAATACCAAGCATTTCAGTACTTATTAATACTCCAAGTAAGAATGAGGTTGTATTATTATATAGATTTGGCATAAATTGATTTACAAAAATAGGAAAGTTTTTAGAAATAGTTTCTTTTATCTGTTTAATTGTCAATACTATAAACTTAATATTAAATTTTTTATATAAAAAAACCTGCCCTACTATACCGGATATAAAAACACCTACACTTGTTAATAGAGGATAAAGAATATAATCACTTTCTTCCTTAACAAATATGAATATACTTATTGTAAATAATACTCTTATCGTTACATTAATTAGAGTAATATATTTCATCTGCTCCATTCCTTGAAAGAACCATTCAGGAAACAAAGAGAAGCCTATTAAAGACAATGCAGTGTATAAGAAAAGCTGCTTTTCCTCGAAAAACGGAGGGTACAGATATACTATAATACCAATCAAAGCAAATGCAAAAGTTAAAAATATAATTTTCACAGTCATCACTCGACTGTAAATTATATTTATTTGATGAGGGTTATTACGGTGTATTGCTATATCTCTAACAGCTGTAACTTTAAAACTATAATCAACAACAGACTGAAAATATGCTATTAAAGAAGCAGCTAGAGCAATAATTCCAAATTTTTCGTAGCCCAAAACACGAAGTATATACGGCAATGTAATTAACGGCAACAGCATAGTTACCATTTGTAAAGATGACAAAGATATGAAGTTTTCTATTAGAGTTTTACCATCTTTTGTTTTGAGCAGCGCGAGCAATTTCATAATAATGCTTCTTGATAAACCCTAATATTAATCAACCTAAAGACTGTACATACCAAGGCATGGCTTTTTCAATGCCTTGGATAATATCAAACTGCGGATCATAACCCAGTCGGGTTTGAATTTTACTAATGTCTGCCTGACTGTGCCGCACATCGCCAGCCCG
>Ga0209414_1001321_pt1 | contig 11768 bp, 9 predicted proteins | sample LakVidmifraction_4_FD_181154 | JGI IMG/M metagenome (GOLD analysis project Ga0209414, IMG submission 181154) | Hypersaline microbial communities from Lake Vida, Antarctica - Brine Hole Two &gt;0.2 micron (SPAdes) (version 2) | ecosystem: Environmental > Aquatic > Non-marine Saline and Alkaline >... | reverse complement strand
TCTTCTTTTCAGAGTAAGTTCTCTTCGCCAATGTTATAAAAGGTTTTAATGCACACATCACTTTCCCTACCATCAGGAATGTTTAAACATATGCCCTAGTGTTTAAGACTTGAGAAGCATCTTAAAGTACCTATATATTCTGATATAACGTAGTCAGCTAAGACTTAGGCTATTCAACGGACCTGTGAGATTTCTACAAGCCACTATCCTTTAGGGTAATTGACATTCTATTTAGCTCTTTCTTCTTTTAGCGCTTGCTTTTTATCCGCTTTAACTTGCTTTTTATCAGCTTTTTCTTTTGCTTCCACCTCTTCTTCTTTACGATTTTTTTCAGTTATCTCTTTAACGACCTTTGGATCAACGGAATCCACTATTCTATCCACAGGTAATTTATGCATCATTCTTACCTTATATTCTATTTCATTCATGACATCATCATTTTCTTTTAAGAAATCTTTCGAATTTTCTTGTCCTTGTCCTAATTTTACCTCACCATAACTATACCAAGCACCCGCTCGATCAACAACACCGGCATTCAAACCTGCTGATAGAACACTGCCCTCTTTAGAAATACCTTTACCATACATAATATCGAAATAAGCTTCCTTGAACGGTGGGGCTACTTTATTTTTAACTACTTTAACACGTGTTTTATTACCTATTATTTCTTTATTATCTTTTATACTATCTTTTCGACGTATATCTAACCGGACAGATGAATAGAATTTTAAGGCTCTACCCCCGGATGTTGTTTCAGGATTTCCAAATACAATACCAATTTTCATACGTAATTGATTAATGAATATAATAGAAGTACCAGCTTTTTTTGAAATACCTGCTAATTTTCTTAACGCCTGAGACATTAATCGTGCTTGAAGACCCATATGACTATCGCCCATTTCACCACTGATCTCAGCTTTCGGTACTAATGCTGCTACAGAATCTATAACAATTAGATCAATTGCACCACTTCTTACCAACGCATCAACAATTTCTAATGCTTGCTCACCTGTATCTGGTTGAGAAACAATTAGATTATCAATGTCTACACCAATGTTTCCAGCATATTTAGGGTCTAATGCATGTTCCGCATCTACAAATGCTGCAACACCACCACTACGCTGTGTCTCAGCTATTGAATGTAATGCCAATGTTGTTTTCCCTGAAGATTCAGGTCCAAAAACTTCTATAATTCTACCATTAGGTAAACCGCCAACTCCTAATGCGATATCAAGTTCTAATGAGCCAGTAGAAGTACTTTCTACATTCATTCGATGGCTTTCATCCCCAAGTCGCATAATTGAGCCTTTACCAAATTGCTTTTCTATTTGTGATAATACATTATCAATTGCCTTTGCTTTGTTCTGTAAATCCGTTGACATTATAATCATCCCTTCTTTTTCTGAACATTAGTTCTATAATAAGTATTATATATTATTGTTCCCAATTGTCAATAATTATTTTTTTTGAAAGCACATTAAAAACCTTATTCACACTTTGCTCACGTATTTCATTACGGTTACCTCTGAAATTATTTTCAGTGATTAAAATTTCATCAAAAATTTTAAATCCAATATAAACACGCCCCACTGGTTTGTTTTCTGTACCTCCATTAGGTCCAGCAACACCAGTTATTGCAATACATATATCCGTATTTGTTTTATTAAATAATCCAAAAAGCATTTCTTTTGCAACGACTGCACTGACCGCTCCAAAATTAGAAATGGACTCTTTATGTACTCCTAGTTCTGTCTCTTTCATTCCGTTACTATACGTTATGAAACTCCCAAAATATATTTTTGAAATGCCAGGATTTTCTACAATTTTAGAAGAAAGTAACCCGCCAGTACAGGATTCTGCCGTACTAATAGATATGTTGTTTTCAATCAAATGTTCACATAAAGAAATATATGTTTCTTTATGTGAAAAACTTACAACATGATCTTTGAATCGTTCAACAATTTTATTTTTTGTAGAATTTAGAATATTATTCCCTTGAGATGTTGTTATTTTTACTCTCACTTCTCCCCTTTTAGAATAGGTTCCAACATAAATGCCATCTTGCTGAATGAGGTCCTCAATTTCAGAATCAAGGGTTGACTCTCCTACCCCAGCAATTTTTATAACTTTAGATTCCATTCGCAAACTATTATCCTTATTCACAAACCCTTTAACATACTTTTCAAAAAGATGCTTCATCTCTCGAGGTGGCCCTGGTAATAAAACATAGTCACATTTGTCTGATTTAACAATAAAACCTGGTGCCGTTCCTTTTGAGTTAAATAAGATCTTAGCATCTTTTATGACATAAGCTTGTTTAATATTGTTATCTGTCATTTTCTTACCAAACTCTTTAAATTTATTTTTAATATCTTTTAAAACATCTTTGTTAAGAACAAGCTCTCTATTTAAAAAATCTGCTAAGACTTCCTTTGTCATATCATCTTTAGTCGGTCCTAATCCCCCAGTCAGTACAATTAAATCTGACTTCTTAGTAAAAAATTCTAATACAGAAAAAATATCTTCATAATGATCTTGACATACGCTATGATACTTGACCTCATGTCCTATAGTATATAATTCTCGACTTAAAAATTGAGCATTAGAGTTTAACACATCCCCATCTAAGACTTCGTTACCTACATTAATGATCGATATTATCATCATACACCCCTAATTTGTTAATACTTTTTTATTTTTAATAATATAATCCAATCCTGAAAAAACAGTAAATAGTGTTGCCACAGCAATACTCAAAGGATTCAAGTATTGTGTTATACTTTCTGGTATGAAATTATTTAACAGTAAAATAATAATCATAATAATTTGAGAATTTGTCTTCAGCTTTCCCCACCAGCTCGCTGCAATGACGACGCCTTCAGAGGCTGCAATGGCACGAAATACACTAATAATGAGTTCCCGAGCGACAATAATAAAGGCTACCCATGAGGCGAGAAGACCAATTTCAACAAAAGCTAACATTGCAGAAATAACTAATAGTTTGTCTGCCAAAGGATCCATAAATTTCCCTAACTTTGTCACTAAATTTAATTTTCTAGCTAAATAACCATCTAAAAAGTCCGTAAATGAAGCAACAAGAAATAAAACCAAAGCAATCATTAAATTATTTGCCATATTACTTAACAATACAAATAGAAATATAGGTATCAAAATAATTCTTAAAATCGTAATTTTATTTGCGATATTCATATTAACAATCTCCTAATAAATCATACTCTAAAGCCCCTGTAATGGTCACATCTACAAAACTTCCGATTTCTAAATTGGAATCTGTATGAACGTAGACAATACCATCAATTTCTGGTGAATCATAGGCAGTTCTACCAAGATAAATATTCTCATCTTCTAATTTTTCTTCAATTAAAACTTCATATACTTGATCAACTTTTAATTGGTTTTTTTCCTCTGAAATATTTTTTTGTAACATCATAATTTTTTTTCGACGCTCTTCTTTTATTTCTTGAGATATTTTATTAGATAATTCATAAGCTGGTGTATCCTCTTCATCGGAATAAGCAAAAACACCTAAGCGTTCAAAAGACATTTTCTCTACAAAATTATATAAATCATCAAATTGTTCCTTCGTTTCTCCAGGAAAGCCCACAATTAATGTTGTTCTAATAGCGATGTCTTCAATTTCATTTCGCAATTTACCTATCAAATTTTCAATTTGTGATACAGTTATTTTTCTATTCATCTTTTTTAAGATTTCATCATTCCCATGTTGAATTGGAATATCAAGATATTTTACAACTTTATCATTTTCTTTAATCTCATTAATTAATGTATCATCAATAACATCTGGATAGGCATATTGAATCCTAATCCATTTTAAATCATCAATTTTACCTAATCGATTTAATAACGCCGCTAATTTATATGAATCATATAAATCTATTCCATAACGGGCTGTATCTTGAGCAATCAATATCACTTCTTTTACACCTTTAGAAACCAAATGCTTTACTTCATCAACAATATCTTCCATTTTTCGACTTCTAAACTTACCTCTAAGCTTTGGAATAATACAGTAAGTACACTTGTTATCACACCCTTCAGCAATTTTTACATAAGCAAAATAACCTGGTGTTAATAAGTCTCTATTCGCATGGTCATAAATCATTTCGTCAATGTTTCCAACCTTAACGAATTGGGTTTCATCCCCTAATAATTGATCCACTACTTTAATAATATTTTTAAATGTAGTTGTCCCTAAAAAAGCATCTACCTCAGGTATTTCTTTTGCTAATTGTTCAGAATAACGTTCCGATAGACACCCGGTTACAATTAGTTTTTTACAGTTTCCTTCTTTTTTTAATTGTGCTAAGTTAAATATTTCATCAATGGATTCCTTCTTAGCGTCTTCAATAAATCCACAAGTATTGACTACTATAATTTCAGCAATGACTGGATCTAAGATTATACTATGCTGATTTTTTGTAAACATATTGGTCATAATTTCTGAATCAACTAGATTCTTTGAACACCCTAATGTTTCAATATAAATTTTCATTTTATTCACTCCAATTTTTTAAAAATTTTTCAATAGCTTTTAAATTATTAAACTCTTTTAATTGATGCTTCTTTAAATGGTGATGTATTATTGGATCACAATAATTAACTAAAATACTCTCAATTCCTTTGATAAATTGTTCTTCTTTGAAAAAACCAATGGTCTCATCTACGACAACATTACTCATTTTCTTTCTCTTATTATCTAAAAAATCTATTAACAATTCTAAAGAAAAATCTTTTTGTAAGTATTTTTCTTTAATAGTAAAGACTCTATTTTCTAAGGGACGCGTGACTAAAATATGTTCTTTACACCTCATAAGATTATACAATTTATCATGAAATGATCCGAAAATATTTTTGACGCCAGGCATAATAAAAACAATTTTCTTAGTATTAGAAAAATACAGTTTTTCAAAAATAAAGTAATTTAACGTCTTATAGTTCAAATACTTTCCACTGTTATCTAATAGGTCAAAAGGATTCTCTAGACATATCAATACTTCTGATAGATCTATTAGCAAATAATCTCCAGAGATTGAAGACATTTCTTTGTGCATTTGAGTACCAATAAAATTATGCACCGTTATTACATCGTAATCATCTAAGGATTCACTAAAAAAAGCATTACTGTACTGTCGATAAGCTTTATAGCCCCCATCTATTTTATAAGTATTAATACCCCTTAGATTTTTAAATACTTCATAGACTATAGCACTTCGACTACCACCTCTAGCACAGTAAAAAACTATTTCCTTCTCTTTATTCGTCTTAATAAGATCAAATAAGTTCGGTAATTTATCTAAGGCAAATTCATAGGCTAATAAATAAGCTTCTTGATTTAAACCTTTATTATATAAAATACTTACTTTCGTTCTTTCTTGATCTTTTAAAATTTCAAAGTTTATCGCATTTGCAATATGGTCCTTGTTATACTCTTCTTTTGTGCGCATATCAATAACTAATTTATCCCTAATAGACAGAAATTTTTCTATATCTATTATCAATTTACACCTCAATATCTTCTAAATTTTCTTTTGAAATCAATACTTCCCTTGGTTTTGAACCATTCGCTGGTCCAACAATATTTCTTTCTTCCATGGAATCAATCATACGGGCCGCTCTATTATAACCAACTCTTAGTTTTCTTTGAATTAATGAAATGGATCCTTTTTGAGACTTTACAATGATGTCTATTGCTTGAGATAGATATTCATCTGTTTCATGATCTATATCAACAACATCGGGTTCCTCTAATATTTCATCTTTATAATTGATTTTTTCTTTATCAATCTGATTTTTTATAAACTCAGTGGTTTTAGCTACTTCTTCATCAGAAATAAATGCCCCTTGTAACCGTATTGGTTTTGGAGCCCCTACTGGTCTATAAAGCATATCGCCTTTTCCTAATAACTTTTCAGCCCCACCTTCATCTAGAATCGTTCTCGAGTCAACAGCTGATGACACAGCAAATGAAATTCTTGATGGAATGTTTGCTTTAATCACCCCTGTTATAACATCAACGGAAGGCCGCTGAGTTGCAACGATTAAGTGAATTCCCGACGCTCTTGCTTTTTGTGCGATTCTAGCAATTGAGTTTTCAACTTGCTTAGGCGCTACCATCATTAAATCCGCTAACTCATCTATAATCACTACAATTTGAGCCATCTTTCCTTCTGGAAATTTTGCATTATAACTTTTTAAATCTCTGGTAAATGTTTTCGCAAATTTATCGTATCGTTCTTCCATTTCTTTTACTGCCCAATTGAGAGCAATGGCTGCTTTTTTAGGATCTGTTACAACGGGTAATACCAGATGAGGTATGCCATTGTAATGTGACAATTCAACAACTTTTGGATCAATCATTAAAAACTTCACTTCGTCAGGTGTTGCACTGTAGAGTATACTTGTAACAATTATATTCACACAAACACTTTTTCCAGAACCTGTTGCCCCAGCAATTAATAAATGGGGCATCTCTGCTAAATCTGAAATAACAGTTTTTCCAGAAATACTTTTACCCAGTACGACATTTAATTTTTTTTCCGCTGATTTAAATTCCTTGCTATTAAGCACTTGTCTTATGTTCACAAGGTTTGTAGACTTATTAGGCACTTCTATACCTATAGCCGCTTTATTTGGCACAGGGGCAATTCTGACCCTAGGTACGGCTAATTTTAATGCAATATCATCACTTAACCCTTTAATTTTGCTCACCTTAATGCCAGGTGAAGGTTTAAATTCATAGCGGGTTATCGATGGACCATTTGTGATGGAAATTATTTTACCATCAACATTAAAATTCTTTAAGGTTTGAAGTAATATATCAGCATTTTTTCGATATTCTCCATGATCTATTTTTTCTCTTTTTTCCGATTTATTTAAAAGATTGATGCGTGGTAATACATAATCAGGAAACTGTATATGAGAACTTTCTTCAAGTTCCTTTTCAAGTTCTTCAGTCGTTTCTTCATCAATATCCGAATCCTTAATTTTCTTTATTTTCTTTTTCTCATTTTTTACTGATTGAACCCCTTTGTCCTTAGATTCTTTCTCATCAGACGTTGTATCTTCTTTTGCACTTGAAGAAGTTTTTGCTATTTCAGAAACTGATTCTTCCACTTCTTTTTCTACGTAATCGTGTATCTCTATACCTAAATCTAAATCATTCTTATTCCCTTTTTTCTTTATCTCTTCCTTTGATTTTTCAGGTTCAGCAGAACTTACGCGAAAGCCCTTCTTGATCCCACGTATACTTTCAGTCTTCAGATGATTGATCTTTCGATTGCTTACATTGATTTTGTTATTAATTTTCTTCTTTTCATAAGACTCCGCAAAATTATCCGTTTTCTTCTTTATTGTTTTAAATCCAGTTTTTATGGAATAATTCGTAATAAGAAGTATTGAAATCACAAAATTCACTAAGATTAATAAGTAAATGCCAATTTTTCCAATAAGATAATATAGTAAATACGTGAGTATATTTCCAATGATTCCCCCACCTGTACCAGCAATTCCAAATTCAAAAGATTTTTTTATACCATCAATTGAAAAATAGTTAATACTAAAAATTTTTGTTGCCGTATCAAAGGTTGGAACCGTAATATACAATAATATCGCTGATAACATTAAAAAGAAAGCTATCGTATATCGATACTTATATTTTTGAAAATTTTTATTTAGACTAACAAATACCACAGTAAAAAATAAATAAGGGAAAACATACGCAGCATTTGAAAACAGACCTTTAAAAAAACTGTTAATATAACTACCAATCAAACCAACGGATTCTGTATGAAAAGATAGAATCATTAAAAGCGTTATTGCCATTAAACAAATAAGTTTGATTTCATAGAATATAATATCTTTATTGTCCTTCACTAGATTCTTTTTATTTGAAGTTTTTGGCTTTGTCTTTGTCTTTCTATTTTTAGTTTCAGTTTTTGTTGTTTTTTTTCTTTGTTTAGTTTTAGTACTTTTATCGCCTTTAGTAGCCAATAGGGCACCTCCTAGATAACCTTCCCCCTTATTATATCATAATGCTTTAGGATTTCTAATATGAATTTAAACAAAAAATAAAGGTCTCAAAAAGAAACCTTTATTTAGTATATTTTACTGATGAGTAGAGCCTATACCGCCATTTCGATGGATTTCTTTTGGTTCGTCTTCTTCAACTAATAAATAGCGTTGAAAAATTCCTTGAGCAAAAGCTTCCCCAGCATCAATTACTAAGGGTGCATCACCATGATTATAAAGGGCTATCCAAATATGTCCTTCGTTTTGAGCATTCACATAATCCGCATCTATCACGCCAACAGAATTCTTTAAACGAACATTATATTTAAAGCCTATACTACTTCTTATATAAATACCTAACCATTCATCTTCTTGCATTTTAACACGCATCCCTGTTGGAATTTTAAGATTTTCTCCAGGACCAATAATATATTTTTTTGGACTAAAGAAATCATAGCCAGCAGACAAATTTGTTCCTCTGATTGGCTTTTTTAAAGACGCATAAATTATATGAAAATTATCTTCTCCAAAATCTTTTTTAAATTGTTCTTTACTAATTTTTAAAAATTTTCTCATTTAACCGCTCCTAAAAAAATAAAGCTGAGGTTAACTCAGCTTCTTTTTTACTACTCTTTAGTATCTTCCATATCTTTATCTTTTAAAGCTTCTTTTCTTGATAAATCAATTCTTCCTCGATCATCAACCTTTATTACCTTAACATAAATTTCTTCTCCTACCTCAAATTTATCTTCTACACTTTTAATTCTAGTTTTTGAAAATTGTGAGATATGGCATAAACCATCTGTTCCAGGTAATATTTCTACAAAAGCGCCAAAGTTAACAATCTTTTTAATTGTACCAATATATATTTTTCCGACTTTAGCTTCTTGAACAATTAATTCAACTTCAGCAAGAGCATTTTCGCCACTTTCTTTATCTTTTGCTGTAATTAATATTGTGCCATCATCATCAATGTCCATTTTAACATCATTTTCAGTTGTAATCTTAGTAATTGTCTTTCCACCAGGTCCAATAACTTTACCAATTTTATCTGGATCAATTTTAAGACTAAATATTCTTGGTGCATATTTTGATAATTCTTCTCTCGGTTCAGAAATTATTTCAGCCATATTATCTAAAACTTTATTTCTAGCTTTTTTTCCTGCACCTAAAGCTTCTTCTAAAATAGCTTTACTTAAACCATCCATCTTAATATCCATCTGTAAAGCAGTCACGCCTTCTCGAGTGCCTGCTACTTTAAAGTCCATGTTACCGTAGAAGTCCTCAATACCCTGAATATCTGTTAAAACAGCGATGTCGTCTCCTTCTTTAATTAATCCCATAGCAATACCAGCAACAGAATCTTTAATTGGTACACCCGCATCTAAAAGGGCTAATGTTGAACCACAAATACTTGCCTGTGATGAGCTTCCATTACATGTTAATACTTCTGATACCACACGAATTGAATATGGGAAATCTTCTTCAGAAGGTAATACAGGTAATAATGCGCGTTCACCTAAAGCACCGTGACCGATGGCTCTTCTATTGACAAACATTCTTCCAGTTTCTCCAACAGAATATGGTGGAAAATTGTAATGATGCATATATCTCTTTTGGTCCATAGCTTCTAAGCCATCTAATCTTTTACCTTCACCAGCAGCACCTAATGTTAAAAGTGACAAGACTTGTGTCAGTCCTCTTTGGAATAAACCTGTACCGTGTACTCTAGGGACAATACCAACATCAGAACTTAAAGGTCTAATTTCGTCAAATGCTCTACCGTCTGGTCGAACACCTTCATTAATAATCATATTTCTAACTGATTTTTTTTGTAAATCTTTGTGTGCTTTGCCAATAAGTTTTAAATTCTCATCATCTTCTTCGAGTATTTCTTCATATTTAGCCTTCATATCATCTTTTATTCCATCTAATATTACGCCTCTGTCATGTTTGTCATTGATTCTCATGGCCTTATCAATACCATTAGCCATTTCTTCGTAAACTTTATTGTAAAAATCTTCATCAATAGCTTCTGTTTCAAAAACTACTTTTTCTAAACCAATTTCTTCTACAATACCCTCAATGACTGTAACAATCTTTTTTATCTCTTCATGTGCAAACAAAATAGCTTCTAACATAATTTGATCTGGTACCATTTCAGCGCCAGCTTCAACCATTACGACAGCATCTTTTGTTCCTGCAACAACTAAATCCATTTTTGATACTTCTAATTCTGCTTCCGAAGGGTTGATCACGAATTTTTCGTCAACATATCCTATTCTTACACCAGCAATTGGATTTTCAAAGGGAATATCTGAAACGGATAAACTAATTGAAGCGCCAATTAAAGCAGCCATATCTGCTGGTGCTTCACCATCAACAGCCATAACAGTAGATATAACTTGCACTTCATTTGCAAAACCATCTGGAAACAATGGTCTAAGAGAACGGTCAATTACTCTCGCAATTAATGTTGCATTTTCAGACGGACGCCCTTCTCTTTTTAAGTAACCACCAGGAATTTTACCTGCTGCATACATTCTTTCTTCATAATTAACACTTAATGGAAAAAATCCTAAATGTGGTTTTGGTCCTGAATCCGTCACAGCTGTTAATACAGATGTTTCGCCATATGTAACCATTGCAGATGCATTGGCTAAATTTGCAAATTTTCCCATTTCAACTTTCATTTCTTTACCCGCAATATCTAGGGTATACGTTTTTTTCTCAATACTCAACATTTACCTCCTTGTTTCAATTATCCCACTTGCTATGAACCTCTCACATATTATGAGACTTCATTCATACCAAGTAGGACAATTATAGATTAATAGAGCGGAAATCCGCTCTATCATAATTATCTTCTTAATTTTAATCGTTTAATTAATTTTTGGTACTCATCTTTTTCATTATTTCTTAAGTACTTTAATAATGAATTTCTTTTTCCAACCATCATTAATAACCCTCTTCTTGAGTGATGATCTTTTTTATGCGTTTTTAAGTGCTCATTTAATCCATTAATTCGATGGGTCAAAATTGCAATTTGTACTTGACTTGAACCAGTATCGCCTTCTGAAATGCCATATGCTTCAATAATTTCTGCTTTCTTTTCTGTACTAATCATTTTATACCTCCATAGTTTTTAATCGCTTAAAACATAGAAATTCGTTCGGTATTCGAAAATCAATGTCATAAGTTCAACACTAAAATGTTATCATAAAACCTATTCATTGTAAATCATTTTCAATAAATAAATTGACGTCATTTTTTATAAATACTCGCTTAATACATCGTAAGCTTCCTTGCTCTTAAAAGAAGTACCAATATCTTTATTTTCAATGACACTATTAATTAATTCACGCTTTTTTAGCTGAATTTCATAAATCTTTTCTTCTATTGTATTTCTAGTAATGACTTTATAAACATTAACAACATCTCTTTGTCCAATCCGGTGGGCTCGATCTGTCGCTTGATCTTCAACAGCCGGATTCCACCAAGGATCAACGTGAATGACAGTATCCGCTTCTGTTAAATTTAGTCCCGTACCACCAGCTTTTAGTGAGATTAAAAAAATATCACTTTTACCAGAGGTAAAATTATCTATTACTTTTTCTCTTTTATCTACTCTTATTTGCCCATCTAAATAGGAGAACTTTATGCGTTTTCTTTTGAGTAACTTAGCAATAATCTTTAGCATTGTTGTGAATTGTGAAAAA
>Ga0209414_1001318_pt1 | contig 11779 bp, 10 predicted proteins | sample LakVidmifraction_4_FD_181154 | JGI IMG/M metagenome (GOLD analysis project Ga0209414, IMG submission 181154) | Hypersaline microbial communities from Lake Vida, Antarctica - Brine Hole Two &gt;0.2 micron (SPAdes) (version 2) | ecosystem: Environmental > Aquatic > Non-marine Saline and Alkaline >... | reverse complement strand
CCGGAGCCGCTGGTGGCTACGACGAGAATATCGGTAAAAGCAGGGCTGGCAACACCTCCAAGGTCCATCTGGCCATCAATGCTTACGGTCTGCCACACGTATTCACCATCACAGGCGGTCACATCAATGACTGCACTGAAGCGCCAATACTCATCGAAAAAATTGACGCTGCGCAGGTGCTGATAGCGGATAAAGGCTACGACAGCCAGATAATACGTGACAAGTGGGAAGCCCTCGGAATGAGCGTTATTATTCCCAGAAAGAAAAATTCGATCAAGGGCAACAAGGGACTCGACTGGCAGCTGTACAAGCTCAGGCATCTGGTGGAGAACGCGTTTGCCAGACTCAAGCATTATCGGGCCGTCGCCACCCGATATGACAAACTGACTCGTAATTATGAGAGCATCGTGTCATTGGCTTGCGCATTTCTCTGGCTGCCGATGTGAATTGTCAACAGACCCTAGTAGAGAAAGATTAACCCGGACGAAAAGATGAGAAATATCGCGTTAAGGAAGAGGCTGCTGAGAGCAGCCTCTTTTTTGTGCTTTTTGGCCCGCAATACAAAAAATGCCACCATATCGCATTTAGCTATTGCCACAAGAAGGTTCCATCATGGAACCGTTCGATGTACATTCAAAGTTAAAATAATAGATCGATTTAAGGCAAGCTGAGCTGGAGTGACCATGGAAGAGAACGACAATGATGAGCGACCTACATCGCTCGAAGACACCCTTGATGTGACCGAAAGCAAACATGACATCGAAAACCGCATGCAAATGCAGCTGTTCGCATCCGCAACGTCAGACCGGTCAACCAATACCATACACATTTACGATATAGCGCCCAAATTCTCCTACAATGAAAGTCCGAGCAATGTGTCTGAAACTGCCTTCAGAAACCGCTCTATGAGGGTTGCTGGCGATGAATATCCCGTTGAGATACAGGCCGCTCGAATTAAACGAAACAACGGCGAAGAAGTTCTAATTTGGCCTGGTGAGCGCGAAGAATGTATTGAAGACTCACTCCGCAAGCTGGCCACATCAGGCCAAGGAATACTTGTAAATGGAGAAGCCGGTGTCCGATTTACGCTTTATCAATTGCGCACCGAACTGAAAAATCACAAGCACACATATTCCTACGATCAACTTCGTGAAGGTTTGTACGTCCTCCGGCGGGCCGGGCTACGGATCACTAACCCACTGACTGGCGAAAGCTGGGAAGAAGGATTTTTGAGCCGGTTGGTTGAAGGCGGTCAACGCGGCGTTAAAGACGGACCATCTTATGAGCCTTGGTACGCCTCATTTCACAAACTTGTCACCAAAAGCATCACAGACCTGACCTACCGCCAAATGAATTACCCCCGACTTATGAGCATCCCAGGGCAATTAGCGAAATATATTTACAAAAGGATGGTCGCAGTCTACACATTTGCCGACCTGGACAAGCCATATCAACCAAGTTTGATACAGATTTTGGAAGAAAGTGGTCGAGGCGTCTCGCCTGATATGAAGATCAACATCAAGGCAATGAATCGGGCTCTGAGTCAACTTAAGGCCCAGGGAGCCACTGTTCACTCTGAAGAGCTTAAACGCGTAAAACAGGGAAGGAAAGTCCTCAACATTCGATACAACATCTTTCCAACCCAGCAATTCGTCAGCGAGATCATTGAAGCCAACAAGCAGCAAAAGAAGCATCGCGCAAATGCTAAGAAAACAATGATCCAACAAATCAAATCCACGATAAGCTGACGGTCTAAAGTAGTCAGTTTGATGGAACCTCAGCGTGTGCCACACCCTTTGAACACCGGGTTTTTGGTCAGTTTGATGGAGCCACAGCCTGAGAAGATACCCTTAAGTAACTGATTTTATTCAGTTCAATGGAACCTCTAGGTCGACCCCGGCATGGTCAGTTTGATGGAACCTCAGCGCTCGACACATCCTTTCAACACCCGGTTTTAGTCAGTTTGATGGAACCGTAGCCTGAGGAAATACCCTTAAGTAGCTGATTTTAGTCAGTTCAATGGAACCGATAGGTCCAGCCCCGACATAGTCAGTTTGATGGAACCTCAGCGCGTGACACGCCCTTTGAACACCAGGTTTTAGTCAGTTTGATGGAACCGCAGCCTGTGTAAAAGCCATTAAATAGCGGATTTTGGTCAGTTTGATGGAACCTCAGCCTGAGAAAGAGCAATTAAGTAGCTGATTTTAGTCAGTTTGATGGAGCCGATAGATCCAGCCCCAACATGATCAGTTTGATGGAACCGAAACGTGTAGAAACCATTAAATAGCAGATTTTAGTCAGTTTGATGGAACCACTGCCTGTGTAAAAGCCATTAAATAGCGGATTTTGGTCAGTTTGATGGAACCACTGCCTGTGTAAGAGTTGTTAAGTAGCTGGTTTTGTTTGGTTTGGTTTGATGAAAACACTAGGTCCTACCCCGGCATAGTCAGTTTGAAGGAACCTCAGCGCGTTACACACCCCTTGAACGCCGGATTTAGTCAGTTTGATGGAACCGTAGCCTGTGTAAAAGCCATTAAATAGCGGATTTTGGTCAGTTTGATGGAACCTCTAGGTTCACCCCGGCATGGTCAGTTTGATGGAACCTCAGCGCGTGACACGCCCTTTAAACACCGGGTTTTAGTCAGTTTGATGGAACCGCAGCCAGCGAAAAAGTCCATTAAGTAGCGGATTATAGTTGGTTTAATGGAATTGATAGGCCTGACTTCATCATGGTCAGTTTAATGGAACCGAAGCGTGCGACAAAGCCACTAAACAGCGGGTTTTGGTCAGATTGATGGAACCTATTAAACCAGCTCCAGAATAGTCAGTTTGATGGAACCTATTAAACCAGCTCCAGAATAGTCAGTTTGGTGGAACCGCTAGAGAGCAACTAGTCAGTTTAGTGGAACCGTAATGGTCAGTTTCATGGAACCGAAGCTAAAAACCCGACAAAAGACGAATATCTGGCTAAATAGTAAGCAAATAACATGGTAACTCAACTGTTCGATCGCAAATTATGGTCAGTCTGGTGGAACCGATAGACCCAAACCCTGTGGACAACTTCACATCAAAGCAAGTAAAACGACTTTCACTGGTCAGTTTGGTGATTCCGTAATAGTCAGTTTGATGGAACCGAAGACAGACAACAACTGATACTATCTCACTGATTTTGTTGTCTATTATTTGTTGTATTTTCGCCCTATCCCTTTCTTTAACCTTTAACCAGTATTTAACCAGGATAGCCCCTAGAGAAACTTTACCTTGGTAGGCCAATGGCCTAAAATATAGTTATTGGATCACTGGCAACCGCCAGTAAAACAAGGCCGAGGCCAACCAGGAGAAAATAATGGAAATCATCTACACCGTCCATGACTATGCCGGGCAAAACAAAGACCAGAAATTACGCCGAACTGGTGCTGCGGCCAAGCAATTAATCGATACAGCTGAACAAGTCATTAAGCAGCCTCTGAAAAGTTGAATCGGTGTGCGCAATGAAGAACTGGGCATCACCGTACATCACATCGCTCTGGAGCGACTGATCATGTCTGCAACCCTTACCCCTATCCCCTTTTTCACCGATGACATCACCTTGATACCACACAGCGTCTCCACCGAACTCGCCGATAAGGTATCCAAACCCCTGACCGTTAGCGATTTCGTAACAGCAACTGGCGCCCTACATGTAGGGTTATTCAATACAAGCGATCACGAGTTGTTGATCCAAACCATCTTGCCGGATGGTCGCCAGTTCTTCGCTCAAGGCCCAGAGATGTTCCCTGTTTTTCACTAGATTTTAGGCCAGTGCCAGGCCCACGCGCTTTGTGGCCTGGTCACACAGAGAAGTCCAGCCTGTGGCCAACCACCAAGAACAAATGAAAGGCCTAGCAAAAATTCAGTAAAACATGGGTTTTTTGCCTGACAATCCGCCAGCATCGCTCCGCAAGCGCGGAGAGATATACGGGGGCCAGGAGGGCAAGGCCCGACTGCGCACACATCAGAAAGGGGCCAAAGCCCCGCCGCTCACGCACCAATCACCAGCAATACTCCACTGCCCGACCACCCCAAGAAATAAAGCTAAACCCTCATCCCCAAAGGCGTTGTGTCGCTAAAATCAGTACCTTTACCGAGCGCGTGGGCCAATGCATATCGCAGATAGCGGTTGAGCACTTCACCAATTAGTTTCCCAAAACATAGCCAACCGTCCGACTGCGCCCTAGATACTGCTAGGATGTGAATATGCTCAATGGCTGAGAACAGAAGGGACACACATGCTTCAGGTCTGGCACCACCCACGAACCCAAGAAATTCGACTGTATTTTTCGCGTACAGCAATTCAAAATGCTTTGGACGTAGCAGACGCAGCACTTGAACTGGGAACTGTGCGAGGGTGGGTATACAACCTAAACGGTCACCCTGATGTGAAAGTCAGTATAAAGCAGGACGCACCCGTTGATCGCTTGTTGATCAATGACATTAAAGAGGCCCTGAGAAGCGCAGCACCGTTCACCGATAACGACTCTTGGGATAACCTCGTGGTGGTTACAGAGAACCCGGCAGAGCTGCATTCTGAGGCATCTGAACCAACGACTGAAAAGATTGACCAGGAACCTGTAGCACCAGAGCTTGAACCCCTGGATGAAAAGTCTCCCAACGCCCAAGGGTTTGTTCGGCAAACCCAACCACGCAACGCGGAGGCATCAAAGCTCCTGATAGCCAGCATTAAAATCCCAAAGCCCCTGACCATCGAAGTAGCCCGCAAAGAAACCCGGCTTATGGCCGACCTACTCGCAGATTGAGGTGGTTCGTGAGACGCTGGAATTGGGCTCCTTTCGAGTAACGGATGAGGCCGGTAACCAACTGCTGATTGAACGTAAGCGGTGCGCCAGTGAAGACGTCAACGATGATTTCGAAAGCAGCATGAAAAAAGGCGGCCAACTTTTCGACATGGCGGCACGCTTAAAGTTTGAAGTGGACAATTCTGATCACCAGGTAATCCCTATCCTGATCCTGGACGGAAATCTGCATACTAAGGCATCGACTATGCTGATCCAACAGCTGGATGGCGCCATAAGCTACCTTGCCGCGGTTCAGCGAATCAGTGTTCTAACCAGCTTAAACGCCAACCATTCGGCGTACATGATTGCGAAGCTGGCCGGCCATTTCATTGAGGGGAGCTACGAGCCTTCAGTGAGCCGCGGGCCTAAACCAAAAACCTTGTTCAACCAGAAGATCCACGTCCTGGAATCCATACCAGGCGTGAGCTCTCACATAGCCGAAACCTTGCTAGAACGATTCAGTTCAATCAAGGCCATTGCCGCGGCATCGCAGGGCGAACTGGCTCGGGTCAAAGGAGTAGGTTTGAAGCGCGCCAGAGAGATTAGCAACGTATTGGGCCGCTGAAGCTACTGAGCAGTTTTGAGAAAGCAAAGCATCCAAGAACACCACGGCGTCCTTATTCAAGGACGTTCCCGGTACCAAATCGAAGTAGTCGGGTATCTCAATTGCACGATACCCACTCATAACAGGGTAGACATATATGGCCGGTATGGTGCCATACGCACACGCCCAATCAGTTGTCGAAATCGCAACCCTAAAACGAGTGGGTCAACCGAGCGCGTAGAATCCAATCCGCTCACAGGGCTTTAAACCAGCAATGACCTGGCAACCACCAGAACACCCGGCAACCGCCACATCGGGACAGATCGCCATGACGGCTCAACAGATACAGTCACCACCAATCCCTAAAGATAACGCCTATGCGTCACAACCCATAAGCCTGCGCGTGGTTAAGGGTGCCCTTGTACCTGTCTCCGATGCCGACACCGAAACGCTACGCCGATTTCGTTTGCGAGTGGGACAGTTGGTGGTCGCCAGTATTGACCGCCCAAGACACCCCGAAGGCTTGCGGTTGCTGCACAGCTTTGCTCAGCTTATATCTCAGAATGTAGAACGTTTGAACACCACACGGCACATCAGGTGATCAAGAAGCTGCAGGCTCAAAGTGGCGTAGGCTGCACTATGATCAGCACTAGCCTACGGGATTTCTGGCGAACCCTACTGCCGAGCATCAGCGATGCTTCAGCGCCTGGGGCCGCAAACGGTTTCGAGGAAATATCGGATATGGTAAATGCCGGCGCTGGTTACAGGATGATCACCGGCTACCAGCCTAAGTCTTTGTCAGCCGCTACCATGGACGACTCTGAGTTTCAGGAGATCTTCGACGGGCTTTGCCGGTATGTAGCGCTTACGTACTGGCCAAGCATGACAGCCGAGCAGGTTGCAGAGACAGCAAGGCTAATGCCAGACAGCACACCTTAACCCTGCTGGCGCCTGCGTTATTGACGTGGGGCATCAGAACCTGACAGCTCAAGCTCTTCATGAAGCATTGCAACCCCATCCGCGGCTTCGGTCCAGGTTGTTTGCCGGATGTTTTCGGTCAACGAGTCCTTATGAGTGAGGCCGGCTTCGGATAACTGCACGTTTTGGATTAAGTGACGCTTGATGTCGTCAACACTACACAAACGGAAAACATCATCACGAACCACAAAGCTTTCCGAGCTTGGACGGCTCCCATCAGAAATATTAAGGGCGTAGCAACCAAGGTCGGCTGCAACTTTTAGTGCGCCTTGCATTGGCTCAAGATCGACGTACAAACCGTGCACAAGTACTGCGGCTGCTTCTTTAAACGCCGACACTTCATCGGGTGTTCGCTGCTGAGCCTGGGAGAATAAAGGCGCTTTTTTGAAGACCAGCCCAGCTGCCAGCATTGAAGGAGTCAATTTTGTTAATTCGTCACGATCGGAATGAGACATCCAGTGGCCGGTATTAACAGACTGTTGATCGTTGAGCACCGAATGAGTAACCCAACCTTTTATCGCGCCATTCGGCAGACCAACCTCAGGCTGATCTGGGCTCAGGCTTAGCACGGCGTTAGAAATAAGTTTTGTTCGATCACCCCTGTGCTCGTTTTTTAACTCAACCAACACTTCAAACTCACCCGTAGCCTCGTTAAGCATGGAAATGTTAGCAGAAAACCGGTGGTCCTCTTCGTTCTTCATATCCGTAACAAAAAGCGCAGGTGGCTGGTGAGCGTCCCGAGTATCAACGCTACCCGGGAGCCTGAACGTCAATGGCCGGTCCTCCGATCCACCGTGGCCGGCAAGTAGTGCCAATTGGACCAACTTCTGAGCACTTCCACGTAGATAGGAAGGTGCGTAATCAGGAGTGACTACCTGCCGGGCCACAGCATCGATATCAGTGTGCAATGCGAAAAGCCTTTGCTCATAACTGGCCACACTGCAGTCAGTATCGGGCGCCGTAAGATTGCGCCACTTCTCAAACAGCGCATCCACTTGAACCGCTATGTCGTGACCCGAAACCAAAGGCTCCAGACTAGAAGACGTATTCAGTATATAGCGGATACCTACTGCAGCATTCTGGTCATGGCTAAGGCTGGCGTTCTCAGGGCAGCTGATGAGCTTATGGCGGCCGTCCGGAACCGTGACCACCAGATGATCGGGCAGGCGCTTATCTAGCGCAGCCACAATGACAGCCGCTCCATCGTCAGCTGGGAGAACGCAAATCTCATTCCGCTTTTTCTTGGCCAAATTTAATACGAAGTTGCGGTCGTCCTGTAAGGATGTATCCAAGTACCGGACGGCGGGGTTGACAGGGTTGAACTGAGAGTCCGAGAGGGTGTCTGCTAAAGCCCGGATCGCCTTGCCCGCGGGCAACTGATCTTGTGTTGTAAAAGGTAGCAAGTGCGATGTCGACGGAATCCCCAATGCTGTCAGATCGAACTTCTGTTTAATAACATTTTTCCAATAATCGTTCGTGGCGATGCCTTCCTCCGCTGGCAGGTTATAGCGCAGCTGATTCTGACCACTGACCAATACACTGCTCACCCTGGCATGCACAGGCGCAATGGCTTTGTCACCCTCCCCGGCCAGTATCGCTTCAAAAACCTGCTTAGCGAACAAGACAGTCTCAGCGACTGATAGCGTTACCCGGTTCTCATCTGACTGGTTGCCCGGGAATTGCTCATCAAAGTAGCGTCCAAAGTCGTCAAGCAGATCACGGTTTGTCAGCTCATTCGCCTTAGCCCGCACAGTCGACAGATCATTCCCTGGCTGCTCTCTCATAGCAGCCACGTTACGTGCAATTGACGCCCTGCCATCGTCAGTGTCACGCCAGGACTGAAACTGCACCGGGTCAATGTCAGCGTGACAAACGGCCGCTATTTTATCCGCCAGCTTCTGATGATCGCCCAACACCCCACGTATGGCCCTCCTATCCTCGGTCGATTGGAAGTCTGGAGACTGATAGGAAACCGACTCCATGGACGCCGTCAGGCTGGAAAGCTCTTGAGTAAGGGCATAGCGTTGCTGGCGGATCGATGGGTTTTGAGCAGCCTTGATCTGCTGTACGGTGAGTTGATCCAAATTTTTACTTTCGAATGACACTACTGGATCATCCGGCGCCAACGCCGTTGCATTTAGATAGGAGAGAGAGCTTGCCAGACCCTGGGTGAGCATGCGCCGATCCTGATTGTCCGCAGCGGTATCTCTCAGTTGCTCCAAATGTTGATCCAGTGACTTCAAATATACAGGCATAAAACGCTCCACGCTGAGAAGGCAGCATGCCCATTGCGGGCAACTTTATGCAACTAATATACCCAATACGAAAACCCATGGCACGAGTCGCCATGCAGCCTGTTCACTTTGGTTGACAGATGAGATCGTAGCCGTGGAACGTCAACAGCCTATTGGGATCAATAGGCCTTTGGTTGCAGATACCGACTCAACTACGGCAGCTCTCCAGAAACGTTTTAATCCACTGCGTTTCGGCCGGCCTCGGCTCAAGTTGATACATTTTCACGATGCGAGAAAAACGGGCCACATAGCCGCACTGGCCTGCAGGTGGCAACCACTGGTCAGGGCCTCTAGCGCCTTTCGAACGATTCAGACCCAACTCCACCGGCCACAAATTCACAGGATCGTTGGCGAAAATCTCCCGACGTTCTGGTGTCCACTCCCGTGCACCACGACTCCAGCTCCATGCCAACGGATTCACATGGTCGACATCAATATCAGACGCATTTTGAATGACTTTGCCTGTGAATGGGCTGACCCAGCGTCCGGAGACAACCCGGCAGCGTTTTGCAGTGGCAAATCGTACCGGCGTTGTCGAGGTAGCAATTAACGCTTCGGCGCGGCTATTTTGACAGTCTCCGTCCGCATCGTCCCAGCCGTGACCGTACGCAGAGCGTTTGTACGCTCCGCTTTCTACTGGAGTCAGTGTTGCTGGCGATAAAGTAACGCCCTTCGGAAGCCGGCCGCCCGCGGCCAGGCAACCCTGCAAAGAATCAAAGGCCGTGAAATTTACAGTACGATCGTACCAAGCGCTGTGTGACGGATGGCAAAGCCCGCTATTGGAGCGCTTTACAAGCTCTGCCTGAACAGGCCCGGCTAAGAACAAGGCAAGACATGTGCCCATCACGACGCGAGGCAAAGTAACTTCGTAAGCGGTCATGCGCCCTACTCCGGCTTTAGAATCAGTTCGAAATCGCCTATGTGTTCACCGACGACATCGTACACAACGCGAATATTCATAAAGGGCACCTTTGACAAAGTGCTTATCTGCGGGTCTTGCACAAGCGCTGCTCGCAAACCAGACAGCAATGCAGCGTTACCCTCACCCACTGAGTAGTATTCTTGTAAAAACGCCAGGGAAAGATTGGCCCCATTTGCCTGGGCCATATTGTTCACCATCCCCAAAAATACCGTCTCGTCCAGCGTGTAGTCGAATCGAAACTCGCATAAGCCATTGGTGATTTCTACCTTCACACTCTCAAGCGTGGTGGTTGGATCAACCTCAAGAGGAAGCTGGCCGGCGAGCTTTTCCCCGCCGTCAGCAACCATATCGCAGAAGGCCAGCTTGTCATCGTCCGTAAACTCCGAAAATTCTTTCCCAAACTCGAACGATAGTGCCTCTACGGATGGCGCCGCCATGAACTGGCGCCTGAGTTCTTCGTCACTGAGATCAGTCTCAGTGGCGGTCCCGGCTGCCGGTGTCGATTCCTGTTCGGCGCCCAATACAATAGCTGGGCTCGAAACGGCCGCGGCAAACGACAACCACGCGATATGTCTGACCAATAAACGCATTGAATTACTCCTGATTATGCGAAGACACCCATGGTAACAACCCCCGGGCACCCAGAGGTTTTTCTGGAACAAATAGTGGGTCAGAGAAAGCGGGTTCGGCTGTCGAGCGAAGCAATGTCAGAGCGGGTGTCACCGTGATGATATAGAGCTGCTAAAAACGCTTTTTCTTCGGGGAGATTTGCATCTTTAATCACCGTGCGCCAAACCTTTCCATACTTGTCTGGGTTCCAGCGGTAACCGCGGCCGGAGAGCGAGTCCTTCACATCGAATGGGGCGCCTACGGCTTTAATTGCATACTGTTTAGCCTGCTCGCTAAGAACGATCTGCTGTGTCGCCTCTGGACAGCAATGCATCAGCCAGGCAACCGCCAGGCAACCGCCAGACAATCCACTTCGGCCCGGTGACCCGTGTAAAAATAACCACTTTTCAGCAACAGATATTCCAGCTTCGAGCTCTCGAACCCAAGGGCCCGCCAGCCCACACCCTGAAATGAACAGGCCCATCGCCGTCCGGCGTGCTGAGGTAGCCTTTTTTCGAAGAAGCCACGATCGAATGACGAATTGTGAGCGAGGATAATCCCGTCGCCGGCCAGTGCCTGAGCCAGCGCCACTTCGTCCAGGCGCCGCCCGTCCACCATGTCATCCGTTATGCCGGTTATTTCGGTGATCACAGCCGGTATTGGGATTCCGGGATCTTCATACTGATCCAGCATGGACACGATTTCAGTCAGCTGGCCCGTCGACGGACTAACCCGCACCTTCACCAAGTTAAGTTCAATGATCTTGTCATTTGCTGCGCTTAAGCCCGTGGTCTCTAAATCAAGAATACTGATCTCGATCTCGTCACCAACATCTTTGGCAATCCTTATCGGAAACTGAACGCCCGGCTGAGTAACGGGGATCATTTCGAGCAGTCGGAATTTGCCAGGAGCGCTTTGGATATCCGCCAACCGGTCTAGAGGGAATGCGTTATTCATCGATTTTGCGCGGGAAACCCCGTCCTTTTAGGTCGGGGAGGAAGTGCGCGTCGTGCGTTAGCACGACAGACTTTCCTGTTTCCCTCCTCCTTTTTGTGGTGTGAGTTGTAGGTGATAGCCGTAGCCATCCGTTTTTTGCATGAGCTGGCAGTGCCGATGATGAATGCCTTGAACGGCTCCGGTTGAGGTTTGAATGTTGAAGCTGCCGGTTTTTCGGATGGCGACCCGGCCGAGCCAGGTGCCTTCCTTTTTGCCGATCGGGACAATGGCTCGAACCATATCGCCGGTCTGAAAGCCGTAAACTGACTTTTCTCGAATCAGATAACCGCGAGGGAAGCCGTGTTTTGTTAAGCGGGTGCGTTTGTAACTGCTGCGACCGGTGGCTTTTATCCGTAGCCTGGGCTTTTCCCAGTCAAACACTTTTTCGACAACGCCGACACAAGCCGCGTTAAGGGCGTGGGTTTTGGGGATACCGAGTCTTTGACGGTTGAATTTGGTTTGTCCTCCAGTGCCGACATTCACGGTAAGCCCTGTGGCTTTTAGCGATTGGAATAAGGCCCAGCGGGTTGAGTTCACCGCCGCAGCGTCCCGCAAGGGGCGCTTGCACTGAATCAGCACGTTGTCCATGCGCGGCTGCTTG
>Ga0209414_1001316_pt1 | contig 11781 bp, 11 predicted proteins | sample LakVidmifraction_4_FD_181154 | JGI IMG/M metagenome (GOLD analysis project Ga0209414, IMG submission 181154) | Hypersaline microbial communities from Lake Vida, Antarctica - Brine Hole Two &gt;0.2 micron (SPAdes) (version 2) | ecosystem: Environmental > Aquatic > Non-marine Saline and Alkaline >... | reverse complement strand
CTCCCTGTCCGAAGGGGGTGTGAGATACTCGAGGATCTCCTGTCTCATTACCGGATAGTGCACATACTCCATCAATCTTTCTCCCTGATCATATCACTGAGGGCCTGAGCAGAATCCAGAATTTCATCATTGCTAAAATCCATGTACTGCTCGTACTCATCCTTGTTCCACAGCTCCAGATAGTTTCCTGTCCCGAGCAGCACACTCTCTTCCCGTACCAGAAGCTTAACGCTCTCGCGTAGCTTGGGTGGGATGTTGATCCTGCCCACCTTGTCTATCTCACACAGCTGTGCCGGTGCGATCATGCCGCGCTGCAGGTTACGCATCTTACGGTCGAACATGGCCCCAGGGCCATCGACTATCATGTGTTTCAAATCTTCAAATTGCGAGGGGAGCATGAGCCACAGGCAGTTTTCCAATCCGCGGGTCACGTACAGCTCCTCGCCGTCTAGGGCGCTGCGTAGCCGTGAAGGGATAAGGATCCTGCCTTTGTCGTCTATGGTGTTGTAAAATTCACCAGTCAACATTTCCCATACTCCTTACTACAATAGTGTTTTTTTGGGATTTTCTCCCACTGTCTTCCATAAATATACACTTCTTACCACCACAATACAACCAAAGCTTAGCCCTAATTTGTGCTGTGATGGAGACATAAGAGAAAAAACGCTTAACAGGCGTAGACCTTTGACCTTACTTTTTACATATTTTTCTTGAAACAGAAACATCCCCTCCTGAAAAGAAGGGGATGTGTAGTCAGCAATAAAAAAGTTTAGCGATTGGGATTGAAGATGTTGTAGTCGATATCCGGGAAGAGTATGTCACGCTTCTCAGCCTTGACCAACCACTCCGTGTTTACGGCATTCTTGCACATGTTTCCATAGACCACATTGAAGTTACGCAGGTGGTCGGTCAGTCGCTTCTGGGCATACTCACTGCTGGTCTTGTTGTTCAGGATGAAGGGCCAGTCGCTTGCCATGGAGAGCAGGACCTCCCGCGCTGCCTGGTTGAGGAAGCGCTGCTTGAGACTGATCTGGTCGCTGAAGCGTACGGAGAGCTCTTCCATCCGCTCGATGGCCTTGTGGATATGGCGGTAGGTCCAGGCATTCGAGCCGTCGAGCCATACCGAGCTGTACCCACCTTGGCCCCATGAGGAGAATGCGGGCCTTGCCACCTGCAGGCTCTCCCCTTCCTTGGTAAGGAAGGCTGAGGGGGTTACCAAGGTAATCTTCTCTTTAGGGTTACCACTGAGGATCAGCACCTGCTCGAGCCAATCTATGCCCTCAAACCACCAGTGGCCGAAAAGCTCTGCATCGAATCCGAGGGTATAGAGAGGATCCTCCCCCATTGCAGAGGAGAGGGCTTCGCCCTTCTTCTCCAGGTTATAGAGGAAGTTATGTGCGTGCTCGACAATCTTCTTCTGGGCAAGGGCGCGGTCATAGGGATGTTTCTGGTCGGTATTGCCTGTGATGGCCCAATACTTGTAACCGGTGAATACACGTACCCCGGGCTCGTGGATATACTGCCCGATGTACGGCATGGGAAGGTCGTAGCCGATATCCCGGTAGAACTCGCGATAGGTGCGGTCACAGGGATACCCGCTGGTATTTGACCAGACCAGGCTTGTCGCCTGATAGTCGCGTGGGAAGGCCGCTACCCCATTGGGACAGCGGATCGGGCGGTAGTCACCATGCAAGACCTTTTCAGGGGAGAGCAGCATGCTCTGGCTCGCCACCTGGAACCAGGTGATGCCATGGTACTTGAGGGTCTCCTCAAGACCTGGGTAATAGCCGCACTCAGGAAGCCAGAACCCCTTGGGTACATGCCCGAAGGTGGTGAGGAAAGACTGGATGGCCAGTTCGACCTGGGCGTTGATAGCGGTAGGATACTCCTGGTAAAGTGGAAGGTAAGCGTGGGTGGCTGCTGTGGTGATCAGTTCAAGGTGGCCACTTGCCTCAAGGCTCCTGAAGCCTTCGAGGATATTGCCCCTGTAGAGGTCATTGAAATCAGTGAGGTTCTGCTTGAGCTGCCCAAGATAGAATTCGGCCATCTCCAGGAATTCAGGCTGTTCTGTCCTACACCGTACGATCTCCTTCTCACCAAGGTCACGATGGAGTTCCATGTAGGCGTTGAACCTGTTCTGCAATGCCTCGTCTGTTACCATGCACATGATGGTGGGCGATATGCTTACGGTAAGGTTGTAGGGGATTTTCTCTTCGCGCAGCTTGTAGAACATGCGCAGCATGGGCAGGTAGCTTTCGGACATGGATTCAAACAGCCAATCCTCCTCCAAGAAGCGTGGATACTCCAGGTGCCGAACATAGGGAAGATGAAGGTTGAGAATGAAGGCTACGGATTTTTTTGACATTAAAGCACACCTCCGCTTAAGGTCTGTGCTATTTCCTGCAGCACGGCATTATCGACTATCTCCCCTTCCTTGGTTACCAGAGAGGAGAAATGGACATTGAACAGGTTGGGATCCATGGCCATCTCATCGTAATGGTCGGCCCAGTATGAGGGATAGGTGGACACATCCTTGCTTTCGGCAAGCGAGATCTCCAGACCTTTCTTATTCTTGTAGCAGAGGGCGACCCGATAGGAATATCCCATATCAGGAAGGTTGACGTTCCACTGGGTGTCGTCGACGCCCACAGTGATGTCAAATGTTTTTTCCTCGCCTGAGAGCAGGGAGGTGGAAGAGACACGCAAGAAAAGCGAGCCACCAAGCTGTTCGTCTTCGCCGAATACCTGGATTTTGGTCGCCGGGGAGAGAGACCAGTAGGCATATGCCCACACAGGGTCCCTCAAGAGAAGGTGGATGGCTGTCTCGGCATAGACATAAGGGAGGTCCTCAACGCCAGGGAGGCACTGTACGTTCTGCATATTGCCTCTGAAGTCGGTAAGGGAATTACAAAATCTCTTGCGATTAGCCTTGTTTTTCGAAGAAGAGGAACCACTATCGTCATCCTGATCGCCATAGGCTTCCTCAAGTTCGTCAATGAGCTCTTCTCTCTCTAAAGTTTGCCAGTTCTCCAACCCTTCTTGCTGTGCGATATACTGCAGTTCAGTAGTGGACAAGGAATCAATGTTGATCAGAATCATGCTTGCTCCCGGAATGTATTCTATTGCAATTAATATTCCATCCAATCGTAAAAGAAACGGTTCCGTTAGTCAACAGCATACATATTGGCCCCCTATTCAAATAAGGTCTCCAAAGCCAGTTCAATCATTGCATTGAAGGTGTTCTGCCGCTCTTTGGGGGGGACCTGCTCGCCGGTGAGGATGGAGTCGCTCACACTGAGCAGCGTCAGGGCCTCCACTCCCTTGAGATGGGCAAGGGTATAGAGCTCGCAGCTCTCCATATCGACGGCCAGAGTGCCCAGGCTCTTGGCAAGGGAGGCCTTGGCATCGCCTTTGTCATCATAGAATTGGTCGCTGGTGAAGACATTGCCCACCTTGAAGCCTACCTTGGCCTCCAGGGCATGGGTATAGGCTTTCTGCAAGAGGGAGAAGGAGGCTGTGGGGGCGTGCTGGTAGAGGCCAAAACGGGAAGGATTCATCCCGCTGTCGGTATCCGCTGCCTGGGCTATGAGGATATCCCTCAGCTTGAGCTTCTCAGAGAGGCTGCCGCAGGTCCCGACTCGTATGAGCCTTTTCACCTTGAAGGTATCTATCAGCTCATGGGCGTAGATGGAGAAGGAGGGCATGCCCATCCCGGTGCCCTGCACCGAGACGCGGTTGCCTTTCCAATAGCCGGTATACCCATACATGCCACGGATTTCATTATAGCAGAAGACATCGCTCAGAAAGGTATCAGCTATGTGTTTTGCCCGAAGAGGGTCCCCTGGAAGCAGTACGCTCTCGGCGACACTGCCTTGCTCAGCTACGATATGTATACTCATACTATGGTCTCCTTTCCTCCATATTCACTCATTAGGTGTCATCTGACAAGGGAAACATCCCTTTTTGACCTATCATTGTCCAACATTCCTATGGTATACTGTCTTGTGAAATTATGAATAAGATAGAAAAAACAACTGACCTGATTCTCCATGGACATTTTTACCAGCCCCCTAGGGAGAATCCACGCACAGGAATCATAGGAAAACAGCTCTCTGCTTCTCCATATCCAGATTGGAACGAGAGAATTTATACCGATTGTTATAACGCAAATGTCCACTCCCGATACCTTTCGGGGGTAAGACGAATCCTCTCAATGACGAACAATTATGAGTACATCAGCTTCAACTTCGGGCCTACCCTGCTCAGCTGGCTAGAGCGCAAGCATCCTGAGACCTACTCCCTGATCATTGGGGCAGACAAAAAAAGCGTAAAGCGCCTGGGTCACGGCAATGCCATGGCCCAGAGCTTCAACCATACCATCCTCCCCCTCTGCACAGAGGCGGAGGCAAGGGCCCAGATAGTCTGGGGCCTGAAGGACTTCTCCCTGCGCTTTGGTAGGGAGGCCGAAGGGATGTGGATGCCGGAGACCGGCATCAATGGCATGGTCATCGACCTGCTCTCAGAGTACGGTCTAAAGTTTGTCATCCTCTCACCTTGGCAGTGCAAAAGCGTTGAGGATGAAAATGGAGAGATGGTTGAGCTCAAGGGCAAGAGCGCCCCGTATGGCAAGCCCTTTATCCTTACCGGAGAAAAGGGGGGGACAATAAGCGCATTCTTCTACCACCCCAGCCTTGCTTCGGGCATCAGCTTTGGGCATCTGCTCAGGGATGCCGACAACCTCTATGCCAGGCTGCTCACCATCAAGCGTGAGGACGAGCAAGATCTCATCCAGACAGCCACTGATGGAGAGATCTACGGTCACCACGAACCCTACGGGGATATGGCTTTAGCCGCCCTGATAAAGAAGGTGCATGAACGCACTGACTTCCACCTGACCAACTATGCAACCTTCCTGGAAAAGCATCCTGCTACGCTCGGTGCCCTTCTCCATGATGGCGAGGCGAGCAAGGGGACCAGCTGGTCTTGCGTGCATGGAGTCTCCCGATGGTACAAGGATTGTGGCTGCCATACAGGCGGCGACGAATCTTGGAACCAGAAGTGGAGGACCCCGTTGCGCTTGGCCTTTGACAACTTGGGAAAGAAGATCGATACCTGCATACAGAGGGAAGTGAAACGCATCTTTGGTGAAGAGCTTGAGGCGCAACATCTTGTCGAGCTGTTCGGACCGGTAATCTCCAATCTCGTCTCCATGGATGATTTCCTCAACGGCATCAACGAGCAGTTCCCCTTTGACCAGAAAGAGCGCACAAACATCGCTTCCCTGTTGCTGGGCATGCAGTACAGGCACTTTGCCTATACGAGCTGCGGATGGTTCTTCAATGACCTTGCAGGTCTGGAACCCAGGCAGAACATCGTCTATGCCCTGATGGCCGTTAACCTCTACAAGCGCTTTTGCAAGGATGATGACCTGCTGAAAACCCTCCTGGGCGACCTCAAGCTTGCCAAGTCCAACCGCAAGCAGGATGGTGATGGTGAGGACCTGGCCCTTGAGGCTCTGGATATCCTGCCTGGTGAAGTTGAGGCCACCCTCTATTTTGTGCTTAACCGCAGGATAGCCTTGAAAGAGGACCAGAGGGACCGCTACGGTTTCTTCAAGCTGGAAAAATTTGATTTCAAGGATGAAAAAACCCAGATACTGGAGATATCCAACCAGTTCTCACTGGTTCGGTACCAGTGCACGGTCCTGGACCCTGCCCCTGGAAAATCCGAACTTACCTACACGTTGAGTCTCAGGGATATGCGAAACGGGGAGATCATGAGTCATTTCATCGACTCTGAGGACATACCACCCAGAATGCGTGATGAACTCTTCAAGCAGATAGACAACGGCATCTGCCGTCTGGAAAGCTCTGAGATCAAGAGAATCGCCCGTGAGATCCACCACTATGCTGCTCTTGCAAAGGCAACACCCTACCTTCCGATGGGCTCGCTCTACCAGGAGAACATAGGCTCGTGCCTGAGGGCAATTAAAAGCCTGTTCAAATACGGGACCCTACCCCTGTGGGATGAGTTCAAGGATTCCTTCGTCACCTTGATAGGATTTTACGTCAAGTATACCAAGCCCACCGATAGGGACATCATCAAGCGGCTCTTTGATGCTGAGATGGCATATCTTGCAGAGAAAATCCAGGCCTACGGCTTGTATGACAAGAATATCCGTTTCATCCTGGAGTTCCTGCAGATAGTGCGGCAGCACTCCTTCCAACCAGAACTTACCCAGATCCAGAACGCAGTCTACCCCTACCTGAATGGGGAGAAGAAGGCGCATAAGGATACTGATATAGGTCTCATCAATACGTTGGGCAAGTCGCTGAACTTCGACCTTTCCATCAACTAGGCTACAGAGAGTACGGATCTACGAGAACAAAAAGCATACATGCAACTAGCATAGGAAAAACCTCCGGACAGTACCACTGTTGGAGGTTTTCTTATGCACTTTCAGTTTTCTTTTTTTTGCTCCAGAGCCAAGTACAAAATCTCAGGTTTTTAATCTATGGGCTTGAACGATTTTCCTAGAACTCCTCGTCAGCGAGCACATCCTGGTAATCGGGGTTCTGTATCATGACACGCTTGGCATAGGAGCAGAGGGGAACAATCTTCTTATTCTCCTTCCTGGCAAACTCTGCCACCCTGCGTACCAAAAGCCCCCCTACCCCTTGGCCCCGTAGGGTATCCGCGACATAGGTATGGTCGATGACCATGGTCCGTTCGTCCCGCAGGTGGTAGGTTATCTCAGCTAGGGGGTTGTTATAATCCTCCCCCACATAAAAACCGTTCTCTTTCTTTTTGCATTCTGTCATCTGACTACCTCCTACGATAGAGCTTGCAACATCTGTTTGGCATGGATAAGGCTCACTTCACTCGCCTCATCACCACTGAGCATGCGGGCTATCTCCTGTTCCCGCCTGCTTCCCTGCACGTGCTGGATGCGGCTGAAGCTCATGCCCTCTGTTACCTCTTTGGAAACGACCAGGTGGGCATCTGCCTGACTGGCTATGGAGGCAAGGTGCGTGATGACCAGGACCTGGTGGCTCTTGCTCAATCGCTTCAATTGTTTGGCGACTGAGAGGGCGACGCTTCCGCCAATGCCTGCATCCACCTCATCGAAGATCAGGGTCTCTACCCTGTCATGATGACTGAGAGTTGTCTTCAATGCAAGCATGATGCGGGAAAGCTCACCCCCACTTGCCACATCCTTGATAGGGCGGCTCTCAAGACCCGGGTTCGCACAGATCATGAAGTCTATGGAGTCAGCTCCGCTTATCGAGGGTGTTGTGCCCTGTACCTCAATGGTAAAGAGAGCTTGCTGCATCCCCAGCGTCCTCAATGTCTCCTCTATCTCCTTTTGCAGGGTTAGGGCAGAAGCCTTTCGGACCTCTGTCAAATGGGATGAGGCCTTGTGCATCGAGGCCTGTGTCTGTCCGAGCTTTTTCTCCAAGTCCAGCAACAGGTCCTCACCTTGCTCGCTTTGCAGCAGCTTCTCTTCACTCTCCTCCTTGAAGAGGAGCATTGCCTCAAGGGAGTGCCCATACTTTTTCTTCAGCCGCTGCAGGAGAGCCAGCCTGCCTTGCATCTGATCAAGCTCCATTTGTGAGAAGGACATGGAGGAGAGGTAGTCTCTAAGGCTCTCATAGATGTCCTCAAGCTCGATGGAGGAACTCTCCAGCCTCTGGTGGAACTCTGTGAGGTTGGCATCGCTCTTGGATGCCAGGCCTATCTGCTTGCCTGCCTGATGGAGGCTGCCCAAAAGGCTCGACCCTGCATCTGAGCCATGCAACAAGGTGGTTGCCAGGCTCAGGCTGTCATGGATCTGCTCAAAGGAGGAGATGGTCCGTATCTGTTCTGAGAGTTCCTCATCCTCACCTACCTGGGTATTGGCTTTGGAGATCTCGTCAACGGCAAATTTCAGGAACTCAGCTTCGCGAACGCTGTCCTTCAGATTTTTCTCCAGCTGCTTCTGCTCCTGTTCCAGGGCCTGCACTTTTCTGAAAAGGTCCTGATAGCCTTGTTTTTCTGCATGGCAGGCACCGAAGGCATCCAAGACCAACAGCTGGTTGGCAGAGGAGAGCAGGCTCTGGTGGTCGCGCTGTGCACTGATGTCCAAAAGCTCCTCCCCTAGGAGGGTAAGGTCGCTGCGCGTGGCGGCCCTTCCCTGGATGGAGGCACTGGAGCGTCCGTTGCTCCTAACATTTCTGGAGAGAAGCAGCGTGCCGTCTTCGAGGGCGAGACCGTTCTCCTGTAGATACATGTCTATCACAGGACTGACGTTGTCTCCAAGGAAGAAGGTGGCGCTGACAGTTGCGGCTTCACAGCCGCTTCTGATAGCCTGCACATCAGACTTCTCTCCCAACAATAGGGCAAGGGCTCCAAGTATTATGGACTTTCCTGCTCCCGTTTCTCCAGTTATGACACTGAAGCCCTCACCAAATTCGATGGTTACATCATCGATGAGGGCGTAGTGATGAATTTCAAGGCGCTCAAGCATGGAGACCTCCTCCTGACCAGTTGAGTTTATCACGTATTACTTCTATATAGTTACGCCTTTCGCTTGTGACTAGGAGCGCTTTACTTCTCGATTTCTCTACAATAATGACATCTTCCTCTTCCAAGTTGAAGGTTTGCTGCCCATCGATGGAGAGAATAATGCTCGTACGCTGTCCCTTGTCAATGCTGATGGAGACCTTTGACTCCCCACTGATGACCAAAGGTCGGTGTGAGAGGGTAAAGGGACAGATAGGAGTGACTATGAGAGCCGACAGGTCCACATCCAGGATGGGTCCCCCTGCTGCCAGGCTGTAGCCGGTCGAGCCTGTAGGAGTTGCGATGATCAGGCCGTCCGCGCGAAAGAAGCCCGCATGGGTCTGTCCGATGGCCAGGGAGAGATTGATGACCTTGCTGATGCCGCTTGAGGTCACGACCATCTCATTGAGGCCATGGCCGGAGAATACCCGCTCCCCGTCGCGTATGACAGCGACCCGGACCATGAGCCGACGGCTGATGGAGTTGCGGCCATTGAGGTAGTGCTCGATCGCCTCTTCCCACTCATCGACTGATATCTCGGTGATGTACCCGAAGGTCCCCAGGTTGATGGCCAGGATGGGAATGCCCAGGTCCTGCAGATAGCGTGCACAGTAGAGCACAGTTCCATCCCCACCTAGGCAGATGACAAGGTCAGTGCCATCCTCCACCACAAGAGGATCATTCTCCTCACAGGTACGGAAGATGGTCGCATGGATCTCCCTCTCTTCAAGATAGCGCGCTATCGTCTCTGAGAGTTCATGAGAGGCTGTCTTTTGCCAGTTGGCAATGATGAGCACCTTGTGCAGTGTTCGTTTTTTCATGGTACTCCTTAGGGCAGGTGAGAGATCACTTTCATCAGCATCTCAACATCACCCTGTTTGAGAAACGGATAGGTCGGGAACGAAAGGGCCCTCAAAAGAGGGGGCACGGCATTCGGATACAGGTCGAAGCGTTGGCTGTGGAGGGTCCCCAGGCTATCAGCAAAGGTCTTCTGTGCCGATACCTGATACTTGTTTGCAAATTTGACGGCATCTTCAGCCCTTGAGTCCAAGACTGCACAAAAGCCGTAGCCGTTCGGTTCGAAGTCGATGTTTCCTATGCCAAACAGCTTATGGGGTGTCTTGAGCAGGGATTTGCGAAACAGTGAGTAGAACTCACGGCGTTTGGTCATCTGGAAAGGGAGGTTGTTCAGCTGGATGATACCCAAGGCAGCATTCATGTCAGGAAGTTCCTCGAAGCTGCGTACCCTTTGGTAGAGCTCCTGCAAAGGGGCGGCGAATGCATGGTCGTTAAAAACAAGGGCGGCCCCCCCTCCGGTAGAGATGAGGCAGTCCTGCTCGAACGCACAAACGACAAGGTCTCCAAAGGAGCCTGCCTTCGTCTCCTCATAGAAACTGTCAAGGCTCTGGCTGATGTCCTCGATGACCTTCACGCCTGTCTGACGATAGTCACATTCGTAGGGGATCTGGCACATGGGCTCATGGATAAGCAGGGCTGAAGCTCCTTCAGAGACGAGCCTTGTTGCTTCAGAAAGGGAGAGACATCCATTATCCGGATTGATATCACCAAGGAGGACTTCGGCTCCCAGGCTCTCTATCGCCACTTCATATACACTCGGAGAGAGAATGCTCACCCCTACCTTGCTACCCTGTCCTATATTGCAAAGCTTCAGGGCGGCTACAAGGGCATCGACATAGCTTCTGAGGGCTATTCCTTCCTTTGTGCTTGTCAGGGCGCAGAACCCTTTGAGAAACTCCTGAGCCCGATCTCCAGGCCCTATTCTCTCGTCAACCATGGTCTGCAAGACAGCGTCCATATCCTTTCGGCGTATGGTGGGTTTGTAAAATGGAATAAGTGCCACTCGTTCCTCCTCGCCCCAGTATACCTGCTATTGCAGAGTGTTTCCACAGAATACCAAGAAAGAGAAAAGAGAGCAAATCACCAAGGCCAAAAAAAGAGAATATCTGATTGTCAGAAAGAGTATCCACTCAATGCATCATCTCTCTGGGTTCGCTAACGGGGGTTGCACTAGCAAGTAAAGAACAAAGGGACTTGTGCTGCAAAATTCCCTCTTCGTTTGATTTCTTCGTTTGATTTTTTTCTATCCCGATTATACATTTTGTGATACTATCCAAGTACGAAACAGAGAGGACGCCAGTACTACGACGATTACAAGAGAGGCCACCATACAATGAAACTACTGGTCTTTGTCCTGAACAATGAAGAGCTATTGGAAGAAGTGCTCGAAGCGTATGTCGAAGCAGGCGTAACAGGAGCCACTATTCTCGATTCAGAGGGAATGGGACGATTTCTCGCCTATGAGGTACCCTTGTTCGCAGGCTTCAAAGAATTCATGAAAGGGAACAAACCATACAATAGGACTATCCTTTCAGTAGTCAGGGATTCAGCAACTGTAGAAAGGGTCCGCTCGCTGGTGGACCCGCTTATCGGAGGGTTGGACAACGCCGGTACCGGCATCATGTTCACTGTCCCTGTCGACTGGGTCTCTGGCTTGGTTCCAGAGGATGAAGAGGTGTAGCTATGGGAGTACTATGTAACCGATTGGCTCCAGACTGTATCTTGATCGACGTGCAGGAGCAGGACAAGGAACAAATCATACAACTGCTGGTGGCGGCCCTGGATGCGACCCACCACCTGTCCGACCCACAAAGGTTGTTGTCCGATATCATGGCACGTGAAAAGCTTGCATCCACCTGTCTCGGCTCTGGTTGTGCTGTTCCCCATGCCCACTCGGATACGCTCAGTACAAGCATTCTGGCTGCAGCGCGAATCAACCCCCCAGCGAAGTTCGATACACCCGACGACCAACCGGTTTCATTGATCTTCCTTTTGGTAGGCCCACCTAAAAATGCTGTCGTTCACTTGAAATTGCTGTCAAAGCTCGCACGGTTGCTCCATGATGGAAAATTCAGGCAACAGTTGCTTGAAGCGAAATCGGCAGAGGAGTTTCACGCACTCATCTGCAAAAAGGATGGCTAGCTATGAGAGCAGAGGCAAAATGGGGATTCATACGATTCTTGTTCACAGCCCTCTTTCTGTACGCAGTGTGGCTTCTCTTCACCGCTAGCATCGAACCCTACTCCCTCATATTTGGTGCATTTGGGTCACTGTTGATCGCCGCATTGACATATAACATCTTCATCGCCCGGCACCAGGCTAATCTGAAGTATATTATCCCCAATCCCTTTCACCTTATCCTCTACATATGCATCCTCGTGT
>Ga0209414_1001313_pt1 | contig 11792 bp, 10 predicted proteins | sample LakVidmifraction_4_FD_181154 | JGI IMG/M metagenome (GOLD analysis project Ga0209414, IMG submission 181154) | Hypersaline microbial communities from Lake Vida, Antarctica - Brine Hole Two &gt;0.2 micron (SPAdes) (version 2) | ecosystem: Environmental > Aquatic > Non-marine Saline and Alkaline >... | reverse complement strand
AAATGATGAGTATAAAGGGTGAAGCTATTTACATCAGACTCACTCCTGAACAGGAGGCTGAACTAATATACAGAGCTAAGAAGTGTAGCTGGGACATGTACGAGTACATCAAGTCCCTGATTGCGAGGGTGGATCGTGGCTGAGACTACTATCACTAACCGAATTAAAGATTATATCAACGCTATAGACGGGTGTCTTATCATTAAGAAACACAATAACCAGTATGGCAGGAAGGGAGAGCCTGACTTGCTTGGAGCCTTACATGGCAGGTTCATTGCCATCGAAGTCAAGCAGCCAGGTAAAGAGCCTACTAAAATTCAACATGCTAGACTTAGAGAGTGGGCAAGGGCAGGAGCCATCACACTGTGGGGGACTAGCCTTGAAGATGTTCAAGCGAAACTGTTGGAAGAGTGGGGAATAACATTATAAGTACAATCAAAAGAAGCCCCATCCAAGGAGGGCTTCTTTTGTTTATATGGAATAGAAAGGAGGTGTTAATTTAAGTATACTATACTTCCTAGTTGGTTTGCAATGTTTAAATATCTTGCCATATCTCTGTGTGAGAATGCGTCATAATATTTAGACTGAAGTTCAATGTGCAAATGAGCCGCAGTTACTTGCCCTGTGGATCCCATGATTCCCACACGCCGCCCTCTCTCTACCCTGTCACCGACAGCATAGAACCTGGTAGACATATGAGCGTAAATACAGAACAATCCGTCATCTTGTTCAATAACAACGTGCTGCCCCCAGTCTCCGTACCCATTACTAGAGATGACCTTGCCACCCCTGATAGCTAGGATGTTTGTGTCAGTAGTACAAACTAAATCTAAACCTGGGTGTTTTCCTGCGGCCCAGGGTACATTCCCATTAGAGAGTGACTTCGCTCCATACACTAAGGTAACCTTGGTGTTAGCTACATCCTTAAATGGGAATCCTACTTTTTTTCTAGTACCGACACCTTCGCTTCCAGTGTTGTCAATCTATCTTCTACACTCTCTCTTTCAACACTATCGCCAACTAGCATACAAGCTCTGGCAGGTCTCCATGATGCACCGTTAGCATATAGTGTGTTATCTCCATAAGCCACACCTACTAGGTTATAACTTGGGCCAAAGAATGTACAGTTAAATCCATCGAACCCAGGCTCATCTCTCGTGGTTGTAATCTTATGGAAAAAATTAACATCCTCTGGTAGAGCCTTGCAGATAATTAGACCACCATCCTTCCAAGCTTCATACTTGCCCCGATGCACTTGCAACAGCATGGGTACTTTCCTGCTTGAGTTTCTACTTAGCGGGTTGCCATCATTCCACAGGTACGCCTGCGTGCTGCCGCCGCCATCCACAAACAGCCACTTGTCTCTATCAAATCCCAGGCCATCCATGACAGTCCCGAACCCGTTGAGGCTCTTGTCCTGATAATAATCAGTAACCATGATATATATATATCCATCCTTATGGGCTACAGCGGTGCGTGGACGAGCTGAACCTTCAGGTACAGAAGCTGTAATGTTCTCCTTGGCACGTTCAGACTGAGTAGACGAGAAGCCCCCGATAGCCAAACTAAGACCATCGGGATATCCTGCCACCTTCCGAACGTCTAATACACGTTCGACTTTAATCATAATTAACCTACCATTTCACTGAGTCAGTGGGGTTGTTAATAACCCCAAGCAAATTCAAAATTTGGAGAATAGAGATCGCTACACCTTCAACTACAGTCCAGCCCTCCACTCCCACAACTCCTGTAAGTATCAGGATTGTGCCAAGCTGTGCTATAATACTTACCCACAGCACCTTGCTTCTAAGTCTTGGTTGTGTCATATTAGTCCTCCTTCCCTATGTTCTGTTTTCCATAACTTCATCCAGATAAGATTCAAATTTAGTTTGAATCTCTGCGCCTTTACCATTTGATCCCAGTTCTATGGACCTCTTCATCAAGTAGTTAATACCTTCAATAATCAAAGTGTTCTCTTCTTTTCTGTTATGGCCCTCTGTCTTCACCGCTTGTATATCACTTTTGACATCTTGAAACTCAAAGTGGTCATTTGAATGAGATACACATACTTTAGTAATTTTTTTCATTACGACTCCTAAGATAATCAGTGTCACTGCTACTGCTATTGGTGCTAGATATAGAGTCTGTATCATAAACAAACCTTTCTTGCTATCGTTACCCCGAGAACAATAGTCTTAACTTATGTGAAACTGGAAGCTAGTTATTTTAGACCGTCTACTATATCATCTGTTAACTGGAAGGTATCTTTCACCCATTTCCATGCGTTCTCCACCCCTATGCCAGTACCTAGAGACAATGCTTTTACAGACTTCCTTATGAAATACTTATCATCTGTTGGGTTATCTAATATGCTAACAGTTACTGACAACAAGCTGTTGACACCATCAACATAAAGTATTCCTGGATCGTAACCACTTAACATTTTATTAAGAATCATACTAGCAAGGGGGTCAACTCCCACAGCTGCTAGTGCTAAGAGCCTTGCAAAAATCTTAAATATCTCATCGTCATCGTCTGGGTTTCTTAGATGATGTCTGAGTGAGTCAACCATTGCAATCATAATGTTAGCAGAGAACTTGGCAGCAACTACCTTAGCTAGAGGCTTAATGTCCTTTGTCTTTATCGCCTGGGCAGCAGCCCTGTATAACATATTGAAGATTACTTCTCTTTGAGTCCTGAACTGTGTGATAAATCTGCTAGATGCCGAAGGGTTCCTCATTATCCGTGAGGACTCTGTGGCTGACCAGAAGGGTTGACTGCTTCTAACCAAGTCGTTGAACTCTTTCTCTAACTTCTTATAATCTATTTTACCATATTTCTCTCTATGTTCAGCAAGTTTAATATTCCACAAGCTCTTAAACACAAGATAGTCAGCTTTCATTATGCCCGTCAATCCAACTTCCTTTACCTTGTGGAGTTTCCTTCCAACTTCTCCACCAAATACAGTGATGTTTTTCGCTTCGTACATCTCTCTGTTCTGCCTACCTTGTGCTCTTTCCCACATAACTGGAGAATCCAGCATGTGTGGGTCAGTCTTTCTGTTTGCCAAGCCTTGTGCCAAGCCTTTAGGGCTAATATCCATTAAAGATATTCCCATCATTATTGAGGGTATCTGTTTAAGCACTACAGTGTACGTAAAGCTCAAGTAAGCAGAGGACACGTTCCTCATAATCTTCAACAATACTTTATCTATATCATTACTCTCAACATATTTACCTTCAACATCATCTAAGTAATCTTGCATATCCGACAATGCTTTAGACCCGAATTTCTGGTTGAGTTTAGTTTTAAGCTCGGTACGTGCTATCAATGCTCTTGCGTTCCTAACTGGAATAGCTAGTCCATGGAATTTAGAAGCAAACTTAGTGCCATCAATGAAGGCTTTGTGGGCATTCATTCTTAACAGTGCAGACTTAGGATTCTTCACACGGTTCATGATCCTACCTGACATTTCAAGCCCACCCTGTTCTCTTATAGGTGTGTTGATGGAAGCAAGGTTACCCCTTTTTGTGTTCTTATCCACATACAAGAACGCATGGTTCTTTATGTTGGCAATCTTAATACCATAAAGCTTCATGGAAACTTCATTGATATACTCTTGCATCACTATATCGTACTTGGCATACAGGTCAGCTACCTTATTCTCGTCAGCTGATAGCATGTCTTTTAAGATAAAATTGATGTCATCCACTGTCATTATCACACCGGCCGAGTTCTCATCGTGGAACCCACCATCAATAAGATGGGCTACCCCATCCTTTTGCGTTGCATATTGGTACAAGTAAATCTTTTCCAAAGGGTTCAAGTCCATAGCTCCTTTGTCAAATTTAACCTTTACCCTACTCTTTTTTAAACTCCACTTCTCAGCATTAAAACTCTCAACCTTAGCTACATCCTTCTCAAACCCTTGCTGAATTTCTTTTCTCACACGGGTAGCTTCTATAACCCCATCAGCCAGGTTCTCGTGCATAATACGAGAGAACATTGTCCCCTCTTTCCAACCAACGATTTGCAAGGCTGCATTCTCAGGGCTAAGTCTAATGTCAAAGTATCTGTGGAAACCTCGAAGGGTTTTCTTTATGTCTTTCATATCAGAGATGTCTACACCGTTCATAAGCCCCGTTGTCTCATCAATCACAGGGGTAAGGTGTTGAAGCATGTTACCTAAAAGTAAAGACTCGCTTAGTTTGTCCACCTGAATTACTGTATGAATTAAGTCATTCAAGTTAGCAACATCTTCTGGTGTCATCTCATCCATGTTTTTCATGAAGATTGTTCTCATGTTCTTTTTCACTTCAGCATCATCAACATGGTAGATTTTTGCATTTTCCCCAGACATGACACTATCAAAAGCGTTAATCATGGCTAGTTTGTTACCGTTATTCAATGTAATATTTGCCATGCCTGTGTACATCCTAGCTAGAATCCCCAACATGTTTTTAACTTCTTCATTGTGAACCTTGCCCAGCACATCAGCATTCAAGTAAACCTTCAATGTCTTAGCGAGTTTCACCTTTGACTCTTTGAACAGCTCAGCTTTCAGCCTGGTTCTTAGCTTCTCTGTGAGAGCTTCAGCCTTGGCTGCTGCTTCAGTGGCTGCTGCTTTCTTCTTGGCTGCTGCTTCTGGGTCAGCTTTCTTCTTGGCTTCTGGGTCAGCTTTCTTCTTGGCTTCTGGGTCAGCTTTCTTCTTGGCAGGAGCCTTCTTGGCAGGAGCTTCAGTGTCAGCTTTCTTCTTGGCATCTTCTATAATGTCATACATAAACTCATCTTTAATGCCAGCAATTTCATCTTCAAGTTGAGCGGCTATGTTCTTGAGTTCTTTATAAGAGTCAGTCTTAGCAGCGTCTGTACCCTCCATAGATTTCAGGGCCTCGTTCGCTTCTCTCAAATCCGATTGTTTGCTGCCTAATTCAGACTGAACGTAATCTTGCATGGTCTTAATATAAACTGCTTTCACTTTGTCAGCATTGTTTAAAATCTCTGACATGGTAGTAGTCCGTTGAATACCAGCCTTCTTAATAGACTCAATTATAGAACCAATATACTTCATGATTCTAGCTGCAAGAGACGGTTCAACAGAAGCGATCTCTCCTATAATAGCAGGGTCAGAAAACAACTCTTCCATGTACCTAGACACAGCTTCACCTGTAGTCTGGTCGGGGGTGAGTTCAATGCCCATCTCCTTGTACTGAGCTTTTATGTTAGCAAGTGCCTCTGCCATCTTCTTAGGCGCAGCATCGCTGGTCATTACTTCTACAAGTTGAGCGTACAATGCAGGGCTTCTCTTTTTCATCCTGTGAGCAACCTCGTGACCCACAAGGGCCTGAACAGGCTTGTTTGCCGCCTGATTAAACACAATAACATCCTCTACTGCATCGTAAGTAGCGTTGAACTTAACATCTGGGCCCTCAGCAACAATGTATTCAAAGTTGAATAGTCTGCTCATAGCATCAATAAGCTTAGCATTCTCCTTATTGTCAGCAGTTGTCTGTTGCAAGTCAGAGCCCCACTCTGTGCTGAGCCTTGCGAGGATTGCGTCTGCTGCATCACCAGTGACTTCCTGTCCTCTTACCTTCCGTTTATTGTCTAATAGCGTCTCGTTGGCTTTTCCTTCTAATCTAGCCATAGTCTGAAGCAAGGCCTTGTTACTATTAACTTCATCAGCAATATCTTTAATTTCTTCTGAAGTAGGAATCTCATCATTAAGTACCTTCTCTACAAGTTTCTCAGTTTTATCTCTACCTGGAGAATCGAAGGGTAATGCCATGCCACCTATCATCAGACCCATAGCTGCACCACCATATGCTGCATCCGCTATAGCGGCAGGGTCAAAGGCTCCACCTTCCCCCGTCCAAGGTTTGTCTGGGTCATAGATTAGTTTGGATGCCATGCCGCCAGCCGCTTCAGCAACTGCTTCCTGAGTAGCTTCATATCCTAGAACTATACCTAGCTTACCTAGTTTGCTTACTCCAACTAATTTACCAAGAGCGTTGGCTCCTCGCATTATACCTGTGTTGCCCATAACATTATTCAATCCACTAAAGAAAGGAGCTTCAGTTACCAGCTCCACTACACCCATGATAGTTCCATAGGCTAATTGCTCTTCTAATGTTGCTCCCTCACTACCTGCTTGCTCTTGATATGCGCCTGAAGCAATAGTACCAAACGCTATTTTCTGGGCTCTGCCCATAACCTTGGCGAGTGTGGCAGGTGGGATTCCCCCAACTACCTTAACACCAGTTGACCCTACAATGCCAGCAGCACCTACCCCAGTGAGGGTGGCTGCCATAATTTGTGGTAAAGCACTAGCACCCATGAAGATGCCCTTGCGTGGATCAAAGTAACTCATATCCATATACTTTTCAGCAATTTTAATATCATTCTGGAACAGAGGCTCATTAGCAAAATAGTCACCAGTCTCAGCAATAGAATTTAATAAAGCATGAATTGGTTTATATTGTCCTTCTAGTTCCACACCTGGGCCCCCACCTGGAGCCCCAACAGTATCTTGCCACTTATTAAGATACTTTTCAGCATATAAAGCTACGTTCTTAGTTCCATAAGCTGAGGTTCTAACAAGTGACTTCATACCAGAATCCATACCTTCAACAAAAGCCTGTGGGCCACCAAGGACAAACTCGCTCACAGTCGGGATAGATGCTACATTCTTAGCATATGCTGTGGGGTTATGGTCCCTTGCAATCTTAGACATGGTATCTAAACCTTCATTAGCATATGGCTTAGGAGTAAACCCCCTCAAATCTTCCATGGAGGTTATCTTGCCAGGTTTACTACTGTAACTAGACTTGGCGGTTGAACTTGGAGTAAAGCCTCTTAGTTCTTCCATTGACCGTATTGTCATAATAACCTCCTATTTATTAGTTTCATACCATTTGTTTACCTCTGAATTTTTAATTCCATATAGAGAGTTAATTTGGTCCATTACCCCAGTTTCAAGGTTTGGCGAATTGCCAACCATCCAACCAATAAACTCTTGCTTATCGCCAATCGATTGGGAACCTTTTTCACCTTGAAGGAATTGAGTCTCAATGTACGGAGTCAAATCTTCCACTCCATAACCACCAGCTGGAACAGTCAAGCTCTCAACCATCATATCAGCCGCAGCTTGGGAAATAATACCCTTGCTCTCCATAAAGGAAATATTAGAGAAGGCAGTTTCTTTCCCACTCTTAGCCGCAACAGCAAACACGTCAGGCATACGCTTAGTATATTCTGCCATCGTCTTAGAGTTTGTGGTTTTAGAAGCAGCATTCTTATCCATTGCTATACTATGAGCAAGTTTGGATGCTGCAATATTGTAAGACATATTGTTTCCACGTCTTGTCTCAGCTAACCTAGCCCCTTCAAGATTAAGACCTTGCTGTTTAAATGCGTTATCCACAGCCTGTTGATTAACCTTATTACCAAATTCTTTGGCCCAAGAATCTTTACTAAATTCAAACTGGTCAACCTGAAGCTCAAACCCTTTATCCCACTTCTTATCATTAACTAAATCTCTCATCTTCTGATAGTCTTGTTCTTTCATAGCCATGCTCATCTGTGACTCAAACTGTCTCTTGTTCTCGTCCAGCTGTGTTTCAAACTGTCTCTTGTTCTCGTCCATAGCAGACTGTTGCATCTCGAACCCACGCTCTTCTGAATACATGTCCTGTGCCAAAGCAGCAGTTTGAGATTCGCCTTGCAATACCGTACTTTGTTTCTGTAACATCTCACTAGCACCTAACTCACGTTCAGCTGAAGCCTTAACTCCACCTGTAGCATGACCCCTAGCTGCCATATCGTTCGTCATGACGTTACCTGCTCTAAGCATCGCTGTCTCTATCTGTGATAACATTGACTGGACCCTGGGGTTCACAATCTCCTGTGCCCTCTCGTGCATATCATCGTAGGTTACACCCTGCCGAGGTTTGGGAGCACGAGGTTCCTTTTTTTCTCCGCCACCTAGCCAGGCAGGTTTGCTGCCAGCAACATTATCTAGCTTATTACCATCACCATCCGTGTAGTAGGTTACCCCACCACCTGTCATAAGTGACTGGCCTTCAGCCATACGTCTTGCATAGTCAGTGCCAATATTGTTCTCTTGACCCACAGAATGGGCTGAGTTGTAAAGTTCGTCTAACCGTTTGAGTGCTTCAGGATTGTCCTTAAATTCTGTTTTGAGTTCTTCCAAAGCCATAATCGTTATCCTCCTTTTTGCTGGTAGCTAATTACAATCTTCTTGATTGTAATTGAGTTCTCGGAAGCATCACTTAACTGCACCCCGAATCTATCACCTTGCATATTTAAGCTACCTAGAGCTCTTAACATTTCCTTCTGCATTCCGATAAGGCTCACGTTGGGCTCCGACCAACCTGACCCGATGTTCCATGCCCTAATATCTGAATCTCCTTGTAATGCTATCGCTAAACTTGTGGGTACTGTATCATTATTAGCCACAATGTAACTCTTGCCTAACGTTACATTCTCTCCTGAAGAAGCAAATCTTAAATTGTAAACCATTGCGATGTTCGTTCCGTTATCTGTATCTGCATTAAACATTGTATGTAGTTGTACTACTTCGTTATCTGCACCAATGATACCTTTATTAAACTCTTCCATTGAGAAAAGTGGTATATCCCAAGGCCCATCCCAAGTGCTCCTAAAAAAGTCAAACCGATAAATTACTCTTATCCCAGATGAATTAGTGAATCCAGCATATAAGAAATCCCTGAAGTAAAACAAGAACGCATCGGTCAATACCGCATCCTTTAGCTTAGGTGATATGGGCTGCGACAGTGGTGCTCTACCTAAATCTGTCTCGTATTGCCCTGTGGTAAGATAGGAAATACCATGCTTGGTCATCATAGCCAGCAATTTGCCATTTGTTCCTTCAGCTAAAGCCATTGCTTCGTGAGTAACCGCACCCATGTTATCTATTTTTTTAATAATTGTGTTGTCTAAAGTACCACCGAAAATAGTGCCTACAATGATGGTTGTGAAATAATTTCCAGTAACTATCAAGTGACCAGCAAAACTCTTGATCCCAGTAATCGAATGAGGAAACTCATAATAGTAATCTGTGGGGACTTGTTCAAAGGCCGCATAGGGAGCAGAAGAATCCGAACCGAAAACCCTACTGAAATACAACCTCTTCTCATTAGAAGAAGGTACAAACCATAGATGGTTACCATGTTCAGCTATAATGGTTGAGTCAGGAGGAACTAAGTTCGTGTTAGCATCTGGTGCAATGTTAGATGAATTCTGAATTTCTAAGTCTGTATTATTATCAGTATAAGTTGTAGTTGTGTTATCCTCTATTTCAGTGACTAGATAATAAACACTTCCACCAGCTATGGTTCTGTATAGCCGCCTTGCCACACAGTCTGTCCCGCCTACTGGAACAGTCCATGTAATCTTCTCTGATGATACTGTTACCTGTGTACTCACAAGCGACCCGTCAGACTCAACTCCATCAACATTGACTAAAGTGAAGATCCCTTTATAAATACCTGTGGGCAACCCTGCAACTGAACTGTCCGATAAGGTAGGTGCTTCTGGCGGAGCGGCAATCCCTAAGACTGAAGCCAAAGTTCCATCATCTTTAAAGGGCTGTTCTCCAGCAGTCATGTAAACAAAGTTTCCCACACCTATCCCTCTTAGCTTGCCATCCTGTGAAGTCTGGATAGAAACGGGAGTATATGATAATGAGTAACTTATTTTAAGAGAATCTAAAAAGATAAGGTCTATGGGATACTGGTTGGTATAAGAGAAATCAACCGTAACCTTGACATATCTTGCAAGATCAATATCCTGTCCAGACGTAGCATACTTAGTTCCTGAATAAGAATCATTGTCTGCTGACGTTTTATAAGAAGCACTAATAGACCCACCAACCAAGGCTGATGTGTCAAACACTAACTTCGCAAAGACCGGAGCTGCTGTTAAGTCAAAGACCTTCTCATAATACCCTTCTTGGCCTGTGATGGTTGTAGGATAATTAAACCTAAAATTGGTAACGGTCCAATTCACCCCTCCTACATCGTCTCCGCTTCCTTCATCACCTTTAGCTCTGATAGTTACAGATAATTCCCCTGTTAATGAGGAACAATTTACTGTCTCACCAACAACAGTTAAATCATCGGAACCTGAAATATTCCAAACAGTAGTGCCACCTATAATAATCTGGCAAACATAAAAACCAGACTGTTGACTAGTGTCCACCGTTACATAATCAAAAACAATCTCATCAATATTTGTAAAATCTACATTCTTTGAACTTTGAATATCATAACCGTCAACCCCAACAAATCCACGAGTGTTTATAACAACCCCATCAACAGATTTACTTACAATAGAAGACCATTCTCCTCCACTATAGGGGACATCATTATATTCCAAGAAGTTGGGCTTCTGGCCATTAGGAGGAAACAAATACAAGTCTCCATCAACTAGCTGAACCACGTCCTTGGTTCCTGCACTAAAGTCATCTACTGATTCTAGCGCTGTGCCACTGGCTCTGTAGATGGACCCGTTCCCTTCAAAGTAAGCTAGAGAATCTAAGTGAGTAACTACTCCCCTTGTGGGATAGGCACCTAGAGACCCAAACAGTTGGGAATACCCTTTACGTTTAGCTACCAGGCCCCTAGACGTATCAACGTTGTCAGCACCAGGAGATACACTTTGAGCAAGGTTCTCTTCTCTATAGTTTACTCCCCTGAAATCTGTCAGTGCAAACATATTCTTGCTTGCCATAAAGCATTACCTCCAATAATTCTGAGCTCGTCTAACAGGTCGTGGTTGACCAGCTCTGATATTTGCCTTGCGTCTATCAAAGCTACGACTATATAACATAGCCTTAGTCTCGTCACCATCAGACAATAGCAACTGATATAGCGCCCAGTCAATTAGCATCTTATCATCTTTGATGCCAGTATCTTCATCAGTAGCTGTGGGCAACGTCCGCTGAGCTTGATAAACCAATTTAAGACCATCTTCTACACTAAATTCTGATAGGGGATGGATGTAGATTGAACCGTTAAAAATTCTATAACCTCGCATGAGACACCTCCTTACGATTCATCGGTTACATAGTAGTAACCATCTTCAGTGATGTAATAGAATCCTCCACCATCAGCAACAATCCTAGCAACATAGTCTTTTGGAAGTTCTTCCAGCTTCTCATACGCTGAGTTCGTGCCCAGGAGATACACAGCGTTCATACTGTGGTAATTCACGGGGAGGGGATAAGTCAAGGTTCCTGTCACTATGCTAATCTCAGCCTCTGCCATGACCGTTGTAGTCCCTTGCATCTGGGCCATGGCCTCCTCAAACATCCCCTTCCACTCTTCATTAGATATTGCTTCAGAGCCAATGTCCGATATGCGCTGATACTTTTTATTGGCCAAAGCATACAGTTCTATTAATGTTGACATGTTATCCTCCTTATATTTTATCCAATATTACTTTTTTCCTTCTTCAAGAATATCGTCTAAGGCATCTTCAGCTTCATCAAGATCTTCACTATTACCACTATTTGACATATCACTTAATGTTTCGCCAATAGTTTTTAAATAGCGAATAATCATGTTACTTTCATGTCTCCTGTATTCTGAAGTATCTACTAGCTTATCTTGCCTACGCTCAATAATTAAAAGCTGTTTAGCCTCTGCTGTCCTTATCGTAACACGAATTTGATTACGTTGTTTGAAATGTTTGACCACTATAATAGCTGTACCAACTGAGACTCCGATAATGATACCGACAATGATTTG
>Ga0209414_1001312_pt1 | contig 11800 bp, 13 predicted proteins | sample LakVidmifraction_4_FD_181154 | JGI IMG/M metagenome (GOLD analysis project Ga0209414, IMG submission 181154) | Hypersaline microbial communities from Lake Vida, Antarctica - Brine Hole Two &gt;0.2 micron (SPAdes) (version 2) | ecosystem: Environmental > Aquatic > Non-marine Saline and Alkaline >... | reverse complement strand
TATATGCGGCGCAAAGGTGCCAGTAGACGCTCAAAGTATCTGCTTACATGGCGACGGTGAACATGCCATTTTATTTGCTAAAGAAATAAAAAAACAACTAGAGCTTAAAGGTATTAAGATATCTGCCTAAAAGTCTCTGCTTAGCGCTATTTTATTACATTAGTATCTTAATCATGATGATTATTGCTCAGTATTTTGGTATTCGTTAGAAATAAATTAAGGAGTCTATTATGGATATAGAGCAAGTGGCACGTGTGGTTAAACTTGTTGAGGGCAGTCAGTTGCATGAAGTAACGATTGCAAATAGCGGTCAGTCTATTACGGTAGTCAACAACCTAAATCAACAAAGCGCTACCAGCCATGTAGAGACAAGGCCTATTCACAAGCCTGGAAATGGTGGTAGTGAGCATTCGCATTTGTGTGCTACTCATGTTGGCCAAGTTTACTTAAGTGAAGATGATGCAACCGATAACCTAGTTAATAAGGGCGATCATATTCAAAAGGGTCAAACGATTTGCTTTATTGACGAGCTGACCCGGTTGCTGCCTGTTATCAGTGATAAAGAAGGTATCGTCAGCGATATCTTAGTTGAAGATGGACATAATATCGAATATGGGCAGCCTATTTTTAATTTAGAAATATAGAGAACGCTTAAAGTGAATTAATAGCCTTGATAAAGGCTATTTCTTATATGTGGTTTAACTATACTATTTCTATTAGGTTGCTTGATATAAAACATTCTAAGTTGTTTCGTAAATTATGAATCAATTCTGAGAGTACTGTAGCTACATTGATTTTGTGGGTAATTTGAACATCCTTAAACTCCAGTATCAAAGATATCACCTAATAAAACGGTTAAATACCTTAACTTAACGCTATATATAATATAATGTTAAGTTGAGGTATTTAATAACGTGCTTAACAAAAATTTAACAGCACGATCATGCTCGAGCGGCGATAAAAGAAGTGATTGAAATGCCTAATGATTATGCCGAGAGGATTATCCGAAGTATATTAAACAATAAAGGCGATCAGAGTAATAAGTCGCTATAGGTGTTCATCAATAGACTTGATATTCATAGCATCGCATTAATAAAGAAATCGACGCCTAATATGTTACAAGATAGCCCAATGAAATGCTAGATTTATGTACTGTGCTGGCGTGTCTGCTGTATTATTTTTACTGCTTGTCTTGCCAACGAAACGTCTTTATCAACAGAGTTTGTAAATTTTAAATAGATAATTTCAACAACTCATTCAACAATACTGCACTGTCGCTATGTTCGTTCGGGTCGCGAGACTGTACTTATAATATCTACAAGAAATATGCTCAGTAATGGTTGATCTACAATATCTGATAAATTCAGAAATTTTGGTGAGTCGACAGCGCCTCCTACTATAATAATTTAGCGCTTAGCAGTCACATTTTTGACCTGACAAGTGAGCTGTATTGCCATTTCCTTTCTTAATCTGCCTAATGAAGCAGTAGCAACTAGATTATCTGTAACAAGCTAAACATCGCAGGATGCTCGTAATTATTCAAAAAACATGGTGCAGGCTGCTCGTTAGTTGTCCGCTAGGATTGCTTAATTTTTACTGTGTCCTATGTTATCTATCTCTAATCAAAAAGAAGTATCCTCAAAGCCATCAATAGCAGAACGCAGTAATGTTAATCTAGATGCTGATACCGCGATAACTGATAAAGATTTCAGCGAAGAAGCGAAAAATATTTTATATCGTGAGAGTGCGGATTAAATCGAGGAATCACCCTGTATTTTTTAGCGATACAATTGCATGTGTGAGGCCTTCGCACTCAGTTGAGACACGAGTACCACCAGCTCCCTCAAGTGTCTTACCAATATTGGCAAGTGAACCGATTATAGCAATGTGTCCAGTCGCACGCGCAAACTCGCAAGCAGCCGCAACTTTTGGTCCCATAGAACCCACAGGAAGATCAAGCTCACTTAAAGCGTCTGGATGAGCATGCAAAATCGCTCTTTGCTTGTCAGTGCCAAAGTCTGTATAAACATACTCCACATCAGTGGCAATAACCAATAGCTCACACTCAAGGCTACGGGCGAGTAAAGAGGCGCACGAGTCTTTATCGATTACTGCCTCGACACCTTGCAAATTTCCATCTTCATTAAATGCTGTCGGGATACCGCCACCACCTGCACAGATAACAATAACGCCTTTTTCAAGTAGCCACTGTATCGGTTTAAGTTCAAATATTTTTTTAGGCTTAGGGCTTGCAACCACTCGCCTAAAGTATTTACCATCTTCTTTAATAATCCAGCCTTTTTGCTTACTTAGCTTTTCTGATTCCTCTTTAGAGTATACAGGGCCAATAGGCTTGGTTGGATTGTTAAAAGCAGGGTCTTTACTGTCTACTTCTACTTGAGTGAGCAGTGTGGCAATTGACATGTTTCTAGGCAAGACATTCCCAAGCTCTTGCTTAATGATGTAGCCAATCATACCTTCCGTTTCTGCGCCTAAAACGTCTAATGGATAAGTATCGATTTCAGTATAAGCAGCGCCTTGCAAAGCCAGCAAACCTACTTGAGGGCCATTACCATGAGCAATGACTAACTCGTTATCATCCGTAACCTTCATTATCTGTTCAACGGCAATCTTAATATTTTGGCGTTGATTTTCAGCAGATAAGGGCTCACCACGTTTTAATAAAGCATTACCACCTAATGCAATTAGTAACCTCATGATATTTTCCTAAGTATTATCTGCAGTTAACTTCATATCAGTAGTCGGCGCTGTCAAAGTTATAAATTAGATATTACCAAGCGCAGATACTAGAACGGCTTTAATCGTATGCATTCGGTTTTCAGCTTGCTCAAATGCGATGTTGTAGGGTGATTCAAATACCTCTTCAGTAACTTCGATACCATCTGCTAGCTGTGGGTATTTTTTAGTGATTTCTTGACCCAACTCAGTTTCTGAGTTGTGGAAAGCTGGCAAACAATGCATAAACTTCACTTTGGGATTACCTGTGGCTTTTATCAGATCCATATTGACTTGATAGAGCATTAGAGCATCGATTCTCTCAGCCCAGCTCTCAATTGGTTCACCCATAGATACCCATACATCAGTATGAACAAAATCAACACCTTTTGCCGCAGTCTTTACATCATCTGTCACAGTAAGACGCGCACCTGATTCCTTGGCAAAATCTTCACATATTTTTAAGAATTCTTCTTCAGGCCATAAGTTTTTAGGGGCACAGAGGCGTACATCCATACCCATCTTAGCACCCACTAAATATAATGAGCGCCCCATGTTATTACGAGCATCACCAAAATAAGCATATTTAATTTGATGGATCGGCTTGTCTATATGCTCACGCATGGTCAGCACGTCTGCTAGCATTTGTGTAGGATGAAACTCATTAGTTAGGCCATTAAAGACTGGAATATCAGCATATTTTGCTAACTCATTAACAATCTCTTGACCGAAGCCACGATATTCAATGGCATCATACATACGACTCAACACACGAGCGGTATCTTTCATGCTCTCTTTATAACCTATCTGTGATGAGTTTGGACCAATAAAAGTCACATTGGCACCCTGATCATATGCCGCTACTTCAAAAGCACAGCGAGTACGGGTTGAGGTCTTCTCAAAAATTAGAGCAATGTTTTTACCTAAAAGATGCTTCTGTTCTGTGCCTGAGTATTTCGCTCTTTTTAAGTCACGAGCCAAATCTAGAAGATAAGTAAGTTCACGTTCACTATGATGCATAAGACTAAGAAGATCACGATTATGAAGATTGAAACTCATAACAATTCCTTAATTTTGAGTTTATAGGGCTTTAAATTTATAAAAGTTAAAAAGTATCAATCATATTTAGCTATTTTATTTCCAGGTAAGATTTGAACGATTGATAAGTCTGTAAAGCATCAACTTATCAATCAGTTGGATCACGAATGATAGGACAAGTCATGCAGTGACCACCACCACGGCCACGGCCAAGCTCGGAGCTTGGAACCGTAATAACTTCAATGCCTTCTTTACGAAGTAACGTGTTGGTATAAGTATTGCGGTCATAAGAGATGACAACCCCTGGCTCAAGAGCAAGGACATTATTACCATCATCCCATTGCTCACGTTCAACTTCGTAGCTATTACCACCCGTTTCGACCACTCTTAGTTTATCGACTCTTGATGCTTCTTCTATAACTTTCAAAAAATGTCTGTCATCTTCGCGCACATCAATACCGTGTGGCTTGCTTTCATCAGGACGAATATGGAAGGTCACAATGTGATCTGTCACTGCGGGAAACACGTTGACTAAATCAATATCACAGAAAGTAAATACGGTGTCCAAATGCATAGCAGAACGTTGCTTAGGTAAGGCCGCCACAATGATATGGTCAACCGAACCATCAATGAACAAAGTCTTGGCCAGTCTCGTAATCGCTTGTTGTGACGTTCTCTCACCCATACCAATCAGTACAGTTTTGTTGCCAATAGGCATGACATCACCACCCTCTAAGCTACTTCCACTTAAATCTTCTTCAGTATCATCCATCCAAGTTTTGAAATCAGCCCCTTTAAAGTCTGGATGAAATTTATAAATAGCTGAAACAAGGAGCGTTTCTTGCTGGCGAGCTGGCCAGTACATAGGGTTAAGGGTAACGCCACCGTATATCCAGTTTGAAGAATCGCGAGGAAACTGAGTATTTGGCAATGGTGGCAATACAAATTCAGTGGTACCTGAAAGTGCTGATAATTTCTTAAGTGAAGCCCCAATGTCATTGGGTAATTCTTCAGTGGTTACACCGCCAATTAAAAATGAAGATAGTTTCTTATGCTCAAGTTTGGTCAGCCAATCTCTAACCTCATCAGCCAATAAAGTACCGACATGATTATCAGTAATTTTATGATCCATAATCCATTTCATGGCATCGTTATCATCAAGGGTTTGCGCAAGCAACTGATGCATTTCAACAACTTCAATATCGCGATCCCGCATTTTTGTGACCATGTCATAATGATCGCTTTTAGCCTTGCTAACCCACATGACATCATCAAACAATAAGTCATCACAGTTTTGTGGTGTCAGTCTTTGATGGGCAAGACCTGGAGAACACACCATAACTTTGTGTAATTTACCTACTTCTGAATGAACACCTAAAGACTTGTTAGACATTTTTGTATCCTTATTAGTTTTGGGTTAGTGTGCAAGTACCTCACCACCATTTAGAGAACAAATAATTAATGTGAAAATTACTCTTAGCTAATTTTATTAACGATTATAAATTTAATGAGTCTTTATTCAGTATTACTGTTATAAGCTTAAAGTACCGTTGTACAGACCATAGGCAGCATAAATAGCAGCAATAGTGATGACTACAAGTATCACTTTTTCAGCAGTATTGAATAGCTGATGGTTGTACTCTTTGCGAGCTTTTATATATAGAACAACACCAGGTAGATACAATAAAGCTGATAGCAAAAAGTACTGAATACCGGCTGCATACAACAACCAGATACTATAAAGTAGTGCTGTCACACCAATAATGACATCTTTAGTGGAACTCTCAGATGCCTTATAACCCTCTTTGCGATAGGCGACCAAAAATCCATAAGCTGCTGAAAAGAAATATGGAATCAATATCATTGAAGTTGATAGATAAAAAATGTTGTTGTAGGTACTTTCACTAAAGTAGGTAATTACCAAAAACAACTGTGTTGCTGCAGAAGATATCAATAGCGCATTTACGGGAACATCGACCGCATTTGTTTTATAAAAAAACTTCGGCATGGTTTCGTCTTTGGCTGCAGCGAATAAAACTTCAGCACTAAAAAGTGTCCAAGCCAACAGGCCACCGAGAAGAGAAATAACTAGACCTACTGAGATAAAGGTGGCGCCCCATGGGCCAACAGCATACTCAAGTAAATAAGCCATTGAAGGGTTTTTCATCTGCGCAAGCTCAGGCAGTGACTTGACACCCATAGCTAAAAAGTTAACTAGCATTAATAGCACTAAAGTAAATATGAACCCTAATACAGTCGCTTTACCAATATCAGAGCGTTTTTTAGCGCGTGCAGAATAAACACTGGCTCCTTCAATGCCGATAAAGACCCATACTGTTACCATCATCATATTTCTAACTTGATCAGGGACTGATCCTAGATCAGTCTCTCTACCCCAAAAGTCACTGCTTAAAAGGTCCATATTAAAAACCGTAAAAATAATGACAATAAACGTAAACAGCGGTATTACTTTTGCGATGGTGATCAATGTATTGACTGAGGTAGCTGTCTTGATACCCTTAGTAATCATGAAGTTATATAGCCATAATAATACAGAGGCAGCCACTAATGCAGTTAGGGTATTACCATCTCCAAACACATTAAAAAAGTAACCTAAAGTACTAAATATCAGAACATAGTAACTTACGTTACCTAACCAAGCAGAGAGCCAATAACCCCACGCAGAGTTAAAGCCCATATAGTTGCCAAAGCCTGCTTGCGCATAGGCATAAACCCCACTGTCAAGTTCAGGTTTACGATGTGCTAAATTTTGGAACACGAAGGCAAGCATGAGCATACCAATACCTGTTATCGTCCAGCCAATTAATGATGCACCAGGGCTTGCTGTTTCAGCGATATTTTGTGGTAATGAAAATATACCAGCGCCTATCATGGAGCCTATGACAAGCGCAATCAGTGCGGTAAAATTTAAATTTTTTTCGGATGGTTTATGCGTTGTTTCAGACATATTGACGACCTTTTATTCCCTGACAGGAAAAATATAGGAAAGCAACAAAACAAAAGAACACTGCACATTCGAACCAAATGTCATGAGCAGCCACTAAAATGAAGTTCGCTGAGCTAGAACCAGCGCGAGCTAGCCTGGCTACCGGATACATTGTTCATTCGGTAGCAATAATCGATTTTTAATCAATCAGTAGTAGGGCGACTCTTAATAATAAGGATGGAGATAATATCCGTAACAATCTGATCCAAAGGTCGAGTTTGTCATATCGGATTTTCTGCGCCGATGAACCACACCATTTAGGGCCTCCGTCGCGTCATTTACAATCTCGACTTCGTCTTCACTGACCTCTGCTAATACAGAAAATTTGCTATCTTTGAGCATAAAGAACTCGTTATAAGCAACATATTCCCGTTCATTTTCGTTCAATATATTAGCCGTGACGCCAATAGCTCCGCCTACCAGAGCACCTAGGCTTGTCGCTGTACCAATTCCATTCGTTGGCTGACAATGCTGCAGCCCCGGCTATACCGGCCGCAACGCCGATTGGGCCTGCTAACAAACCCAATAATTCGCCTATGCCCGTGTGTAAGCCTTTGCCGCTTTTACATCGTCCGAAGTTGAGGTTTCAGCTTAAGTCTTGGCTATAATGTTACTATCCGCCTATACAGCGACTGCGCATCTTTAAGCGTCTCCTCAAGTTCAGAGTGGAATTTATTCATAATGTGTCTCTTGACGTTAGGTTTATAGTGAATTAAAAGTAAATAAACATTAGTGACAAGTATCACCTACTAGCTCGTCGACGACAAAATAGCGGTCGTATAATTCCTTAGTCAGCTCCGTTATATGGAATTCTTAGTAATTACTGGTATTAAATAAATATTAAATTATTTATTAATTAATATTAACAATGGTCTTATTACTCTTACTTGTCAAGAGGTTTGTTTATTACATAAATGAGAGCGCCTTTGGGACTGAAACTATCAGACCTTATGGCTACCACCTGAATTTTCAGACAATAATGATGAATCAGTTGTTATTATTCTTAGTCAACTCGATACATTTATAGCGCTATTTAAATTAGAGCATTAGTATTTATGAAATTATTTAATGTATATAATAAGGATAATTTACCAAACTCTTTAAAAGTATTGTTTTGGGAATGAATCCCATGAATAAAATTCCCAGTATTGATAGCGTTGCCTAAGTAAAACGCCAAATAAAAAAAAGGTTGCTAGCGCTATATAATATAGCGCTAGCAACCTTAGAATAGGGCGATATCCGCCAATCGTTTGTATTTTATCTTCAACTGCGAGTCATCAAACTAGCCAAAATGATAAATTATTAATCCCATCAATAACTGTTTAGCTAAGACGGCTACATTGTTGGCTTTTTAGTTTAAACTTTTGCTCAATTTTTACAAGTTATCAAGATTATTACTTTTGAAATATCTTTGGTTGATTGTACTCAATCTCAGTAATATTGAGCTATGCTGTCAATCCCGTAGAAACTAACTTGGGAGATTTTGATCAAGCAGCCTGACGATAAAAGTCAAACCACATCTGTCTTGGCGTTTTATAGCCCAAACCCTTTTGAATTCTAGTCTGGTTGTACTCAAGCTCAATATATTTAATGATGTCATTGATGGCTTCGAATCTCGTTTTATAATCCTGATGATATACCAACTCATTTTTCCTTGCGGAGCAGTGCTCCTCACCCGAGAAGCTCTCTATCGGAGCGTTATCAAAGCAGTTGCCACGTCGTGACATTGAGCCTTTAAACCTGTGCTGCTTGATAATTTTGTGATACTCATGACTACAGTACTGACTGCCTCTATCAGAGTGGATGATTAAATCTCTGCTGGGCCTTCTATTCTTAATTGCCATATTTAATGCTTTGCAAACTAAATCTGCTGTCATGCGCTTATTGATGGCGTAGCCGACCAGCTCTTTAGTGTAGAGATCTTTGACTCCCGCTAAGTATAACCAGCCCTCGAGCGTCCATATATAAGTGATGTCACTAACCCTGAGAAGCACTGCTTCGCAAGGTTAGGCCGATTGGCATCACACTTCTGATCTAGCAGGTTTGGATAGACCAGCTTATTGTGATTTGAGTTGGTGGTGATTTTAAAACGTTTGTGACGACGGCATTTGATGTCGTACTCTTCTTTGAGGCGTCTGACCATGTATTTACTGATGGCATATCCTTGCTCTGTAAGATGAGCATGCAGTCGCTCATAGCCATAGCGCTTCTTGGTCTCATCATGAGCCACTCTGACCAGTAATTCACTTTGATTGCGATGTATTTGCTGCTCACGGATGTCACGATTCACCCAGTCATAGTAGCTTGATGGCTTAACGTCCAGTACACGACACATACGAGTAATACTAAATACTTGCTGGTTGGCTTCAATAAAGGCGTACTTTACGAGCTGTGCTTCGCGAAGTACGCCGTGGCCTTTTTTAATATCTCTCGTTCCTCTTCAGCTATTTTTAATTGCCGTTTGAGTTGCTTGATTTCTTCAAGAGCTGCCATAAGTTCAGGATCATATTGTTCTGTGCCGACAAGCTTGCCTTGATTGGTTTTGTTCTGCCAATTAGATAACGTTTGCATCGCTATTCCCAACTGCCGAGCAGTTGCACTCAGATTGCCGTTGTTGTCTGCTATTTTTTTGACCGCTTCTGCTTTGAATTCCGTACTGTAGCTCTGCATCTTCTTGGTCATGGTAAACTCCTTGTCGAGTCGTTAGTTTACCAAGTTTATCTCTACGGTTTCTTCAGCATAGCTCAATTATGCTTAAGTGTAAAATACCGGCCTAATCAAAATCAACACCATCATTTAGCATAACTATTGGCTTAGCGGCTTCAAGCCACCCGTCATAACCACCTTCAATTGATACTACATGTGTATAACCAAGCGCTTTCAATGACTGCGCCGCTAATGCAGCACGCCCACTAGTTTTGCAGTAGAGCAAAATATTAGTATCAGCACTACTGACGACAGGCAAATCAGCAATTTTGAACTCTAGTAGGCCACGGGGTAATGATACGGCTCCTTCGATATGACCGGCAGCGTATTCATTAGGCTCTCGTACATCAATAATCACATCGGCTTTACTGCAAGCTGCTTCTGCTTGCGTAAGTGGAACTTCAGTAATTTGTGCTTTAGCAGCGTTCACTAGATCATGCGCGGTTTTCATAGTAGTACCTCTTGATATAGTATGGGAAGTAAGACAACTTCTACAGTAATGAAAATAATTAAAACCTCCAATTTATACATCAAAAAAGAAAAATAAATTATTCAAAGCAACTGATATATATAATTAAGTATATCATTTTTATATACATTTAAATTTATGAATATATTTTTTACTAAATTTCGATTGGTGCAAATAGTTAACTGTGAAAAAGCGACAAGACAATAAAGTCTTTCTAAAAAACAATAAGGTCTAAACCGCCACACCAAATAAGCGCCCAATCAAGGAGGTTGCCAGCATTGCTAAAATCCCCCAAACCACCACCCGAGTAGTAGCAGGGATAACAGGCGCACCGCCTAAGCGTGCGGAGACTATGCCAAGCAGGATTAAGCCGACTACGGTCAACGATGCTAGTGACCAAATTAGTGTCTGCGCTGGTAATATCAAAATACCAATAACCGGCAATATGGCGCCAGCAATGAACGATAATCCCGAGGCCACTGACGCGTGAATCGGTTTTGCTTGGCTGAGGTCCGTCAGGCCTATCTCGTCACGGGCATGAGTTTCAAGCGCATCGTGCTCGGTCAAAGCTGCTGCAACTTGATGCGCCAAGTCATGATCAAGTCCGCGTGTCTCATAAATTTTTGTCAGCTCGATAAGCTCGCGCTCAGCATTATGAGTCAGCTCATGACGCTCTTTATCCAGATCCGCCTTTTCGGTATCCGCTTGTGATGATACCGAGATATATTCACCAGCAGCCATCGATAAGGCGCCTGCTGTTAACGCTGCCATCCCTGTCAGTAGTAATGTTTGGTTACTTGGATTCGCTGCAGCGACACCAACTAATAAACTGGCCGTTGAAATCAGTCCATCATTCGCACCTAACACGGCTGCCCTTAACCAATGATTACGATTGCTCAGATGGGCTTCGTCATGAATAGAATGGTGCATAGATACCCTCAAACGGTGTCGACATGGATTAGAATAGGTCAGTATAGCCTATAATGTCATCTATAATCACTTGGCTTGTTTTAACGCTACTAATCGATAAGTCATCAGTAAAAAAACCAACGTCTGACTACCGGCATAGAACAACAATAAAGGCAGTGCCCGACTGTCCGATCCGACCATAAACACGTGAATACTGATGAACATATAAGCCATAAAAGTCAAAAAGTGTAGCCATCGCCATGCTGACTGACCGATATATTTTTTAATATAAAAGCTAAATGCGCAGATAAGTAATAGCCAAAATCCTAATTGCCCTAATGCAACACCCACACGGTCAGTCTGAAAACCAAAGGGTAGTAAAATTTGCCATATACTGAGATTAAGATAGTTATCTGCTAATAAAACGCTCGCATGAAAAGCGGCAAAACCCACTGCAATCAGACTTAAATATTGATGTAAGGCAAATACCCTGGCCGCATTAAAGTGCTTGCCTAGACGCGTACTCAACAACAAGCCAAAAACGACTGCTAACCAAAATAAAGTATACGCAATAACACCGCCTGCACGTGATAAATACCAAAAGTGTTTATCAGTGGCTGTCAGTAGTTGAGAAACTGTCTCTCCCCACATTAAAAGCGCATAGCTGCCGATTCCAACAGCAATGCTCAATATTAATACAGTTCCTAGAGCCTGAGCAATTGCTTTTGTCAATTTGGCCGTCAATGTAGTGGCCCGACTATTAGGCTCAAGAAGATGCTGAGTATTAGAGTCAGTATGACTGTCGGTAGAAATATCGGTGTGCATGGCTAAGCTCCTATGAATGCCTCTACTTGACGTGTTTATTTTTAGAATGCCTATCTTTTAGCGTCTCTATTCTTTAACGTAGTCATCTTAATAAGTTAAATAGCCATTAA